>Ga0181525_10000325_pt1 | contig 42164 bp, 42 predicted proteins | sample PEATcosm2014_Bin_48_FD_121100 | JGI IMG/M metagenome (GOLD analysis project Ga0181525, IMG submission 121100) | Peatland microbial communities from MTU Mesocosm Facility, Houghton, MI, USA - PEATcosm2014_Bin06_10_metaG | ecosystem: Environmental > Terrestrial > Soil > Wetlands > Peat | place... | reverse complement strand
CGCACGGTCCGGCGGCTGATGCTGAACCCCAAGCTGGTGCTTGGGGAAGCTTACATGGATGGGGGCTTGGTTCCTCTTGGTGGCGCGATCCACGACGTCCTCGCAGTGGTTCTCGCCAATCTGCGGACCAATCCCAAAGGGTCCTTGGTCACTTGGCCTCGGCGTGCGGCTGCCCGGGTGTGGCGCCCGATCAATCAGTTCAACGCCGGAGCGCGTGCTCGCCGGAACGTCGCGCACCACTATGACCTGAATGGTCGGCTGTACAGCCTGTTCCTTGATCGGGATCGCCAATACTCCTGCGCTTATTTCTCCAGGGGAACCGAAACGCTTGAAGAAGCACAGGAGGCCAAGAAACGTCACATCGCCGCCAAGCTCTGCCTGGACCGGCCCGGCTTATCGGTACTCGACATCGGCTGCGGCTGGGGCGGCATGGCGCTGACCCTCGCGCGCGATTATGGAGCCACCGTGACCGGCATCACCCTGTCAACCGAACAATTGGCCGAGGCCCAGGCTCGCGCCGAGGCCGAGGGACTAGCGGATCGCGTCTCGTTCCAACTGCTAGATTATCGGGCAATGGATCGACGCTTCGACCGGGTCGTCTCGGTCGGCATGTTCGAACATGTCGGGTCTTCCACTATCGCGCCTTCTTCAACACAGTTTCCCGCTGCCTGAAACCGGACGGCGTGGCGCTGCTGCACAGCATCGGTCAATGGGACGGCCCGGGAATCAACAATGCCTGGATCAGCAAATACATCTTCCCCGGCGCCTATTGCCCGGCACTCAGCGAGGTGCTGCCTGCAATCGAAGGTTCCGGCCTATTAACTACTGATATTGAGGTGCTTCGGTTGCATTATGCCGAGACGCTTCGCCATTGGCGGCGGCGCTTCGCTACGAACCGGGATAGGATTGCATCGCTCTATGACGAGCGCTTCTGCCGCATGTTCGAGTTCTATTTGTCAAGCTGTGAATTGGGTTTCCGCTACGGCAGCCTGGCGGTCTTCCAGATCCAGCTCTCGCACCAGCAGGCCGCCGTGCCGCTGACCCGCGACTACATCACCGATTCTGAGCGCCGCCTTGTTTGCTCAAACAGTGAGTACCTGCAAGCCCGGAGCGGATGACCCCTGCTCAGCCGGAGAACGAGCCGGAGGCCGGGCGAATATCCTCATCCCCTTGCGTGCCATCTCCGCGTTGGATTTGTCCGATCGGAGCACTCTCGTTCACCAACCTAATCGCCCTCATCCGCGCGCGAGCTGAGCTCCGACACCACTCCGATCCGCCAGTGCCACACTCGGCCCTGTGCCGCAAATTTTCACAGACAGCTTTACCGGGGCGATGCCAGCAGCGTTACCACCGGTTTCCTACCAATACCGGATTATGGCCTATCTGAACTTTGATGGTCGACTGAGCGATAGGGGTTGGGGGTCCCGCATGCGAGCGGTGACCTCATGGATAGCTTTGCGGCTTTCCTTCCGGCGACTGAAGCGACAACAATTCCTAGCAACTTTTGAAAAACGACAACAGAAAGACATGGGGCCACGCTCCGATTGTTTGCCCGACAAAACCCAGCACGACAAGCCACTAGTGCTGGATTTCGGCGTTAAGATCGCGTACGGGCCGACAGAGGAAGTCCTCAAGGAGCCGGCGGTCCGCGCCGCTTATCTGGGCGAGACTGCATGAGCGAAGGTCTGTTGATCTCGGGATTGCGCGTGGTGCGCGGCGGCCGTGAAATCATTCACGGCGTCGATCTCGAGGTCCCACCCGGGCGGATCACCGCGCTTCTCGGCGCCAACGGTGCCGGCAAGAGCAGTCTTGTGCTTGCCGCGGCGGGCGCCCTGCCGATCCACGCCGGCATTATATCCGTCGATGGCGAACCGATCACGGGGCTGCGGCCGGAGCAAGTGCGCCGCAAGGGAGTCGCCGCCGTTCCCGAGGGCCATCACGTGCTCACCGACCTGACCGTGGCAGAAAACCTCAACGTTGCCGGTTATCATTTAGACCGTGTCAGGCGAGCGGCCGCTATTGAAGCGGCGCTCGGAACTTTTCCGGAATTGCGCGCCAAGCTCGCGTCGCGGGCGGGATCGCTCTCCGGCGGCCAACAACAAATGCTGGTGCTTGCGCAAGCGATCGTCGATCGCCCGCACTATCTGCTGGCCGACGAGTTATCTTTCGGATTGGCGCCTGTGGTCGCGGCGCGGCTCGTTCCCGTCATCACACAACTTGCGGAGCTGGGCATCGGAGTGTTGCTGATCGAGCAATTCACGCACATCGCGCTCCGACTCGCGCACCATGTTTGCGTGATGGAGCGCGGTCGCATTCGCTTTTCTGGGGAGCCCGACGCGCTGCGGCGAAATCCCGATATTTTGCACAGTGCCTATCTGGCCGCTAACGCAGCCTGATGCGAGCGAGCGTTTTTGTCGATCATAGTATTTCCAGTAAACCGGCGCGGACGCGGGTATCAACGGCTGATTTGTCGCCACAGCCCTCCATGTCTCTTTGGGGTCAAACGCTGCGGAGCCGCTCAAGCCCGACGGCGCTGCAAAAGTGTTGTCGCTATCGGATCAACAGCGGACAAACTGCGCGCCCGACGCGGCGCCTACAATGTCCGTTTGTGGCTCTTAACATCGTTCACGGCCGGGTCGTTGCCGGCTTCCGTGATGACGACGAGTTCGCCGAGTCATTTGCCGCCGACGTTGGTGCGGAGAAGGCGGCTTTCATGGCCGACTCGCAAATGCCGTGGGGGAGTAGCCGCGCGGTGTTGTACCACGAGGCCGTGACGATATGGGCGCCGTGCTCGGAGGCAGCGACTTGGCGGTGGACGCGCTGGCGTCGGGCATCGCGGCTTAATCTAGGGAAGGAATCCGCGACGCGAAGCCGCATATTTTCGTAAGGCGGCTCTGCGATCGGGCTTACTGCGCTGTCATCGCGCCGTCGACGATCAGCGAATGGCCCGCCATGTACGAAGCATCGTCGGAGCATAGGAACAGCACCGCCTTGGCGATCTCGGACGGATCGGCCCAACGCCCGATCGGATGCAGCGCCTTGACATGCTCTTCGACGCCGGGCTCCTGGAACCAATCCTTGAGCATCGGCGTCGCGGTGCCGCCGGGACACACCGCATTGATGCGGATACCTTGCGCAACATATTCCAAAGCCGCCACCTTTGTCAGACCGATGACGCCATGCTTCGCCGCGCAATAGGCCGAAAGGCCGGGGTTGCCGATCACGCCGCCGACTGACGAAGTATTCACGATGGCGCCACCGCCGTTTTTCAGCATCGCCGGAATTTCGTGCTTCATGGCGAGGAATACGCCGGTGAGATTGACGGCGATCACTTCGTTCCACCCCGCTTCGTCGACATCGGCGGTGAAATAGCCGTGGCGCTCGATGCCGGCATTGTTGAAGGCGGCATGGGGTCCACCATGCGCCTCGACCGCGGCCTCGACCATGCGGCGGCAGTCGGCGGCCTTACTGACATCGGCCTTGACGAAGATCGCCGCGCCGCCGCCATCGCGGATCATTTTGGCCGTTACCTCGCCATCCTTGTCGCTGCGATCGACCACGGTGACGCGTCCGCCTTCGGCGCCGAAGGCCAGCGCAGTAGCGCGCCCGATGCCGGACGCGGCGCCGCTCACCAAAATCGACTTGCCCTCGAAGCGCTTCGCCATGCTTTTCCCCCGCGCGAATTTTACACTAGCTGACCACAAGAAAGTTTTAGATGATATAGGGTCCAAATCAAGAGACGCCCGGCTTTTGTGCCAACGATCGTGCCGCCTTGTGGTCCGGCTGGAGCTCCAGCGCCTTGGTGTAATAGGTCAGCGAGGTTTTGAAGTCGCCGGTTTTGCGCAGGGTGTAGCCGGGCAAATTGTAGACATCGGCCTGTTGGGTATTCGGCGACGGCATAGTTACCGAGCCCGTTGAGGCGCTGATCTTTTCGCCCGACCGGATGCGGGCTTTGCTGATCGCCGAAGCCGAGCTTGGCGAACGGCTGATGCGCGCGCTGATCTTGCGCCGCACGCAAATGCTCCAATCCGGCACGGGCGGACCGGTGATCATCGGTCGCTCCGAAAATGGCGACGTGCTTCGGCTCGAGGGCTTTCTCGCGCGCAACGCGACGCCGCACATGATGCTTGATCCCGACACCGATCCCGAAGCGCGCGCGCTGATCGAACGCTTCCACGTCGATCCGGGACAGTTGCCGCTCGTCGTATGTTCGGGCGGACAGGTCTTGCGCAATCCCAGCGAGACCGATCTGGCGCGTTGCATTGGATTGGTCGGCCCGATTGATCCGCAGCGGCTCTATGACGTCGCCATCGTCGGCGCGGGGCCGGCGGGCCTTGCCACTTCCGTCTATGCGGCATCCGAGGGACTTTCTGTTGTGACGCTGGACAGCCGCTCGTTCGGCGGCCAGGCCGGCGCGTCGTCGCGCATCGAGAATTATCTTGGTTTTCCCACCGGCATTAGTGGAATGGCGTTGATGGCGCGCGCTTATAACCAGGCACATAAGTTCGGGGTGGAAACTGCCATCCCCAACGAGGTTATTGGCTTCGAAGCATCTGACGATCACGCCGCGCCCTTTGTTTTGAAACTTGCCAGCGGCGAACGCGTCAGCACGCGATCCGTCGTGATCGCAAGCGGCGTGAACTACCGGCGGCTCGCGGTGGACAATCTTGCCGCCTACGAGGGCGCCAGCGTCCATTATTGGGCGTCGCAGATCGAGGCCCGGTTATGCGCCGATCAAGAGGTGGTCGTTGTGGGCGCAGGCAACTCCGCGGGTCAGGGCATCGTTTTTCTTGCATCGCATGTGGCCAAAGTCTGGGTGTTGGCACGTGGTGGCGACCTCGACTCGACCATGTCGCGCTATCTCGTCGACCGGATAACCGGGCTGGCCAACGTGGAAGTGCTCACGCATACCCAAGTCATTGCGCTGGAAGGCGCTGACGGCATGCTATCGGCGGTGGTATCGCGCCGCGACCGGCGAAACGGTTCGACGCCCTGTTCGCCATCTGTTCCTCTTTATCGGCGCCGACCCGAATACCGGCTGGTTGTCAGGATCGGGCGTAGCGCTCGACCCCAAGGGCTTCGTGCTGACCGGAGCGGAAGCCGGGGAAAACCGGCGCTCTCTGGAAACGAACCGTCGCGGAGTTTATGCCATCGGCGACATCCGTGCGGGGTCGATCAAGCGCGTCGCCGCTGCGGTCGGCGAAGGCGCGCAGGTTGTTGCGGCGCTGCACGCTTATCTGTCGCCGCCGCACACTGTTCAGGCGACGCCAGCCGCCGCGGAGGCCGCTTCCACGAAGCGGCGTTTGCCGTAACGTGGTGGCTGAACCGACTTCCAGCCGAGAGGGTCCTGTCCGCCGGAGTATGATCGAGCAGCTGATGCACGAAATTATGATCTATAACGCGGAGTTTCGTCAGCGAAACGCAATTGGGACGGATCGCTCCCACGCGCGACACTAGTGTGCCGGCCCCACGGAACGAGGGGAGGCACGATGCGAACTTAGAACTTGATCCTGTCGATTGTTGATTCGCCTAATGACAGATTACGGAACAGTGGCGATGCTGCTTACCGCGCCCGTTGGCGACAGCCTGTTTTAGAGATCTTGGCGTCGTCGGTGTGCGAAATAGAAAACGGACGCAGGATTCCTTAAAACCGACGTGAATCCGCTTCGTCTCCAAAAGCAAACGTCCTATCCAGTAGTGTTTAGCTTGCGGGCGGGTGGAGTGGTATGGCATTCAAGTTCGATCCGCTATGCCTCTGATTCCGACTATGCTTGGCGGTGGCATGGGCGGCATGGACTATTAAGGCCATCCTCAATCGAAATGACCAAGGCCCGGGATTTATTCCGGGCCTTTTTTCTTGTCCTACAGTAAGGATGGCATCATTGACCGAGCCGCTGCATAGGATTCAAACATTATTAACCGTGTACAGCGCTAATGTTCCAGCCTCAAGTTGCGAGGAAGTGGACTGGCATGCGCGCACTGCTGATTGAAGACGATAGCGCCACAGCGCAATCGATCGAGTTGATGCTCAAGTCCGAGAGTTTGAACGTCTACACCACCGATCTCGGCGAGGAAGGCATCGACCTCGGCAAGATCTACGACTACGATATTATCCTGCTTGATCTGAACCTGCCGGACATGTCGGGCTTCGAGGTGCTGCGCAAGCTGCGCATTTCGAGGGTGAAGACGCCCATCCTAATCCTCTCCGGCCTCGCCGGCATCGAGGACAAGATCAAAGGTCTCGGCTTCGGCGCCGACGACTATATGACCAAGCCGTTCCACAAGGACGAGTTGGTCGCGCGCATCCATGCCATCGTGCGACGCTCCAGGGGACATGCGCAGTCGGTCATCAACACTGACGATCTATGTGTAAATCTCGATAGCAAGACGGTCGAGATCAACGGCTCGCGTGTGCATGTGACCGGCAAGGAGTACCAGATGTTGGCACTTCTAGCGATGCGCAAGGGCTCGACGCTCAGCAAAGAAATGTTCTTGAGCCATCTTTATGGTGGCATGGACGAGCCCGAGGCGAAAATCATCGACGTATTCATCTGCAAGCTGCGGAAAAAGCTAGCCAACGCATCGGGCGGCAAGGACTACATCGAGACGGTCTGGGGGCGCGGCTATGTAATGCGTGAGTCACCTGAGAATGCGTCGAGCGTTTCCGCCTGATAATTGTTCTCTCGATAGTGTTGTGGGTTCCGAGTAAGCGCCCAACCGTTTGCCGCAGCGCAAATTGACTACCACAGCGAGGACCGCTTCGGGTTAGACGCCGACATCTCAGGTCAGTTACCGGATGTCCGTTATCACCGATAACGGACATCCTAAGGGTCGGCCGCCAGCTGCAAAAAAGGGAGACGGTCCAATCATCAATGAGGGGTGGTCACACTCGGCGTAGCACATGATTCGAAGCCCCAACCTCATCGCCGGTCGCACGTGCAGGGGGCGTCACCACCTTAGCGCGGCGGTACGAACGTGGTCGTCCCAAAGGCCGGTCAATTTGGCGTCGAGCATGGTCGCGGTGATCGAGCATCCGGCCATTTCGAGCGAGGTCACGTAAGAGCCGACCAGCGACCGTGCGACGGTGAGCCCTCGCTTTTCCAAAATGCGCCGCGCCACGTTATACATAAGATAAAGCTCGATCGTCGGCGTACCGCCGAAACCGTTGATCAGAAGCAGCAGCTCGCCGGACAAAGGATTATCGCGCTCGGTCATTATCGCGCTGACCATCTGCTCGGCAATGTCAACTGCGGTGCCAAGTTTGATCCTCTTGCGGCCGGGCTCGCCGTGGATGCCGACCCCCATTTCCATTTCGTCGGCGCCAAGCGAAAATGTGGGAGTTCCCGCTGCCGGTACCACGCAACTTGTCAGTGCGACGCCGATCGAGCTTGTCCTGGCGTTAACCTCCGAGCCAAGTTGGGCGCACGATTTGAGGTCCATGCCTTTCTCGGCTGCCGCGCCGACGATTTTTTCCACCACCAGAGTGCCCGCGACGCCGCGACGTCCCGCGCTGTAAGTGGATTTTTCCACCGCCACATCGTCGTTCGTCACGACAGTGGCCGCTGGACCTTCAAACACTTCGGCGGCCATTTCGAAATTCATGCAATCGCCCGCATAGTTCTTCACGATGAACAGCACGCCGGCCTTGCCACTGACGGCGGCAGCAGCCTCGACGATTTGATCGGGGGTCGGCGAAGTGAAGATTTGTCCCGGGCACGCGGCGTCGAGCATTCCCATTCCGACGAATCCCGCATGCAGCGGTTCGTGACCGCTGCCGCCGCCTGAGATCAGCGCAACCTTGCCGGGATTCGGGGAACGACGGCGCACGAATTTTCGCTCGGCGCCAAGCGCTACGATGTCGGCATGCGCGGCAGCGAAACCGTCAAGGCTTTCCGCAAGCATCGAATCGATGGAATTGATGAATTTTTTCACCTTTTCCTCCCACTTCCACGCCGAGCGCGCCGGCTTCATTTCTCGTGTTGCAGAATGGCAACCAAGCGGCGCGCAAACTCTTGCAGCAGCGCATCGATCTGCCCGTTGCGCTTGTTGCTGCCGAGATCCGGCAAATGCAGCGCCAATAGCCGCTCGTGCGGAATTGCGCTCAACCGACCTATCCTGCGCGGGTGCGCGCGGGCGTAAGCTTTTAAGAACGCTGCCTTCGTTGGCGGGGGAAAATGGCAGACGTCAAAAATTGTATTGAGATGCTGGACCGGTATGGGGACCGGATAGGCCGGATTGGATATTTGGCTGACAAAGCTGCGGTTCTTGCCCATGGCATGCGCTAGCCGAATGCGCATGCCGGACGGCCGACTATCTAATATTTCCTTGAATATCCGCTTGTATTCCGCGACGGCGCTGACTTCGCCTGCTCCGTCGACGGCTGCCTCAGTCACCGTTGCCTCCGCGGCTAAATCCATCAATCGTTTGCTTAGCGAGGGCAAGCGCCGACGGATTAACCGAAAGTTCGCGCACGCCGCACACCAACAGCGCGGGAATGCAACGCGGATCGCCTGCCATGTCGCCGCACAGGCTCACGCCCATCCCAGCCAACTTGCCGTATTCGGCTGTTCGAGTGATCAGTTCCAGCACGGCCGGATTAAGGGGGTCCGCCAGTTTGGCCAACGCCCCGTTCGAGCGATCGCAGGCTGTTAGGTATTGAGCGAGATCGTTCGAGCCAATCGAAAAGAACGATGCCTTGAATCGTTCGATCGTCAACGCCGCCGCCGGCACCTCGACCATAATCCCGAGCGGCGGAAGCGCCGCGGGAATTCCCTCCGCCTGCAGTCCGTTAACGGCATCAATTAACAATTCTCGGCCGGCTTCCAGTTCGTCTGGCGTCGTGACCATCGGAAACATGACTTTCAGATTGCCGCGCACGGCGGCACGGGCCAACGCCCGAAGCTGCACTATAAAAACGTCGGGGCGCCGCAGGCAGAGACGCAAACCGCGAACGCCGAGGAACGGGTTCGGTTCGCCATCGTAGGTGAATCCCGGAACCGGTTTGTCGCCGCCGGCATCGAAAGTCCGAATCGTCACCGGGCGTTCGCCGGCCCAACGAAGCACAGTGTCGTAAGCCTGGAACTGAGCTTCCTCGCCAGGCAATCCGGTGCGGCCGGCGAGGAGAAACTCGGTACGCATCAGGCCAATACCGTCAGCATATTGTGCGTCGGCGTGATCGAGATCCTCGCCCCGCTGGATGTTGATCAGCAGTTGTATTTTCTCGCCACCCCATGACGGCCCAGGCCGGCGCAGGATCGCGCGCGCCGACGTACGATTTTCCCGGTGCAACTCGCGTCGCCGTTCGAAGAGACCGACTTGTTCCGCAGTTGGGTCGAGTTCGAGCGTGGCACCCTCGCCGTCCAGCAACGCGGTGTTTGCGCTTGCAGCAACCAATCCAAGTTGCACGACCATGGGAATACCGCGTGCGCGGGCGAGCATCGCGACGTGGCTGGTCGGGCTGCCGCGCAGGAGCGCCAGTCCACCGCCCGCGGACCAGTCGATTTCCAGGAAACGCGATGGTGGCAGGTCGTCGGCGCAGATCACCGCGCCGCCGGGAATTTTGAGGGTATCGCCCCCTCCGCCGCGCAGCGTCCTTATCACTCGATCGCGCAGATCCGTCAGATCGGAGGAGCGTGCCCGCAAATATTCGTCGGTCGCGGAATTGTAATCGGAAATTTGCTCGTCGAGAGCCACTGACCAGGCCGCGTCCGCCGGCGTTCCCGCAAGGATCGCCGCATAAATCGGCTCAAGGAAGTCGTCGTCGTCGAGCAACGAGACCTGAAATTCGAGGATTTGCGCGGCCTCCCCGCCTGCAGCCTTTGCCAGGGCGGCGATCTGGCGGCCCGCGGTAAGCAGCGCCGTCCGCAACGCACGCTGTTCTTCGCCTGGCACGCCTGCCGCTCGCCCGCCGTTTGTCACCGGGTCGACGCGCACAAAAGGCCCATGAGCAAAACCGCTCGATGCGGTTCTGCCCCGATACGCCTGTTCTGCGATGTCGTCACGCATTTTCACTGATCGATTTCCGGAAAATCGGTGGCGACGAGTTTGACCAGCGCAGCCACCGCGGCTTCAGCATCCTCGCCGGACGCCTTGATTTCGATAACGCTGTCACGCGCCGCGCGCAGCGCCATGATCTTGCTGACGCTTTTGGCGTTGATCCAATCGGCAGTGGCGGAGGCGCGGATCGAAATCTGCGCCTGAAATTGCTTGGCAAGCTTGGTCAACTTAACCGCCGGACGCGCGTGCATCCCCGCAGCATGAACAAGCCGCACACTGCCGATGATAACTTGGCCGTTCGGCTGGCGAGTTTCCAACATTATAGCATCCTTAATCAATTGGTTCTCGAGATCGCGATCTAATTGGCTGAAAGTTCTTCAGCGACAGCTCTTACCTGCTCCAACGAACTGCCACCCGCCGCCTCGGTTGCCGCCATGACAGCTCCCTCCACAATTGGCGCGTTGCAAACGACGACCAGGTTTCGCCGCTCCGGCTCCAGCATCTCGACCGCCATTTCGCTGTTCGTCTCGGCACCGCCGAGGTCGACCAGGATGGCAACCCCCTTCGGCGACCAAGCGTTGTTGATGGCGTCGATGATCAAAGACACATTGGTGCCGAGGCCGCCGTCCGGGTCACCGCCGCAGAACGCAACCTTAACCTCGCTGCCGACCATCTGCCGCACCATGTCGGCCGTGCCTTTGGCAATGTCTTTCGAGTGCGACACAATGACGATCCCAACCATTTCGGTCATTGCCGCGCCTCCAGCGTGTCGCAGACGGCGTGCAAAAGAATGCAGCTTGACCGCGCGCCGGGGTCGGCATGCCCGACACTGCGCGCGCCGAGAAACGCCGCACGTCCCTTAGTAGCCTGCATTGGCACGGTCCGCGCCACTGCTTCGCTCGCGGTCGCACGAACCCGCTTAAGCAGATCGGGGCGACCGGCTTCCGCTTTCAACGTCTCCAGCACCGGGAATAAGACGTCGAGCATGGTCTTTTCGCCGGCTTGCGAGCGCCCGCGCGCGCTCACCGCATCCACAGCGCGGGCGAAAACTTCCATCATATCCTCAGGCAAACTTCGTTTTTGCGACAGCGCGTCGCCAGCGGCCATGAAGAAGGTACCGTAAAGCGGCCCGGACGCGCCGCCGACCGTCATCACCAGCGTTTTACCGATGGTTTTGAGAGCCTCATCAACCGGTTGCGTGCCGATCGTATCGAGCTTGCCCAACACCGCTTCGAAACCCCGTTTCATATTGATCCCGTGGTCGCCGTCGCCGATGGCCTGATCGAGCGCGGTTAATTCCGCCGCGCTGGCGATCACCTGCTCGGCCGCCGCTTTCACCAATGACCTGAATGTCTCGGGCTCCACTGACATTGCGCGCACCCTCAATGCACCGTTGCCATCAGGCGCCGCCCGGCCGCGTCGAAATAAAGCGGATTGACCAGTTGCAGCTCGACATCCTGCCCAGCTTCGAGCGGTTGATGCGGGTCGGCTAGCGTCACCAGCGTCTGACCCCGGTATTCCAGATAGACATGATTCTGGTCGCCGAGGCGCTCAATGCGGTGCACCCGCCCGGTGATGGCGCCCCCGTTGGCTTTGGCGATCCGGAGATGTTCGGTGCGGATACCGATCGTTTCGGTGCCCGCAGGCATCGCCACCTCGGGAATGAGGCCGGCGGGAAGGAAATTGATTTGCGGCGTGCCAAGTCTGCCGGCGACATAACGATCGCCCGGATTCTCGTAAATTTCGCGCGGCGTTCCGACCTGAAGAAGTTCGCCGCCCTTAATGACGCCGATTCGCGACGCCATGGTCATCGCCTCGACCTGATCATGCGTCACGTAGAGGATCGTCGCGCCGAGCTCGACCTGAATACGCTTCAGCTCAAGGCGCAATTCGGCACGCAGCTTGGCGTCGAGCGACGACAGCGGTTCGTCCATGAGATAGATCGCCGGATCCCGGACCAACGCTCGGCCGATTGCCACCCGCTGCATTTCACCGCCCGACAGCCGCGTCGCCCTGTTTCCAAGCTTGCTGGCGATTTGCAGAAGCTCCGCGGTCTGTTCGACGCGTTTGCGGATCACCGTTTCGGGAATGCGGCGGGCCGGCGAGCGCAACGGGAACGCAAGGTTGTCGTACACGGTTAGATGCGGATAGAGCGAGTATTGTTGAAAGACGAAGGCGATGTCCCGCGATCCCGGCGGATCGCCCGTCACGTCCCGTCCGTTGATCGAAATCGAGCCCGCGTCGGGACGCTCAAGGCCGGTGATCAACCGCAGCGTCGTCGTCTTGCCCGCGCCGCTCGGCCCCAGCAGCACGACAAATTCGCCGTGATTGATGGCAAGCGACAGGCCCCGCACCGCTTCGACATGGCCGAAGCGTTTGTTGACGTTGCGCAGCGCCACATTAGCCATGGCTTGCGCCCCCATAGCTTGCCGTTTGTATCGCCAACCCGGTTTGCGCATCGAACAAAGCCAGGCGCTCGGAGCGGAATGCGAGGCCCAGCGTCTCACCAACCTGCACCGGGATGCGCGAGGACATGCGCGCCTTGATGCGCCCCTGTTCGGTGTCAACGGTGACAATCTGCGTGGTGCCGAGATATTCCGCGCCGAAAACGCGGCCGCGCATCGGAGCGCCGTCCGCGAACATGACGTGTTCGGGCCGGACGCCCAAGACCAGCGGGCCTGCGGCCCGCTCCTCATGAATCTCCGGCACGGGAACACTCGTGTCGCGGAACCTTACCGCGCGGTCGCCCGCTTGCAGGCCGCTTTCGAACCGGAGAAAATTCATCGGCGGTGAACCGATGAAGTCGGCGACGAACATGCTCGCCGGCCGGTCGTAGATTTCCTGCGGCGAACCGATCTGCTCGATCCGCCCCGTATTCATGACCGCAATATGGTCCGCCATCGACATCGCTTCGTGCTGATCGTGCGTGACATAGATCGTGGTCGCAGCGATGCGATCATGCAGTTCGCGCAGCTCGCCGCACATCAGCTGGCGGAATTCCGCGTCGAGCGCGCCCAGCGGCTCGTCCATCAAGAACGCTTTCGGACGCCGGACCATGGCGCGGCCAAGCGCGACCCGCTGCCGGTCGCCGCCTGAGAGTTTTGACGTTCTGCCCGACAGCAAATGTTCGATGCGCAGCAGCCGTGCAGTCTCCCCGACCCGCTCGCGAACCTCGCGGCGCGGCATGCCCTGACATTTGAGCGGAAAGCCGATGTTCTGCTCGACGTCCATGTGCGGGTAAAGAGCAAATAGCTGGAAGACGAAGGCGATGTCACGCGCGGCGGCACGCCGAAACGTCACATCCTCCCCGTCGAGCAGAATGCGCCCGCCGGTCGGAAGCTCGAGGCCGGCGATCATGCGAAGCGTTGTCGTCTTGCCGCAACCCGACGGGCCGAGCAGTGCAAAAAAGCTGCCGCTTTCAATAGTGAAATTCGAATCCTGCACAGCCGTGAACCGATCGAAGGATTTGCGCAGATGTTCCACCCGGATTTGTGCCATGTGTTGTTTCTATTCTGGAAAGTGGCTCACGGCGACAAAACCAAGCGTGCCGGCAAGGATGGTCACGAACGAATAGCCGTAGAGATCGATCGACCACGGCTGCACCAGCATGACGATGCCCACGGCAATGAGCGTCATGGCCGCGCTTTCCCATGGTCCGCGGCGAAACCAACCGGCTATTCCGCCGGCGCTGATCGCGCTGTCGCTCATTTGCGCACCGCCCCGAAAGTAATGCCGCGCAACAAATGACGGCGCAGCACGATCGTGAACAAGACGATCGGAATAACGAACAGAGTGGTGGCTGCGGCCACGGCGGGCCAGTCCTGCCCTCCCTCACCAATGATAAAGGGAATGAACGGCGGCATGGTCTGCGCGTCGCCGCTGGTCAGCAGCACGGCAAACGCATATTCGTTCCACGAAAAGATCAGACAGAAGATCGCGGTCGCAGCGATCCCGGTCACTGCCTGCGGCAACACAACTTTGCGCAGCGCCTGCAACCGCGTGTAGCCGTCGACCAGCGCGGCTTCCTCATATTCGCGCGGAATTTCGTCAATGAAGCCTTTGAGCAGCCACACGGCGAGCGAGACGTTCACCGCCGTGTACAACAGGATCATGCCAGTCCAGGTGTCGGTGAGATTGAGCTGCCGGTACATCAAATAAATCGGAATGGCGACCGCCACCGGAGGCATCATCCGCGTCGACAGGATGAAGAACAGTAAATCGTCGGCCAAGGGGATGCGAAAGCGGGAAAACGCGTAAGCCGCCAGTGTTCCGAGCAGGACGGCAAGAAACGTCGATCCGAAACCGATGACCAGCGAATTGATGAAACGCGGCACTACCTTCGAAGGGCCGGCGATCACCATGTCGTGCCTGCGCACGAGTTTGTCGTACCAGGTCGTGGCTGGCGGCAGACTGGCGATGAAATCCGGCGTTTGCCGCGTGCGAACGGTGAACAGGTTGACGTAGCCTTCCAGCGTCGGCTGGAAGATCACTTTTGGCGGGTAAGCAATCGCGTCGCTTTGTGATTTGAACGCAGTGGCCGCGATCCAGATTAGCGGCAGGATCGCGATCACGGCGTAGAGAATGACGATCGCTCCCGCGAAAGTCTTTACCCGCGGTGAAGCTTCGACAATGGAATGGGCGGTGGATTTGGCGACAGCAGTCATCGCTGCTTCACCCGGTTAAGCGCCTTGACGTAAATGTTGGCGGCGCCGAATACCGTGACGAATAGAATGATGGCGAGCGCCGACGAATAGCCGGTGCGCCACTTCTCAAATGCCGCACGTTTCAAGGTGATTGAGACGAGTTCGGTGGTCGAGCCCGGACCACCGGAGGTGAGCAGATTGACCATGTCGAACATCTTGAAGTTCTCGATGGCGCGAAAGAGGACCGCCAGCATCAGGAACGGCATAACCATCGGCAAAGTGATCGACCAGAATTGCCGCCAGGACGAGGCGCGGTCGACTTCGGCGGCTTCGTAGATATAGTCCGGGATCGAGCGGAGCCCGGCGAGGCAGATCAGCATCACGTACGGCGACCACATCCAGCTATCGACGAGCACGATCGTCCACGGCGCCAGCGCCACTTCGCCGGTCATGCTGAATGAGCTCGGCGGAATGCCGGTGAATATGCTGATCACATAGTTGAACGGGCCGATCTGCGGCTGGAGCAATAGCGTCCAAAAGTTACCGACCACGGCCGGCGACAGCATCATCGGCAAGAGGATGATGGTCGTCCAGAAACTGTGCGTGCGGAATTGGCGGTTGATCAGGAGCGCCAAACCGAAGCCAATAACGACCTGCAAGACAACCGTTGAGATCACGAACTGCGCGGTAGTCTGCAGGCGGACCCACAAATCCTCATCAGTGAGGATATCGCTGTAATTGTCCAAGCCGACGAAACGCAGCGGCAAATAGGACATACTCAAGTTGAGGCTGGTGAACGACAGCCGGATCATCCAGATCAACGGAAAGATGTTGATTGCCAGCAGGAGCACAATTGTCGGCGTTACGAACAGCCAGGCAATGGCGCGATCCGACAAGCCGCGAACGCGGCCGGCGACATGATAGGCCGGCTGCGCGCTGATGCGGTCGACCGGGGCGTCAGGATGGATGACAGCGGTCATGGCGGCTTGACGGGTTAACAGGTCTCCCCGGACGATAGCACCGGGGAGACCTTTTGCTGAGCGTCGATCGAGCAAAGCGCGCGCTAGTCGGATGCGACCGTTTTGCCCTGCTCCTTAAAAACCTTCGTCCAGTCCTTGACCAGCAAATCGAGCGCCTGCTGCGCCGTGCCCTTGTCGGCGACAACATAGTCATGCACTCGCTTCTGCATGTCGAGGAGGAGCTGCGCGTAGGATGGCTCGGCCCAGAAGTCCTTCACGATCGCCATCGACTCCAGGAATTGCGGAGCGAACGGCGCGCTCTTGGGGAAGCCGGGCGCATCGACGACGGCCTTAAGCGCCGAATAGCCGCCAATCTCCCACCATTTCTGCTGCACTTTCGGTTGAGCGAACCACTTGATGTAGCGCAGGGCGTCATCCTGGTGATCCGACGTCGCCACCACGGAGATGCCCTGGCCGCCGAGCTGAGTAAAGTGACCCTTCGGGCCGGCCGGATTGACGAAAAAACCGATCTTGTCGCCGCCGACGTTGGGATCCTTGTAGAGGCCAGGGAAGAAGGCGAACCAGTTCATCTGCATCGCCACCTGGCCCGATTTGAACGCATCGAGGCCTTCCTGCATGTACGCGTTGGTCATGCCGGGAGCCGTACAGCACTTGTAAAGTTCCTTGTAGAACTCCAGGCCTTTGGCGGCCTCGGGCGAATTGACGAAGCCCTGCATCTGGTACGGCTTCTTCGGGTTGTCGTACTCGAATCCGTAATTGTAGAGCACGTTGGTGACGCCCATGGTGATGCCTTCCGAGCCGCGCTCGGTGAAGATGTAGGCGCCGTAGACTTTCTTGCCGTCGATCTCGCGGCCTTGGAAGAACTCAGCGATCTGCTTAAGTTCTTCGTAGGTCTTCGGCGGCGCAAGATCGTGGCCATACTTCTTCTTGAACTCCGCCTGAAGTTCCGGCCGTGAGAACCAATCCTTGCGATAGGTCCAGCCGACGGCGTCGGCCATCGCGGGTAGCGCCCAATAATTCGGAGAGTTCTTCGGCCATTCGGAATAGCCAAGCACGGTGGCCGGAACGAAGTCCGCCATCGTGATGTGTTCCTTGGCGAAGAAATCGTTCAGCTTGACGTACCAGTGATTTTCGGCAGCGCCACCGATCCACTGGCTGTCGCCGATGATCAGATCGCACAGTTTGCCGTGCGAGTTTAGTTCGTTGAGAAAGCGGTCGGCATAGCTCGTCCACGGGACGAACTCGTACTTCATCTCGATGCCGCTTTCCCTGGTGAAGTCCTTGCCGAGCTCGACCAACGCGTTGGCCGGATCCCAAGCCGCCCAGCACAAGGTGAGTTGTTTGCTCTGCGCTGCGGCCGGCTGGACAGCCACCGCTGTTAACGCAACACCGGCGAAGAGTGCGAGCGCGCCGCCCGCCCACTTCGACCATCTTCCACTGGCAGATTTTCGCATGTGCTTTCCTCTCTTGATGCATTCCGTCTTTCGTATCCGGAGCGCCCTCGACCGGAGACGACGCGAGCATCGAAGCCCAAACGGGCTGAGGCTGCTGTACAAGGAGAGGAATGGGCTGGGCTGCGGGCCCGCCGTGACCGTCCTTGTCGTTGCCTCCAGGCGCGATGTTCAGTTTTGCTTATTACTAAACAAGAAAAAGCAAATCGCGGCGAGCGTCAAGAGGCAATTGACGACGTCCGGGAGTCGGAAAGTGCGTACGCCGCGCCGCGATTTGCTTATGTTGCTGACTCGGCTTGTTTTTCCATTGTTTACAGGCCTGATTACCCATCATCGCCGCAGTGGGCACATGGTGAGTTAAGCTCGTTGCGACCGGCGATTTGAGCAAAACTCTCAAAACTGCAGTCGGACATTCCACCCTTAGCTTAGGCTTTACTAACCGGAAACACTAAACCCTATGCCATTGCGGGCCCGACGTTTTTCACGCGGCGCGAGGACGTCAAGCGTGCGATCACTGCGATGGGGCCGCCGTTGGGCCCGGGGAAATAGACGGCGCTCGGTTCGAGACAGGGCTAATTAATGCAACGGGCGCAGGCGAGCATGCCGGCGCGCCGTCCACTTTCGTGGAAAAGCGTCATAAGTGGACGTGACGTGGTCAAATCGCGATGTCCGCTTTGGGCCAATAGGCGACGTTCTCTCTTGCTTGACGTTACCAAATCGCGGCCAAATCCCGCGTGATATAGCGAGTCACAGAGCGGGATAGAGTCGTCGCTCGCTGCGGACGTACTTCGGCACTTCGGCCAGCAGGTCAGTTAGTACGGATTGTTGTAACGAACGCGGGGCCGGCTGCGACGCTCGAACTGCTTTCCTATGGCCCAATCAAGCAACTTGCTTCGGTGCAGGGTTGGGAACCTAGCCACCGCGGAAATGCAGCGCTGAAACCGACAACGCCCAAACTCAACGCCGTCAGGATGATAAGCTTTGCCATGGGCAACTCCTTTGAGCGACTCTACGCTGTTTGGTGAACCCAGCGACGCGAAGCTAAGACGACCCCGGTGTAGATACGGTGACGAAGGTCACAAAGATTTTGATCTTTTTTGCACGATTGAATCCCCTAGCGCCGCCTCGCTTGGCGGCTATCCGTTCGCCAACTTGCAGAGCTCGAACATCTGTCTTTGACTGCCGCCCAACCCTTGATGCAGATACCGACCCACTTATAAAATTCGTCGTACTGCTTAGTTGGAGAAGGACCGTCGAGTGGGTTTCCTATCATCCTATGTCTGACCAAACTCGTGAGCCCGAATGGGTGCTTATGCTGCGCGGTTTTCTTGCTCTCTGTTACAAGAACGCTAGCATTGAGATGCTCGTTGATGATGAATACGCATCTGAACTTACGAGAAACGCTTATTACAGGGTTTCACAATGGCAGTGCCGTCTCGATTACACGCCGACCTTGTTAAACCGCCTTCAAATACTCAGACATAATTTCATTGGATCATTTTTTCTTCTGATAGCTGCGACGGCGATTGATTTTCTGCTCTCTTATTCGGTATCTCGCTCGATCCCAAATCCAATCGGTGTTGCATCGTTGTTTTTTCTTAGCTTGGGCTACGCTCGCAAGACTTGGATACTCCGGAAAGTCGTTTGGCGGTGATACCGTCGTCGAGCGACTAGGCGATCTTATTTTCAGGATTCTTTTTTGGCTTGGGACATTCCTATGTATTCTGGCCTTGGCGTATTCATTCCCCCGTGCGCCGCCCGGGCGGCACCGATATCGGCTCCTGCCGTTTCCTGCGTGTAGGGATCGCGAAAAAGGCCGCCAACTGAAGCGGCCTGCGCAGAAATTACTATTTATCGTAGAGACATGCGCTACGCCCGTCTGCAAGACGGACATTTACAGTGCACGGACGGTAGGGGATGTTCTTTTCTTGCTCTGGAGTTATTCTGAGAACTAACATCTCTGCCGCGGTTGGCTTCTTAGTGTTAGGTGCAAGGACGTGGTCTGTAGATTGGTCAGTGGGTTTCTCGGGCGCGCGCTGATCGCTTTGGGCATATCCAATAGAGACGATTGCAAGAGTGACAAAAGCCGACATTGCGGCGATGATTACTGATCGCATGATGCTCTCCCCCCAAGAGCTTTACCTCCTTACTAATTTAAGCCTTCTGCAATAGGGGCGAGCAACATTACCGGGGGATATCCCCGCTAATCGCCAACTTCCTCGCAGCACGCCAAATGCCCCGCATCATGGTCATGCTCCCCCAGTTGCTGCCCAGAGCATCGCGGCGCGGTTTTCTGGCGGCTTCGGAATGTCTTTCAAAATCTGCCGCGGTACTCTCGGCAACTTGGCGATGTTCACCGCGACAAGGAACGCCTCGTCCCGGTTGAGCCGTTTAGTTGACATCTGCCGCTGCGGCTCAACCTCGAAATAGACATAGAGTTGCGGATCAATCCTATGCCCGGCCCAACCCTTCGTCGGGCGGCGCCCCGGCCGACCGACCCACAAGCCGGCTCCCGGTCGGGGCGTTTCACTAAAAAAGTCCGGGCGAGCGGCCGCAGCAGAGGGCGCGACCAGTCCGAGCGCTTACGCACAAAAAACTCGTCGCCGCATCGTATTCGGCCGATCGGCCGGGCGCCAACCGAGCACATGCGCGCGTCGGGGCCGACCGCGGCGCAGTCTCAGCGGCGCCCGGCCGGCCAATGCCTGCCCGGCGCCTTTGTGAAAGATATGAACCCGCCAACTGAGGCGGCATTTAAGCTGGCGGATCAGCAGCCCAAACAGTAAGCCGCATTTCGTGGTGACACTCAGGGCACTTATAGAGGCGGATAAGCGCGTCGCCTCCTTCGGGGAGTCGGTCGAGGCCTGCGATTTGCATTTCTTCCCCGCACCGACATGCGGGCAATTCGGTGCACCCGGGCACCAATAAACGCTCAAACACGGACATCGGTTACTAACCTCACGGGAAAACAATCTGTCCCATAACGCTACAATGCACGAGCCTGCCTTGCCCGGTGCAAAAAGCTCGCCATGCAGGGAAAATCAAATTAGGACAAAAGGCTCGGACTTAGGACAACACCGCATCGAGGTTGTCGGCGTGTAGCTATTCTGGTTGGTGTGGCAGCGTACATGTTGCTCCGCACTTACCGCCCGTAGCAGTACAGGCGGCTGCGATTTGACAGCTGGCACCGTAACCAAAATGACAGGTGCAAGCATCGTAGTGGTAACTGGTTAGTTTGACGTTCTGATTGGCGGCAAAAGCAGGCGCTAGACCCGCCAAAGCTAGGACGATCGCGATGGGGTATGTGAAACGCATTTGCATGCCTCCAAATCGGATGCGGTCCACATATCGGGAAGCGGTCGTCCAAGGTGAGTCTGTGCAAAATTGACCACCTCAAAACCGCCGACTTCTTATTTCAAAGGCGTCGTTGAGGACTATGCGGGGTCCGCCATGCGCTTCGGTTTCATGCGCACGATCGGCCGAGTGCTGACGGGCGCGCGACGGGCCCGACCGCAGTTAGCGCCGCCGCCAAAAGAAATTGAAATTTGAATCGGCTGCGCACGTGCCGTTGGTGTGGTCGGCAACGCAAAAGGTCGTCGGCGGCGCACGCCAAAGATCGATGCCGAGAACGGCGCCGAGACCGGCGACCGCTAGGAACGCGACGACAAGGCATGTCAGCACTGACCGATACAACATGGCTGTTCTCCCCGCGATAAAGCGTTTCCGCGCCATGAACCTAACGCCGCGCGCAGTATATGAATGTGATCGCGGACACAGTTCTGCGGTTCATTTCGGCGACGGCAAGCCGGCCGCGACGGGGCTGACCGCGGCTTGAACCGCGCGGGGCGCCAGCGATGTACTAGTTCGCCCTCTGGTGGCTTCTTCGTTCCTCAAGCCGCCACGTCAGACGAGCGCGCGGAGCCGCGTAGGTTGACGAGCGGCTTAAGCGCCCACAACAGGTGCTGGATCGTTTCTTTCCCGACCGTTATGGGCGCGCCTTGAGACATTTCAGCAAAAAAGAAAACATCAGATCAGAATTTGTAGTTGAGACCGACACGGATCACGTTTTCAGCATCGGTGAAGCTCACGCCGCCGACACTTGGGCTGGGAAAATCAACGTAAAGATACTCGACCTTGGCGGACCAGTTCTGCGCGAACGCCCATTCGATGCCGGCGCCGACGGTCCAGCCCATCATCGTCGCGTTGCCCGCGGCGACTGACGCCGGCGCGAAGGCGCCACCGCCCGTCCCGTAAAACAGAATACGGTCGAACGCCCAGCCGGCGCGGCCGCGCACGGTCGCTAGCCAGTCACTTTTGAAGCCGTTGTTGTTGACGCTGTTGTAGTCGGCATCGCCTTCGATGCCGATCACTAAGCCGCCCATCTGATAATTACCGCCAAACGTGCCGCCGCCGAGGAAGCCGTTCGTGTTAAAGCTACCTGCCCCAGTAGGCGAGACCGTGCCGAAATTATAGCCGCCGTTGATACCGATGTAGATGCCGGTCCAGTTGTAATATTGGACCGCGGCCGGGACGTAAGTGGCCGGAGCTCGCGGCGGCGGCGCCGGTGGAGGCGGTAGGTCGGCCGCAAGCGCCGGTCCGCCGACTGAGAGCGCGAACGTCCCAGCGATCAAAATACGCTTCATGCAATTCCCCTATCGGCCACCCGGGGCCCCGCAGCCAATCTACCCGAGGGGGAAGTGAAACACTGTCACATGTAGGCAACACTCACGGATAACCACGCGGCGAAAACGTGACGTCCGTTTGTCGGCACGTTAAGATCCCGCTTCTCCTGAAGGCAAATAAAAATGGCTAGCAATTATCGGGGGCTTTATCTCGTAGGTAATAAAGCAGCGGGCAAGGTTACGGACGTTCAGGTTGTGGATCTTGGCGGCAGCAGTATTTCAATCCCGCTCACCGATTATTTGAATCGTGGTGTCCGGCCCAACTACCAATCGCTACCGTGGCAAGAAGACGTGCCGCCCAAAGTAGCAACGCCAAAATCATAAGTCGTACTTGGCGGGAGCGCGCTTCGAAGCTTATTCATTGCGCTCGTTGATTTAGGCAGTGGGGGGTACTCGCGACTCAGCTACCTTGTTCTCGGCGAGGCTGGTAGCTGAAATTTGCCCCCCAGGCGCCCTTCTGGGCCGTGCCGGTCTCGCCACTATTTAAGCTTGGCCCTGGCGGCTTTGACTGCTTCAGCAAATCCGGCCCTTCGCAAAATTTACCGCTAGGCGCCGCACTTTATCGCGGGTGAGCAGCTTCGCGGCAGATCGACGGCCAGCCCCTTCCTCAAAATAGAAATACGCGAGCGCTTGGCCGCCCTTGCCGCGGACGACACCGCCGACGCCATCCTCGGTCCCATCCGTACCTAGTCGGCGAAAGACTCAACGATGCGCGCTAAGGGGAAAAGGTAGATCAACGCAGCAAGGAAGCTCAGCGTGATCCAGACGGCGATCACTTGCCAGTATGGCAACCAACGCTTCATCGTAGCCCCCCAACACCCGGAGGGCATTTTTCGCAGCCAAAATGGCGACCTGGCGGCTAAAATGGGGCCGCCAGCAAAAATTCACAGATATCGGCGCCCGACGCCTTCACGCTCGTCGCGCAGTGCTAGGCCGCTTGAAGGCACGCCTTATTTCTTTCTTCGATCGTCCACGGCGGCGGGAAGCGGCGGGGCGTCGCTGCACGCGGCACTCGACGCCCTCCAGCATCAGCGCAAGCCGCAGCGCGATGGCGGCGCCGGCGACATCATCGCCGCCGGCGGCCGCATTGAGCCGCTCGGCGACTTAACGCCAGGTCGATCGCTCCCGGTGGCCGGCGGGCAAATGCCGCATCAGCGTCCGCACATCGGTGAGCGTCCTTAGTGTCATGACCTTGGGGAAGACCAAGGGTCGCGGTAACGGCCGGGACCAGTCTGCACGCTTATGTAAGGCACTCATGGCCTGCTAGCCGCCGATCGTCAGCCCGGCTCATCCTCGAAATAGACATGGGCAACCGCCTGACCGCCCGCGTGATCACCACCGCCATGCCGCGTTGTCGCTTTGCGCCTGAAAACGGACATGGCCGTGCCCGCGCTATGTGTCGCTGAGGGCCAAACGCGGACGAAACTAGAGGACGCTGGGACGCAGCCTGATGTAGGATTGCTCACTGGTTCTGGGGGGTCAAAATGAGTACGCGACGAAACGCGAGTATTGCAGGTGGTATCGCTGGAATAATTGGGTGGGTCATTTTTTTCTTTTTCGTCGCTTTCGCCATTGCGCCGACGCCGCCGACTCTCGGCGTTTCGGCTGCCGACATCGCGCGTTATTTTAATGAGCATCACACCGCAACTCTGGTTTCGGCCTTTCTTTTTGCGACGACGGCAGTACCGTTCAGCCCTTGGGCTGGGGCACTTGCCGCGAGATTGCGCGAAGCGGAAGGAGCTGGCGCTTGGCTGTACCTCACTTTTCTCTCGGGAGTAATTGTTACTTTTGCGGTTGATGTGTCTGCCTCATCCATCTTCATGGCGTTGTCCGGCCGGGGATGGGCTTTGGGTGATGCAAGTGCGCAGATACTCGCCGACATTGCGAACTACACTTACATCTTTACGGGCTTTGGCTCGGTAGTATTTGTCACAGCAGCGTCGGTAGTAATGATCCGTACTGGTGAAGTTGCACGAATGCTTGGCCAATTGGGGCTGCTCGTTGCCGTGATCCAAATTATTTCTCTGTTCACGGCGTTTTTTACCGACGGATTTATGGTTGGTGGTGGTTTGATTTCCATCGCTGGCTTTACGCTGCTTGGGTTATGGTGGCTCGCCATTTCCATTGTGATGATCGTTCGTGCGCCAGCGGCCGTGGAAGCCAGCTAACTTCTATCGGTGCCAGACACCGACGAGGAATAGGGCTGCCATGGCTTGCGGGCGTGAACCTCATATCGGGGCACCGCTTTGGACGCACCACCGCAGATCCATCAATTTGAAGGCCGCCAAGCCGCTCGACCTGACAGTGCCACTCAACAATCATCGCAAGTACCGACGAAGTGATCGAGTGACTGATCGAGCATTTTTAAAGTGGGATAGTTGCACGCTCGACATGCTGCGTTGCACCGAAGTCTCGCAGCCTACGGACGGTATGGGTCATTCGCGACCGATGCACTCAGCACCCGCTCCGATCAATGTCCGTTGTTCTTCCAATGGCGCCATTATTATTCGGCGCAGCGCAGTGACGCTAGGGCCGATATAAAGACTAACAGCATTGCGGCAAAATATTCTGTATGAGCCACATTCTGAGCGAAGCGTGTCGCAAAGTGTCCTACGGATCCGCCCGCATCAGCGGATGCGGCAACGGCAACGCTATCGGCCGGCGTCGGGTCCAAACAGCGGCTGGATGGCAAACATTCCGAACTGCGCCACCCAATGTCCGACCGCGCCGTAACTCCCGCTCCAATTCGAGGCCGGCGCGAAGCCGCGGTTGAAATGCTCGGCATAGGCATTGGCCGCATCGGCGCGCTGCGTCTTGTCGTAGATGTCCCACAGCCCCCAGGCGCGGCTGAAATTCAAGCCATAGGAGTGGTGGGCGACAGGATCCATGATCGGAGCGGGCAGCCCGTTGACTTCGATGAATTTGGCAACCCAGGCGGAGAAGGCTTCGCGATCGAGCACGCGTGACGCCAACGCCGCCCAGTTTGTGCACACCGCCATGAACTCGTTGCGCTCGAGGTCGTACGAGCATTTGGGATCGACGGCGTCAAAATTGACTTTGACCCAATCGGCGACCTCGGCTTGAACGTCCGCTAGATTGCGCTGCCGCGCATAGTCGAAGAGGTTAATCAGCGCCCACGAGGCGCTGTCATAGGCGCCCGAAAAGCGATCGATTGGCCGATGCCTGTAGTAATCCCGAATACTCAGCGCGACTTCGTCGGCGAAATCCGACAGGTCGTTCGACCCGGTCAGCCGATGACGCTCGATGGCCAATCTGAGGAACCAGGCCCGACCATACGGCATTTCAAATAACGGCGCCTGCCGCAGGTGCTCGCGCTCGCGTTTGAGCTTGTCGACGTCGAGGATCGACGCGACGAGCGGAGAAAATCGTCGGTCGCCGGTCGCCCGCTCGTAAGCGGTGAGCGCCCAAACGCCATGCACCGCGGAGTGCCAATCGATGCAACCCTGGAAGGCGGGATTGTCGGTGTCCCGACGCGAGCTGCAAAACGCGACCTGGCGCGCGAGCTGCGACGCGATGACCGCTTTGCGCTCGACGAGCGGCGCGAGCGAGGGAGGGCTCTGCGCCGCAAGCGCGGCAACCGCGGCGCCGATCAGCACCGCCTCTGCCGCAAGTCGGACGACCTGGCAACTGCGCACCCCTTCGCACCCTCTTTCGTAGCGTGATTATGCTGAGAGCGACGGCGAAGTGAAATTTCTCACCGGCACGATCAGCCCACCCGTGCGATAAGACCTAATCGCAGGCTTGCAGGTGCTATTCGCTCGCGCTCGCCTTGAATGTACCGCTGATGTCGGTGCTCCAAGTCCCTTGCATGATGCGCGGGTTCGGCATTGTTCCGCTATACGACGCTGAATGCGCCACCCCGCAGGTTCCGTCATAGGTTTTGGTAAAGCTGATAGAGTTGCCTTGGATTTGCCCCTTCACATCGGCGTAGAGGTTGGAACACGGGAGCGTGCCGAAACCGGAATAAGGCTCACTCGTTTTTCCAGTAAAGCTGTCGCCTTGGAAGGACGTGATTTGCAACTCAAATGGAACGGATGGCTGGTGGCTGCTTTGCGCGTAAAAATATGTTCCACGCCAGGTTTTGGCGAAACCGCCGCCTGTTTGGCTCGAAGCCGGGACCAACCAGAACGTCGTCAGAATTGCAGCTAGACGCAAATTTTGGCAAGCTGAGCATAACTACCTCTGTAGATTTCATCCACAAGCTAAAGATTTCGAAATACGATACATGAAATACGACAATTCCCTCAAGCGGTTCCCAAACCAACAAATGTCTACTGTGGGTCACGAGCGACGGATTGGCGGTGATCGAGCAATGTCCGCTTATCCCGGGAGCGGACATTCCACTGCAGTTTGCTCAACAACTCTGGCTTCCAGGCGGCGTATCCAGACGTATTCCGTTTGCAAGCGTCTCCCGCTGGCATCAACCAAATGCAAAGGATGAACCAGGATCGGCCACGACGCGGCTACGGCCGCTGGTATTATTTCACCTAGGGCGGTACGCGCCCGGCCCCTGGGTAACCGGCCCCGCTACCCTTCTGGGCCAGGGCTTCTTTCTTTCGCGGTTGGGATTGCATTGATGGAAAAGCTTAGGGCCTTCCTGCGGGACCAGAACGGCGCAACCGCTATCGAATATGCTTTGATCGCCGCCGGGATTTCCATCGTCATCATTGCCTCCGTAAGGAGCATCGGCACGACCCTCAGCACGACCTTCAGCAGCATCTCGACGCAGTTGAAATAGGAGCGGCAACTTGCCGGAAACTCTCCAGCAAGACTGGCTTTTGATCGTAACGCCGTTTGCCGCAGTCCTTTATTTTCTTATGTACCCCGACCAGTTCACGGAAATCATAAGCTGGCTTGCAAGATTGGTCCAATGACGAAGCCTCAAGGTCAGCGGTAACGCCGTCGGGCTTCACCGCGCGACGGGCCCGACCGCAGTTAGCGCCGCCGCCAATAGAAATTGAAATTTTAATCGGCCGCGCAGGTGCCGTTGGCCTGGTCGGCAAGGCAAAAGGTCGTCGTCGGCGTATGCCAAAGATCGGCGCCGATAACGGCGCTGACACTGGCGACCGCCAGGAACGCGATGACAAAGCATGTCAGCATTGGCCGATACGACATCGCTGTTCTCCCCGCGATAGAGCGTCTCGCATTATCAAACTAACGCCGCCCGCAATCTACGAATGTGACCGCGGACACAGTTCTGCAGTTTGACTTTTAAACTCCATTTGAGAACTCCCTTACTAGCTTGAGCATTTCGGTGACGGCCGGCTGGCGGCGTAACGACAACCGAAGTCGCTATTGCGGTTTCGGTTCTGGTTTCACCGTCTGAGGGGGTTGATGATGATGATGATGGTGGTGGTGGTGGTGGTGGTGGTGGCGGCGGTGGTGATGATGGACGACCACCCCCTCGGCTAGCGTTGTGTCCTTCTTCTCGGCTGGCGTCGTGTCCTTGTCCTGCGCAAAGGCAGGGACGGCGAGGCCGAGCGAAACGACGACCGCCAGGGCAATGGCAAACTTCGTCATAGAATTCCTCCTAGTAGTGGCTAACTTCAGGCGACCTGAGGCAGAGACAAAATTTTGGTCAATTTAAGTTACGCTGGATGAACCGTCATTCATCGCAAAAGCGCATGCGGGTTGCCTCGGGCATGAACGAACACATTGGCTCGCGTGCTGCCGAAGCAATCAGCGTAATCCAATACGCGGGCCTGATTGGCCGCGCGCTCACGCAGCAAATGCGCACGACGGGCCGACCGCAGCGTAGTACGCAACGTTGAAAAGGAAGCCCCGTGGCCAGAGGGGGTAAGCGACCAGCCGCGGGGCCTGAGGCTCAAGGTATTTGGGCCCGTTAGCGCCGAACGCAAAACGCTGGCGACGACCGCCCTTGGATTAAACAATAATCGAAGGCCACGACCGAGTCGCTGTTGCTGCTCGTCCGTCGATTGTATTTGGTTAATGCCGCAGCGGCCCGTAGCGGTGAAAAAGAGCCCCGACCGCTGCATAGTCTCTAAGCTCGCTATCAGGTGCCGCCGGCGGCTCAATCCGCGCGCCACTCGACGCCCTCCAGCATCAGCGCAAGCCGCCCCGGTACAGCTGCATCGGCAGGATCGTCGTGGCGTGCGTTATTTCGGACTCGGCTGCTCTCGCTCGTGTGGCGGGTCGGCGCGAGCGAACTCACCCCGCCTTATGTGGAGCGCTTGCAGCAATGCGTCGCTCAGGCGACCTATGTCCTCAATCTCATGGCGTGGTCCGGTGACGCTGTTCCTGATCAGGTCGATCGCCGCGGCAGGGTCGGCAATCGCTACAATGTACGCCACTGCATGAGGGTCTCGCCGATATCGCCCGGTTCATATGAGTCTCCCATAATCCATGCTGTGCAGCTTGCTCTCGACACTGTGAGCGGTCCCTTCCGAAAACAAGTAGAAGTGTATGCTACCGCTGCGGCGGCATGTCACGCGCGACCATGGCGCGGACGACGCTCGGCGACCTCCACCGCGTGACGCCGTGGGTGTGGGTTAAATGCGAAAAGTGCCGCATCACTCTCCGCTCGCCTGCGCCGTTCCGGTCATCCGGTGGGCCCCTGACAGGCGCCCTAGCTTAGCAAGCGGTGCGGCCAAAAAGCGCGGTGGTTTGCGTCGTAGAGGATTAATGGGCGGGTCGCCGCCGAAAGCTCACGCCACGCGGAACACGTTCGATGGGCTGCCTTCCGTCTTGGGCTGGTCGGCGCGCTTGATGCGATTGCGCCCCTCGGTCTTGGCGCTGTAAAGCGCTACGTCAGAATATTCGAGCAGTCCGTCCAGCGTTTGCTCGGCATTCACGCTTACTGAAACGCCGCCACTTACCGTCGCGTTGACCTGATGGTTCCGGATAAATCGGCAGTCTACTGCAAAAGAGTCACGAATCCGCTCAGCGCGGGCACAGGCCGCTTCGATACTCGATCCCGGCAACACTACGGCAAATTCCTCGCCGCCCATGCGCCCAAATACGTCATTCGGCCGAAGCGCAGCGGTGACTATCTCGCAGAACTTTCGGATTACGGCATCGCCGACCGCATGACCGTATCTATCATTGACTGCCTTGAACCGATCGAGGTCGAACGTCATCACCGAAACCGGCGTTCTGTCGCGCCGGCAGCGCTCCAAAAGCCGCCCGGCATTCTCCAGGAAGGCAGCTCGGTTGGCGATGCCCGTGAGCGAATCGGTGCGCGCCGCTGTCATGCTGGCCGCCTCGCTGCGCTCCTTGACCAACGCAAAAATGAATATGGAACTGCCGAGCGCGAAGACGATGCTTTCGAAATAAATGAGGCCGTACAAACTCATGATCGACGGCACGCCGTCTTGGCTGGTCGCGCCGCTTAAGGTGCTATACGCGCCGATCAAGTAGAACCCAGCTTGCACGATCGTCAAAACGATAAGCGGCCAGCGCGCCGCCAACCGCTCCTTCCGATCGAGCCATAAGGCCGTGGCGGCGGCGAGGAAATATCCGGCCCCGACAATGAGGGAAAGCGCCGCGCCGACGCCCCCCTGGAAGGCGGGCACAACATTGGCGAAGACCACAACCGCCGGTCCGAGGGACACAAGAACCAGCGGTGCATTCTTCGAGGCAAAGGTCCGCGCCGCTCTCCACATCAAGCCCGACTGGAATATCATCAAGATGCCGCCGATGATCGGCCAAGCCGGCTGACGCAGCGTGACTCCAAACATCATTGAAAGGATGCCCGCAGCGGCAATAACGTTGGCGACCCCCCATAGCCCCAAGGCCGGTGTCTTTTGTTGCTGCGACCAAATAACAAGCAGGACCACGCCAGTACATCCCAGGGCGAAGCTCTGCATGACCATCAGCGTCGGTAAATCGAGATTCATGATCTGAGCATTTCCGACGCAATGTTGCCGCGCTCCGCCACATGGCAACGCGCACTAAGCCGAAATGGCTCCCCTCAATCCTCTTATTGAGACTATTCGTGAACAATCTGAACTCAGCTGGCGACAATTATACTCGAAATCACCGAGATGCGCACAAGGTTCGAGCGTCACTGTCGCCATATACTCTTTCGCCGATCGGGATCACGGGGAGCGGCCCGCTTGGCGTCACGATCGTTGAACGCGGTTATAAGCGGACATTGAATGGCGGCTGGTTCACGTTGGCTTTGGGCCAAGACAGAGACATCCAGCTGGTCGGTCGGCAGGACTCTTGGAACCTGGGGCGAGAATATCGACGGAATAATCTAACACTGGATATGCTTGAATCGGGACGGGGCAGAATGGTTTCTCCATCGTTAAGATTGGCACAACCAATGTGTAATACTATCGAAAGGGCCTGTTTTTAGCTGGATCTGTGGTCATGACAGAAAGCGAACCAATCCAGGGAGTTGAGGCTCGTTATCAGCTTTACGAACTCGACGCGCGGGCCCGCAGCGCGATCAAGCAGATATGGCCGACGATTGCGCCACATGTCGATAAGGCGGTCGAGGCTATTCTCGAGGCGACAGCAAAATTGTCGAGCATTTCTCCGGCGGTCCTACAGCACAGAGATCTGATCAAGAAACTTGAAATATCGCACCTGGAAGCGCTGCTAAGCGGGGACCTCGACACCAAATATTTCGTGTCGTGCCGAAAGACCGTTGAACAGGAAGCCGCGCTGGGGATCGACGCCCGCTTTCGCAGTACCGCTGGAAACTGCGTGTTGCGGGCCGCGTTGGACGCGCTTCAGCGCAAGCACAGATTTTCGCGCACCAAGTTTGTCGAAAACGCCAAGCTAGTTTCCCAGGTCATCGCATTCGATGTCGCAAATGCGATGACCCTGCATCGGGAGGCAGCGGAAATCGACGCGCACAGGCGGCGGCAGGCGATTGACGACGCGATTGCGGACTTTGCAGGCGCAATCGGCGAAGTGCTCGAAGCGATCACGGACGCTGCTTCATCGCTGACGACTACATGCAGGATGATGCGCGAGGTCGCCGACGACACTCTCAAGCGCATGGCGGTCGCGTCATCGGCGGCGGCCGAGACTACGCAACGCGTGAAGATGACTGGCGAGGCCACCGAAGAGTTGTCCGCATCGATCCAACATATTGGCCACGAAGCAACACGAGGCCTAGAGATGGCCCAATCGGCGGTCGGCGACACGAAACGTACCCAGGACGCTATCCTTTTGCTGAATAATACCGCCGAGCGTATTGGCTCAATCGTCAGCATAATTTCCACGATTGCGTCGCAGACCGATCTTCTGGCGCTGAACGCCACGATCGAGGCGGCACGCGCGGGCGCCGCCGGCAAGAGTTTCGCGGTGGTCGCCTCCGAAGTGAAGGCGCTCGCTAATCAGACCTCGCGCGCCACTGAGGAAATTTCACAGCAAGTTGCTGCCATTCAGGACGCTACCAGAAAATCTGTCGATGAAATCTCCTCAATCGCGCGCGCCATCGGGCAGTTGACGACAGCCGCCACGAGCATTGCATCGGCAGTCGAGGAGCAAAGCAATACCACCCGTGACATCGCCGGCAGCATCCAGACCGCGGCCGGACACACGGCCAGCGCTTCGGCCGAGATCCTGTCCGTTGAGCAAGCCGCCGCCCGCAGCGCGACGGCATTTGGCGAAATCGCGGATTTGACCGCGCGGGTTTCCTTACGCGCCAAGGACGTTGAGTCGAAAGTGGCAGCGTTCTTCAATCGTGTACGTGCCGCCTGAATTTTCTGGCCGTTTTGGATTGATCGTCACGATTCCGCGAGGATCGGATCGGGTGATCGCGACGCAAGCGGCGATCACGACGTTTCGAGGCGATCAGCGACGAGTCCGCTTTGCCCCCAATTGCAGACATTTCGCTACGTCGCGGCGAACGAGAAATGGGCCATTAGCAGTGGTCCCACTCATCGTTGCTGGAGGAAATTTCGGGCGGTGATGAGTTGCTGGATTTCGCTGGTTCCGTCGAAAATGCGAAATGCCCTGGAGTGCCGAAACAGACGCTCTACCGTTGTACCGCGAACGACGCCAAGGCCGCCAAAAATCTGTACTGCCTGATCAATGATGTCGAACGCAGTCTCGGTCGAGTAAAGCTTCGCGATCGCGGCTTCGCGCGAAATGCCTCGCTCCGTGGCATCGTGTTGCCAAGCGGCGCGATACACGAGGAGTGCAGCGGCATCTACGCCGACCACCATGTCAGCAAGCTTGGCTTGGACAAGCTGGTGTTCTGAGATCGGCTTTTTGAAGGCATGGCGCGTGACGCTCCGTTCAACGGCTTCCGACATGGCGCGTCGCGCGAAGCCCAGTGTGGCCGCACCAACCGTCGGACGGAACAGTTCAAGCACGTGCAGTGCAATTTTGAAGCCCTGCCCCAATTCGCCGATCAGGCGGTGAGAGGGGACGCGGCAATCCGTGAGGGTCCACGTCCCCACGGTGTGGGGAGGCAAGACCGCAAGACGTTCCTCAAGCTCGATGCTGCCGTCATGTCCATCAATCGCAAACGCTGCGATTCCGCCAGCACCGGCCTGTCCCTCGATCCGGGCAAAGACAACATAAAGGTCCGCCAAGCCGCAATTTGATGTCCATGTCTTGCGGCCATTGATGACGTAATGATCGCCGTCGCGATGGGCGGCAGTTGCGATCGCGGCGGCATCCGAGCCGGCGTCAGGCTCCGACAGAGCAAACGCAGGGAGCAGCCTGCCGGCGAGGTAGTCCGGCAATAACTCATCTCGCAGCCTAAGCGATCCGTAAAGTGCGATCGGAAGGATGCCGAGCCACGGTTCGGAAAGGGCAACGTCGGCAATCGCCGACGAGAAGGCACTGATTTCGCGCATCAAACTTACGCGGCGAAGACTAATCTTGCTCTGCTCGCCGGGCGTTTGCGTCGGAAGGGTGTTTTGCAACCAACCCGCGGCCGCGAAACGTTCAAATATCTTCCGCGCCGCTTTGCCGTCGCCTCCTTCGTCGAACTCAAAGCTGCCAAGTTCGGCACGTACCCAGCGATCGAGACTCCGCGCAAATTCAAGGCAGGACGAATCAAAGAACGGCCAGGATAAATGGCTCAGATCATCCATGGAGCTAGCATCGAGGGATATACGATGATGGTCAATACGGACTGGAATGGCTCGCTACCGAAATGCGATGTCCACGTTATGTCCGTTTATCCCTCAATCTCAGACATAACCTTGCGGTGCCGCGAACGACGCCAAGGGCCATCTTTGACATATTGCATCGCAGAAAACTGTTGCGCTTTACGGTAGCATTCTTGTCGTTTCCAACCGCCGGGATCATCTCTCTTGTATGAGGATTGTCGAACAACTTGCATCGGCGTTATGAGCAGAAGCGCACGGCGGTTGCAGCGCCACTGCGCCTGAGATGTACGTCAGGCGTTGGGTTCGGTGGGCAGGAGTGCGCTCGGGCTGCGGCGCTAGTGGGTTAGTTCGGATTTTTGCGCGGGTTAAAATTTAGGGGGAATCATCAATCTTCCTGATGACATGACGAAATACAAGAATCTCTATCACCCACGCACACGGGGACGTCCTCCGTCCTTATTGCAGCTACTGCCATACAGGCAGGCTTGGAACCGCGCTTCACAATCAGCGATGCAAATTCGTAATGCGTCGCCAACATCGCTTAGGCGTGTCTGTGATAACCTTTTTCTGTTGTGAAGATTTGGGTGTTCAAAAGGATCGAGGACGATACCTTCGTTACTTGTTTTATGCATATTCCTCAATGCTGCGCTTTTTTTGGTTTCAAGGCGTTCTGCAGATACGGTAATATCACTGTATGCCAAAATGAACGGCATCGATAGGAGTAGGCAAACTCTTGCACGATGCAAATTAAAAATGGTGTTTCCTCCGATCAAATCACGCGGTGCGATATCAGGTTCGAGTTTCGCGCGTGGGTGAGATTTGGGACAAGGTCCTTCGGGGCGGCCCAATCTTCGCGGGGGCCCCGAGAGTCGTATTCTTAAGCTGACCAGTGTGTCAAGCAACGTCCTCAGGCCGCGCTCAAGATTGTCTCGGCTTCCGATTCCAAGCACGAGCTTCTTCGCGAAGTCCATGGCCGACTTCGCCGCCTTCCTGAAACAACACCCAAGATTGCACGCTCGACCGCCTATCGAATGTTGGCAATAGAGGACGGGCCGCGCCGACGAAGTCCGTGCGCAAGAGCGCGAACGCCAAGCCTGTGTCCGTGACTTACGGACACAGGCCGAAAGCTCACGGCGCTCAGGCCGCAAGGCAATTTATCACGCGACTTCGGCGGGTATCCAATTCGCCGCAAAAAAGCAAATGGCAGGCAAGATCGGTTGCTTCGTTCAGCGTTGCGCTGCAGCAAATTCTGGACGGCAAGCGTGGCCGTGGGCCACAACCGGACGAACGGCACTGCGGCAAAAAGGGCGGGTGAGACGCTGCTCAAATCCTCACGCCGAGCGCTTCCGAAATGTGCCAGAGCGTCACAATCGTGGGATTTCGCTGGCCCAATTCCAGTCCGCTCACGTGGGCGCGAGACGGTTTTCGGTATCCAGCGGCTTCATCCCGTGCTGAACACGATTTCGACGCGCCGCTTGATTTGCCGTTCGTCCGCGTCGTCGGAGCCGTCCGGTTTCGCGCATGCGGCTGCGCGGCCTCTCTGGTGCACGCGATGAGTTCCACCTCTGCGCTTGCGAGCTGCGCATCGGGTGGTGGCCGCCAGAGTTGGCTCGCTAGCGTCTTGAGGTTCCGCGCAATGGCGCGTCATGTGAGCAGAAGTCCTATCAAGCCCGAGGGTTACACGGGCCCCCAGGTGGGAGGATAAAAAGATCAAGGCCGCCAACAGAGACCCTCACGCCTCTCATCGCCGACTTTATCAACGGTATCGGCCAGTAGCGGACTAGCTAGAGCTGTCACGGCGAGACCTGTTGAGTAGCGCGGGCTTACTTGGTAGGTCATAGCTTCGTTTTTGCGTGGCTTTGACCCGTGCATGAGATATTTCTCAGCTACTCGCGACAGGATGCGTCCACTGTGCAGGCGCTGGCGGCGGCCTTGTCCGAGAAAGGCCTGTCAGTCTGGCTTGACCGGAGCGGCATCCAAGAGGGCGACGCTTACGATACCCAGATCGAGGATGCGATTGCCCAAACTCGTGTCGTAATCGTTGTCTGGTCACAGCACTCGGTCAGATCGCATTGGGTGCGCGCAGAAGCAGCTTATGCCTTGGGCAAGCACAAACTCTTGCCCATTTCGATCGATCACAGCGAGCCCCCGCTGCAGTTCCTACACATTCAGACAATCGATTTCGATGGCTGGAAAGGTGGCAGCGATGGTGAATCGTTTTCACGCCTGTTGGCGGCCTTGGCCAAACGGCTTGATCGTCTCCTCGGGATGAACGAATCCGCCGCCGCCGGCACTGTCCTACCCACCGCCCCAACGCCGCCGAAGTATCCGCAGGCGTCGCTAATCCCCAACGTTGACCGGAACTGGTTCGAAAAAACATTCATCGCGTGTATGGTGGCGGCGGGCTTGCGCTTTCCAGAAAAGGTCATTGAAAGGGAATTTCGGGACTATTTCAGGGACCGAACTTATTCCATTGCGCAATTCGGAATTTTACTCGCATTTATTGCCTACATCATCTACGGCGTATCGGATTTGGCAAGCGACGCGGCAATCTACTCCACCAGATTTCGCTACATGGTAGCTTGTCCGCTGCTATTGATGTTCTACGGCTTGAGTTACAAAAAAATTGCGAAACAACATTCGCAGCTTTTCGTTGCTGCGTTCGCAATTACACTTAGCGTTTGCGTGTACATCTCGGTGGTGTTACTCGGAATCGAAACACCGTTCCGGATCCAGACCGGCAATGGCACAATGAATTTCATGCTGATATTGGGGCTTCTGGCACTGCTTCCGCTAAACGTCGTGTTTACAGTAATAATTGGCGCGGTGATGAACGTGCTACACGCGCTGATAATGATGGAGACGCACATCCCGCTGTCAACGAGTTGGCTCAACTATCTTCACGTTAGCTCGATGTGGACCGTCGCCTGCTGTATCGCCTATTGGCGTGAATATCAGCAAAGACTTTCGTTCGCTACAGAATTGTCCTGACAGACGGCCGGAAATTAAATGCCAGTCTTGCCGATCCCAATATTCTCTTCGGCGATCCCAACACGGGGGACTTTTGGTAACGGTCAAACTGCGGACTAGCGGCTTTTGCGGGTCGAGTCCGTTCATCCATTAATTTCAGACATAATGTTGCCGCGTCGCGAACGCCGAAACGGGCTATGAGCGGGTAGTGCTGCTGACCTAACCATAGGAGAGAAGACGGGGCAAAGCCACTGTCGGCGCGTGCCACGGGGCGTGAGGAGGTCAAAATTCCGCGCAAGGTGGTCAAAGGTGCCTCGCACTTGCGCGCTAACGGAGGAAAGGTTGTGTCAATATGATTGGCGGTGATGATGACTATGGTGACGCGTTCATGAAAGCGAAACTTGAACACGACCAGCAACGGGAAGGCCCAACGGAGGCCAAGCGTTTGCAGGCGGAAGCCGATGCAGACATCGCGGTATTGAGCAATGTGGTACTGCCCCAACTACGGGCCGCCTCTCAGAAGTTAGAGCCACTCGGCGGCAAAGTGGAAATTCGGCAATACGGCCGAACCGGAAAAACGCTGCGGCCCACGTCGGTTGCTTTCCGCATAACGGATCAGCGGGATTTGCAAGACCAGCCCAGTAATAAGGGCCACGAGAGCCCGGCCTATTTGATTGCTCCGCGCGGTGGAATGGTCACCGTCACGAGCGGCCACGGCTTTGACCTGTTAGGCCAGCCGAAACAACCCAAGAACGTAAGCGCGGACGTCGGTATCCAGCGGCGCGATGACGTCACAGTCGAGAACATCAAAAAGCTAATCATGCGGGCGATCGAGGAATGCCGAAACGATCGCGACGCGCCCAGCGCCGCTTAGCCGCTAAAGCGAAAGTGTACAAAAAGGCGTTCGCAGCCGGCCCCGCGCACTTTCTGTTAAGTCGTGACCAAGCGCAGCCGTCCGCTTTTCCCTCAGCCTCGGACATGCTGCTGCGTGGCAGCGAGCGTCCGCCTTGGACCAACATCTTATATCAACCGGCACAGGTGCATGGGGTGTCGTGGTGCAAGGACATTTGGCGCGTGCTCGCCCTTGTGTCAAAATAGCTCAATTGCGTTCCCGGAGGGCGATGGCATGTTGCATCGGCTGATCGTCATTGCAGTGCTACTTCTTTCTGGCCTCGCGGGCGGGCAGGCTACAGCGCAGGAGGTGATCGGCGCGGTCACCCGCATACAGGGAGAGGCGAGCGGAACGCGTGGCGATGCAACACGAGCACTCGGCCTCACTGCGTCCGTCTTTCTCAACGAGATTGTGACGACCGGTGAAGCGGCGCGGCTCGAACTCACCTTTGCGGACAACACGCGGCTGACGCTCGGCGAGAAGACGAAGCTGACGCTCGATAGCTACGTCTTCAACCCCGCCGCGAGTAGTGGAACGATCAGGCTCGGGGTGGTTGGTGCCTTCCGGCTTCTCTCTGGCCGAGTGTCGAAGCTGGCGACCTCTGATGTCAGCGTAACGACAAGTGTCGCGACCATCGGCATCCGCGGCACGGAATTCTGGGCCGGGCCGATCGATAATCAGGCGCTCGGCGTGTTGCTTATCGAAGGTGCCGTGGGCGTATCGAACGCGGCTGGTGAGCAGATTCTGAGCCGGCCCGGCCAAGGGACCAATATCGCCACGCCAGGTGCAGCGCCTGGGCCCGTTACTCAGTGGCCGGTGGACAAAGTCAACCGCGCCCTCGCGGCGGTGACATTCCAATAGCGAGTGATGCCGCGGCCCAGCTATCGGCAGACTGGATGCCAAGCTTGAAGCGCCTAATGTCGGCTTTGGGTCTTGGTCGTGCAAAAACGCTTTGACTGCTGGTGTTAGAAGACCGGTTGGGCGGTGAAGCCCTGTTACTGGACGAGCCTGATTATGCCCTCATTGCCGCCATGAGCGGCTGAATGCCGACGATGTTCATGACGCGGGTGAGATTGTGGGCCAATACGTGAAGCGCCATCTCGGAGGCGACCCGCGGCAGCATCTTCATCAGGAAATGCGTCGCCCCCATCCTCATCTTCAGCGTGCCGAAGGGATGTTCGACGGTCTCGCGCCGCTGGCGCATCTTCTCTGGATACTCGTCGAGTCGGCGTTGCACGGCTTCGAGTATGTGCTCGTGCTCCCACCGCGTGATCCGTCGCTCCTTGCCGGTGGTGCAGCGATGTTTGATAGCGCAGTGTTGGCAGACGTTGGTCAAATAGCGGTGCAGGACCAATCCGTGCTCTTGGGTTGCGAATGAGTGGCCGAGCCGTTCGCCGGCGGGACAAATGTAAACGTTGTCCTCAGCCATATAACGGAAGTCCTGCTTGCCGAAGCGCTTCGAGTTCGAGGTCATCGGCTTTGGCAGCGTCACCGTGGTGCCGGCCTTGCCGCACTCGAGGATCTCCTCACTGCTGAAGTAGCCGCGGTCGGCGACGACAACAGCTTCTTTAGCTTGGCGTTCTCGTCCTCGAGCGACTTCAGACGCTTGGCGTCCAACACATCGAGGCCGCCGTATTGGCCTTCCACTTGTAGAACGTGGCGCTGCTGATCCCATGTTTGCGGCACACGTCGGCCGTCTTCACCCCGGCTTCCTGCTCCCGCAAAATCCCGATGATCTGCTCTTCCGTGAACCGGCTCGGCTTCATGTCCATTCCCCTCAGAGGTGATGGACTCTACCCATGGTTGGAGGAATTACCGGGGCTCAGCTCACCGAGCCAGCACTAGTTTAGTGTCGAGTTCACCGGAAATAGGCCAACTTTTCAAATTCGTTTCAACACGCCTCGCATGAGCAAACATTGCGAACGCGGCAACGACGCACGCGCTCCGACGACGTAGCGGTTATAATATAGGCGCTGCAATTCGGACAGAGGTGGAGCGGTATTTTGCTCGCGTCGTTTTTGTTTAACACACGTTGCATGCTTGCCATGGGACTCTCCCTTCTTCCCTCCGTCGCTGATAAGGGTCTCCTGCAACCAAAACGTTGGTCAAGTAAATAACGTTGACCGTGGAAATTGGCGGGGAAAACGGGGAAAACTTTGGCGTATGCCTGTTTTCACAGTCGCTTGGCTCTGCGGCTCTTTCTTTGTAGGAACTCCCAGCTTACAACGCCGCATTCCTCAAACCGGGAGTTATTTGAATGGCTAAGAACATATCGAAACGCCGCGCATGGACGCCAGCAAATGTGCGGACCTTAAAAACACTTGCTCATAAGAAAACTCACGCAGCGAGAATCGCCAAAACACTAAAGCGAACTGAAGGCGCGCCGCGGCAAAAAGCATTCAGCATGGGAATATCACTTGAATCGCGTGCCTGAGATTTGCGCAAGGCGATACAGAAGGCCGACCGTCGTGTTGGCATTCTCGTTCTTGCAAATCCGGAGCGGGCTGGCCTAGGCCTCAGACGGCGTCACTTCTATCGGCTCTACAATCGACGGTCGTCATTTTCCGGTTTGTGTGACCCTTGTTTAAATCGCCCACATCCGCATTGGCTCGGCCGGGAGCGGCCTCATCAACTCATCAGGTTCGTCACCAAGCCAACGCCCATAATCGCCGGGTTGAAGGATCAACGGCATCCGGTCGTGAGATCGCGGCTGTTAAAAACTTCATCGGCTTTCGCGAGTGCGTCAGTTTCAATTTTTTGGCGTGCAAATAGCCGAAACCATCGGTGCAGGGGGCGGCGCGGGCTCAGATGCATTAAGTTTGGCGGCCCGATTTTCCCGCATTTGCTCGGCCTCTTCCAAAAGCGCATGCCGAGCGGTCTGACAGGCATCTACAGAATCGAACTGAACTTGGTAGTTACTTGGCTGCTGGCCATAAACGAACCAAGTTACGAGCAGAATGAAAGTTTTCATGCGGCGATCCGTTTTTGGTCCGCGCTTGCCCAGTTTGGGTGTACCACGTCGATCATTGCCGCCAAATCGGTCATTTCCCAAAGCGTATCAATGATGCCCGTGACCGCGCCTCGTATGACGGCCTAGTCAAAGCTTCGTCGGTTGGAACATAAGCCATGGTCCGATTCATGGGCCATTCGATTGCAGGGATCATCCAGTACCCCGATTATCCGTGAGCAGAAGAGATAATAGACCGGGCGGCACACTGAATAGCAGGGATGGCTTGTGACGGCAGTCCCCGCCGTCGCTATCCTCATAGGCGCGAACCAAATCAGGAGCGAACGTCACGTCTGTTCCTTCCCTTATTCCCGCCGGTCACTATGAACCCGACCAGCCGTGGTGTACTGGGACGTAATGTTTTCGACGACAAAACGGGGAAACGTAGTGCTGACCGCATCAATCGAAGATGATCTAAATCCACCAATCTTTCCGACCCTTCGGGGGCAAACGGCCACCACCTTGGCACTCCGAATGGATCAGCGGGTTGCCTTCGACTTGTACGGGAAGCTTGACGTGTTAATCCGGACTATAGGTTGGCTGCCAGAAGAAGAAGATTGACGCCAAGCTTGAGCCAAGCGGTTTCTTAAGGCCGAATTGGCCCGGTGCTATTGTGCAAAGCCCCTCAGGGCAGGCTCAGTAATCCACCCGAGGACCCTAATTGTAAGTTTGACAGGTCTACATCCGCTTGCCTTATCATCCGCCTGACTAATCTCGGGTCTGCATCAAAGACGAGGACGCTGGCGCGTTTCTCACCTACCGGCTCAATGGGCGCTGTAGGCCTACCTCGGCCACAAAAACATTTGGCACACTTGCGCTACACCGAACTGTCGCCGAGCCGGTTCGAGGATTTTTGGCGAGGGTAATCTTCGAGTCACCCCCTTGCCGCGCCGACCTAAAAGTGGAGGGAGGCTTCAGATAGCACCAGTCGGTCATCGGATTGCCGATGTTCAACCGAAGTCCAACCATGAAACTCACAGGCCGGCGACGGATCGGGCTTCGGGCGGGGGCTTGCCGAGGCGTTCCATACGCTTGGCAAACAGGGTGATCATTTCCGGTCGCCGGCGCTTGAGGCTTAAATCACAACGTAACGCCGGGCCGGCATGCGCTTGCGTGGCCCTACGTCGAGTCAACCAACAAGGAAGCGCACTTTCATTTGCGCCAAAAGCATAACCATCCGCGGTGGTTGTGTCTGGGGTAACTCATACTTGTTGCGCAGTTCTTGCCCAACGGCCACTTGTACGGCATGAGGCAACGTTGCCGACGAACCAACCGGTCGCGCGTGCAGATATTCCGCAGCAATAATGGCTGCGAAGTAACCGATCTGCGGGGCTACAACGGCGGCCAGCAGACCAAACGTGACTGTCCCGGGACCCTCGCCGGTTGCGACACTTTTGGCGATGGCGACTGCGACGACAAGTAAAATCACTGGGGCCAAAACCGACACGCTGAATGAGCGTAAACCAAAAAAGACCGCGGTTACTGCACCCAAGATAAAGATCAGGACGGCTATCATTGCAGCGCCCTCTCCTTGAGAGGGTAGCTGTTGAGAGTAACCCGACTTACTGCCGGATTACGCCCCCCGACCTCCCCCAATTATCTCCCACGCCAACCCGAGTATCGTAGAGCGAAAGGTGGCCACTTGGGGGCACGGTCTGGGCGCAAATTTGCCTTCTCAGAGGCGTTCTACGGGCACCGGGCTTATCTTCCGGGCGTGTCGCAAATTCATGGCACAGATGTTGCTTAACAGTAGCAGGGGTGCTGCATCGGTCCTTTAATGGATCGGCTATTATGAGTGCAGATCCGATAAACGAACTCTCGCTAACCGAGCGCATTTTGATACCAGCGGTCATGATCCTTGGGCTGCTCGCTTCTGTCGGTGCGACAGCTTTCCTAGGATACGGGGTTGTCACGCTGATGGGGCTTTAGGCTCCCTCAGTTGGCGGCCTCATAATCTTTCGATACTTTCGACGCTTCATCGGAGGCTCAATGTCGATCGCCGGCGCTTTGTCCTGCGGCGGCTCGTAGCGACCGTCTGCGTCTGCCTTCAGGAAATGGAGGCCCGACCTGGAGTTGAACCAGGATAAGAGGTTTTGCACACGCCTGCGTAATCCGTTCCGCCATCGGGCCGCCTTCAGTTTCTAGCAAGGAGGTTCTCAAAAGGGGGGGTAAATGTGAACGCCTTCGCGTCGTCCCGTGGGTGACCGCCTTCGCGGCTGTGTAAACCGGAATACCGGCTTGCGCTGCCATCCAGCTGATCGAGCCAAATTTACGATCGAACCTTGGCCGGCTGCTATCATGCCCGGAGCGATGGCTTGGATGGCGAAGAAGGCATGGGCGAGATTGAGACCTGTTGAGTAGCGCAGGCTTGCTTGGTAGGTCATAACTTCGTTTTGCGTGGCTTTGACCCGTGCATCGCCCGAAGTTGATGCGTTCTTAAATTCGCTTCGGACTCTCAAATAATCCGAGTTGGGCCGCACGCT
>Ga0181525_10000323_pt1 | contig 42230 bp, 42 predicted proteins | sample PEATcosm2014_Bin_48_FD_121100 | JGI IMG/M metagenome (GOLD analysis project Ga0181525, IMG submission 121100) | Peatland microbial communities from MTU Mesocosm Facility, Houghton, MI, USA - PEATcosm2014_Bin06_10_metaG | ecosystem: Environmental > Terrestrial > Soil > Wetlands > Peat | place... | reverse complement strand
TAAAGGCTGAACGCATGCTCCACCGGGTCCACAAAGCGCTGCCACCGCACATCCGCCTTCTGCGCCAGCGCCATCCCCGGCAGCATCACCGCCAACGCAATCATCGAAATACGACGCATCACAGGCCTCCTTTTTGCCCATCAGCGTAACAAATCCACCGCCAAACCGCCTTGCGCCAAATCAAAGCCCCCCCTTCTTCCAGCGCGCGAAAGACACTGCTAAGCTGCCCAAATGGCCGGACATTCCCAATTTAAAAACATCATGCACCGCAAAGGTGCGCAGGACGCCAAACGCGCCCGCATCTTTGCTAAAATCATCCGCGAGATCACGGTCTCCGCCCGCGAGGGCCTGCCCGATCCCGCCTCCAACCCGCGCCTGCGCGCGGCCATCGCCGCCGGGCTGAAAGGCAACATGACGCGCGACACGATCGACCGCGCGATCAAAAAAGCCACCGGCGCGGGCGCCACGGAGCATTACGAGGCGGTGCGCTATGAGGGCCACGGCCCCGCGGGCGTCGCCGTCATCGTCGAGGCGCTGACCGACAACCGCAACCGCACGGCCTCGGTCATCCGTGCCGCCTTCAACAAATTCGGCGGCGCCCTGGGCGAGAGCAACTCCGTCTCCTTCATGTTCAACCGCCTGGGCGTGGTCCACTACCCCGCTGCCACCGCCACCGCCGACGCCATGCTGGAAGCCGCCATCGAAGCCGGCGCGGACGACGCTGTCAGCACCCCGGAAGGCCATGAAGTCACCGTCGGCATCGAGGGCTTCTTCGCCGTGCGCGATGCGCTGGAACACAAATTCGGCCCGGCCACCGAGGCCAAGCTCGAATGGCGCCCGAACATGACCGTCTCGCTCGACGAGGACAAAGCCAAATCCGTGCTGCGGCTGCTGGATGTGCTGGAAGACGACGACGACGTCCAGCATGTCTACGCCAACTTCGAAATCTCCGACGAAATCATGCAGAAGCTCTCCGTGTGATCCGCCTGCTCGGCATCGATCCGGGCCTGCGCTTCACCGGCTGGGGCATCCTTGAGTCCGAAGGCAACCATCTGCGCCACATCGCAGATGGTGTCATCTCCACCGCCGGAATCGAGGACGTGCCGCTGCGCCTGAAAGCCCTGGACGACGCCCTGGCCGAAATCCTGGAAACCTACCGCCCCGCCGAGGCCGCCGTGGAGGAAACCTACGTCAACCGCAACGCCACCGCCACGCTGAAATTGGGTTACGCGCGCGGCGTCGCCCTGCTGGCCCCGGCGCGGCGCGGCATCCCGGTGTTTGAATACGGCGCCAAAACCGTCAAACTCTCCGTCGTCGGCACCGGCAATGCCGACAAAACCCAGGTCGGCCTCATGGTCCGCCGCCTGCTCCCCGGCTCCGTGCAAAAACGCGCCGACGCCGCCGACGCCCTGGCCGTCGCCATCTGCCACGCCCATCACCGCGCCAGCCATGCGCTTTGGAAGCTCCCCGCATGATCGCCAAATTGCGCGGCATCGTCGAGGACATCACCTCCACCAGCGTCATCCTCGATGTCAGCGGCGTCGGCTACCTCGTCTTCGCCTCCACCCGCACGCTCTCGGTGCTGCCGTCCACCGGCACCGCCACGCTGCTCATCGAAACCCAGGTGCGCGAAGACGCCATCTCCCTTTACGGTTTCGCCACCGCCGCCGAGCGCGACTGGTTCCGCCTGCTCACCACCGTCCAGGGCGTCGGCGCCAAGGTGGCGCTGGGCATCCTCTCCGCCCTGTCGCCGGACCAGCTCATCGCCGCCATCGCCTCGGGCGACAAATCCGCCCTCACGCGCGCCCCCGGCGTCGGCCCAAAACTCGCCATCCGCCTGGTCACGGAGCTGCGCGAAAAAGCCGGCGCCATGCCCGGCGGCGGCGCGTCTCCCATCAGCTTCGCCCCCAAAGGCAACGCCGCCGACGCGCTCTCCGCCCTCACCAATCTCGGCTACCGCCGCGCCGAGGCCGAAGCCGCGCTGGCCAAAGCCACCGAGGACCATGGCGATGACGCCGCCCTCGACATCCTCATCCGCGCCGGCTTAAGGGCGCTGGCCAAATGAGCGAAGACCGTTTCCTCTCCGGCGAACGCGCCCCGGAAGACACTGCCGAAGCCACGCTGCGTCCGCAAACCCTGGCGGACTTCACCGGCCAGCAGGCCAGCCGCGAAAACCTCAAAATCTTCATCGCCGCCGCCAAACATCGCGGCGAAGCGCTGGACCATGTGCTGCTGCACGGCCCGCCCGGCCTGGGCAAAACCACCCTGGCGCAGATCGTGGCGCGCGAACTCGGCGTTGGCTTCCGCGCCACCTCCGGCCCGGTCATCCAGAAATCCGGCGACCTCGCCGCCATCCTCACCAATCTTCAACCGCGCGACGTGCTGTTCATCGACGAAATCCACCGCCTGCAACCGGCCATCGAGGAAATCCTCTACCCGGCGATGGAGGATTTTCAGCTCGACCTCATCATCGGCGAAGGCCCCGGTGCCCGCACGGTGCGCATCGACCTGCCGCCCTTCACCCTGGTCGGCGCCACCACCCGCTCCGGCCTGCTGGCCACCCCGCTGCGCGACCGCTTCGGCATCCCGCTACGCCTGATCTTCTACACCACCGAGGAACTCGCCCGCATTGTCGCGCGCCTGGCGGAAAAACTCGGCATGGACCTCACCCCGGAAGGCGCCGCCGAAATCGCCCGCCGCGCCCGTGGCACCCCGCGCATCGCCGGGCGCCTCACCCGCCGCATCCGGGATTTCGCCGTCGTCGCAGGCACCGGCACCATCGACCGCGCCGTGGCCGATGCCGCGCTCACCCGCTTGGACGTGGACCATCTCGGCCTGGACGCCATGGACATGCGCTACCTGCGCCGCCTCGCCGAACACCACGGCGGCGGCCCGGTCGGCGTGGAAACCCTGGCCGCAGCCCTCGCCGAAGCCCGCGACACGCTGGAAGACGTGGTGGAACCCTACCTTATCCAAGAAGGCTTTCTGCTCCGCACCAGCCGTGGCCGCATGCTGGGTGATTCCGGCTGGCGTCACCTGGGCCTCAAGCCCCCGCAGGACCGCCAAGAGCAACCTGATTTGCTAGATTGAAGGAAGCGGTTCTTTTTTGAAAAAAAGAACCAAAAAACTTTTATGAATCGTGGGCGTTGGCGCGGCCAGAGCCCACGATTCATAAAAGTTTTTTGCGCGCTTTTTTTCAAAAAAGCGCTGCTTGCTTCCCTTTACTCGGCCCTTAATTGCTCCAGCCGCCACATAATCGCCCAGATTGCCCCTCTAAAAGGTGACCATGCCCCACGAATACACTGCCCGCGTCTATTATCAGGACACCGACGCTGGCGGCATTGTCTATCACGCCAACTACTTAGCCTTTGCTGAGCGTGCCCGCACCGAGGCCTTGCGTGCAATGGGAGCCCCGCATGCGCAAATGGTTGAAGAATGTGGCGTTATGTTTGTGGTGCGGCGCGTCAATTTGCATTATCAGCGCCCGGCAAGGTTGGAGGACGTGATTCGCATTGAGACGCGGATTACTGAGGTCAACGGGGCGAGTGTAACATTAAGACAACATTTCTGGCGAGACAAAGAGTCGCTGGCTGTGTTGGAACTCGGTCTGGCCTGCGCGCGAGTCGCGGACGGCAAGGCGGCGCGGATACCGGTCGAGTGGGCGAAAAGATTAAAGCGGTGAAAAGGGACAAATTGTGGATCAAACGGTAGATACGGCTGCACTGGCAGCGCCTTCGGCGAATCTCTCGCTCTGGGGCTTGTTCCTCGAAGCCGACATCGTCGTGAAACTCGTGATGTTGATTTTGCTCCTGGCCAGCGTGTGGGTGTGGGCGATCATCATCGAGAAATCGGTCTCCATCCGCCGCGCCAATCGCGACGCCAATGCGTTTGAGGATGCTTTCTGGTCCGGCGGCAGCCTGGACGAGCTGTATGACCGCGAGGGTTCTGATCCCACCAACCCCATCGCCGCCGTGTTTGGTGCAGCGATGAGCGAGTGGAAGCGCACCGTGCGCATTGCCGGGGTCGCCATCGGCAACACGGCGGTGAAAGAGCGCATCGACCGCGCCATGAACGTGACCATCATGCGGGAGATGGACCGCATGGAGCGCTACATGATCTTCCTGGCCTCGGTGGGGTCCACCGCGCCGTTCGTCGGTCTGTTCGGCACGGTCTGGGGTATTATGCACTCCTTCTCGGCCATTGCCGCCATGCATAATACCGATCTCGCGGTGGTGGCACCTGGCATTGCCCAGGCGCTGTTCGCCACCGCCATCGGCCTGGTGGCCGCCATTCCCGCCGTGCTGGCTTATAATAAGCTGAGCAACGATCTGGGACGTTTCGCGTCGCGGCTGGAGGGGTTCGGCTCGGAATTCTCCGCCATTCTCTCGCGCCAGACCGAGGAACATAAGTAAATGGCGGGCGGCATGATCGGCCCGGGGAACGGGCGCAAGCGCTACCGGCCGATGGCCGAGATTAACGTCACCCCGATGGTGGACGTCATGCTCGTGCTGCTCATCATCTTCATGGTGACGGCGCCGATGATCACCTCGGGCGTGAACGTGAATCTGCCGCAGGCCAATGCCAAGCCCGTGCCCAATACCAACAAGCCGATCACCATCACGGTGAACGCGCAGGACCAGATCTATCTGCAGAACTCGCAGATCCAGCTGCCGAATCTGGTGGCGACGCTGCAGCAGATTTCGCAGAATAACAACGACGCGCCGGTGTTCATCCGGGGCGACAAGGATGTCAGCTTTGGCGATATGTTGCAGGTGATGGCGATGATTACCCAAGGCGGCTTCACCAAGGTCTCGCTGCTGGTGCAGCAGCAAGGCTCGACGCCCACGCCGGGCCAATAAGCGGGAGTTACAATTTGGACCGGGGTATGCGGCGTGCCGCACTCTTCTCTTTTGGGTTTCATCTGGCCATTGTGCTGGCGGCGATTATCGCGCTGCCGCCGTTGAAGCTGGATTCGTCGGCTGATGACAGCGTGAGCGTTGAGCTGGTGGGCCCCGGTGCGCCGCAGGAGGCCAATGCGCCGGGCAAGGTGCCCGCACCCGCCAACACACCCAACGTGAACAACGCCAATCTGGCGGTGAAGCAGCCCAAGCCGCAGCCCATCGAGGCGCCGCCGCCGCCGCCCCCGCCGCCGCCGCCCTCGCCGGACCATACGCCGAGCAAAGTGCCGCCCGCCCCCGCTCCGCCGCCCCCGCCGCCGGTGCAGACACCGAGCACGGCGCCCGCGCCGCCCCCGCCGCCGCCGCAGCCGCCGCAGAAGACGACGAGCACGATGGTGCAGCCGAAAGTGCCGCTGCCGCCGGCCAAGCAGCCGCCGGCACCGTCGCAGAGCCCGACGCATCAACAGAATATTACCAAGAATCCGGCGCCGCTGAGCCAGAGCGTGCTGAATACGCTGTTAAAATTGCAGGCTTTGCAGAAACAGGTGCAGCCGCCCACCGCGCATTACAACCCTGACCAGGGCGGTGCGCCCAATGGCGGCGGCAGCAACCAGAGCACCGCCAACTCCCGGCTTTCCGGCGCGGACCGCGATGCCATCGGCAACCATGTCCGCCCGTGCTGGACGGTGGATGCCGGGGCACCCGGGATTGATACCTTCAGCGTCAACCTGATGGTGACGACGGACGCCACCGGCACGGTGCGCGAGGCCGTGGTGGCGCCGCAGGATCAGGACAAGCTGGGCGATCCGATTTTCAATGCCTATGCCCAGCGTGCCATTGAAGCTGTCATGAATTATCAATGCGCCACGCTACCGCTGCCGTCTTATATGCTCGGCCAGACGCAAACCTTCCTCTTCAACTTCACCCCCGGCTCATAAAATGAGGTTTCAGATGAAATTTCGCCCAAAAATCCTGCCGCCGTTTTCCCGCCGTGGTCTGCTGGGTGCGGGGGCGGCGACGCTCATCGCGCCGGCGGCCTTTGCCCAAAGCGCGTTGGGCGGGGGAGGGGATGATAGCGCCGCTCCGGCCGCAGCGCCCTCGGGCGGGAGCAATAACGGCCCGGCGATTAACGTCTCCGGCGCGCAGAATGCGCCGATCCCCATCGCCATTTCGCCGTTCTCCGACTCCACCGGCGCGGATTCGAGCGTGGGCGACCAGATTACCGGCGTGTTGAGCGACGATCTCAGCCATTCCGGCCTGTTCCGCACCATCGACCCGTCCAGCTTCGTGCCCAACTCCGTGGTCAACAACACGCCGGTCTGGGCGAACTGGAACATTCTGGGCGCGCAGGCGCTGGTGACGGGCGATGTGACCGACCAGGGCGGCGGGCAACTGCGGGTGGAATTCCGCCTGTGGAACGTGGCCAGCCAGAGCCAGCTCCAGGGCACCGCCTACACCACCACGGCGGCGAACTGGCGCCGGATCGGGCATATTATCGGCGACGTGGTGTATCAGCAGATGATCGGCGAGAAGGGGTATTTCGACTCGCGCGTGGCGTATATTTCGGAAGCAGGCGAAGTCACCAGCCCGATTCGCCGCCTGGCCGTGATGGATTATGACGGGCAGAACAGCCAGTTCCTCACCGACGGTTCTTCGATGGCGATTTCGCCGCAATATAACCCGACGCGCCAGCAGCTGGCTTATGTCAGCTTCCAGGATAACAACCCGCGGGTTTATCTGTTCGACCTGCAATCGGGCGCGGAGAGCCTGATCGGCTCCTATGGCGATATGACCATCGGGCCGCGCTTCTCGCCGGATGGCAACTCGCTGCTCATGTCGGTCTCGCGTAATGGCGGGGCGGCCATCGTGCGGGCGAACCTGGGCGGCGGCGGCGTGACCGAGCTGACCGACTCGGCCTCGATCAACGTGACGCCGTGCTACTCGCCGGATGGCAGCCAGATTGTGTTCAACTCCGACCGCGACGGCAATCAGCAGCTTTTCGTGATGAATGCCGATGGTTCTGGCGTGAAGCGCATCAGCTATGGCAGCGGGCAGTATGCCGAGCCCTGCTGGTCGCCGCGCGGGGACCTCATCGCCTACACCTTCTGGGGCAGCGATGTCGGCGGGTTCACCATCGGCGTGATGGCCCCGGATGGCTCGGGCGAGCGGATTCTCAGCCAAGGGTTTTTGGTGGAGGCGGCAAGCTTCTGCCCGAATGGGCGGGTCATTATGTTCTACCGCCAGACGCCGACGGCCGATGGGCATGATTCGCGGCTCGTCACCATCGGGATTGATGGATTTAATGAGCGGCTGGTGGAGACGGATACCTATGCATCCGATCCGTCCTGGGGGCCGCTGCTTTCCTAAACGCCGCGAAACTGCACTACGCTTCATGAAAAGCGGCCTCACGGAAGTGGGGCCGCTTTTTTCATGCAAAGCTAAGGGGTTTTGGCGCGGTGCTCAGGGCTTTTTGATGTAGAATAATTCATTGTTGCGCGAATGACACAGGATCAAGTTTGCTGTGAGGGGGGTTCCCAGATTTGTTCCAGATCAAAGTTTTTGGATTACGGGGCGTTTAGCTACGTCTTGTTCGCTCTGAATTACTACAATGGGAGACTTGAGTTTATGAAAACGACATTCCGTCTGGCCGCCGTTGCCGGCCTGCTGGCCGCCACCGCATTCTCCGCCCCCGCCATGGCGCAGACCTTCACCGCCTCGGACACCGGCTATCAGGCTGGCAACATCTTGGTGCATTTGAGCGGTCTCGACGTGATTCCGGAAAACTTCACCAGCCACGTCATGGAAGGCACCAAGGATATTGGTACCGTTCGCGCGACGCAGCAGTTTGCCCCGGAACTCGACGCTTCTTACTTCCTCACCCCGTACCTGTCGCTTGAACTGATTGCCGCGACCACGCGTCACGACATCTCGGTTGCCACCAAGGGCGGCCATGTTGACGTGGGCGATACCTGGGTTCTGCCGCCGACGCTGACCGCGCAGTATCATCTGCCGATGATCGGTGTCGTCCGCCCGTATGTTGGCGCTGGCGTGACCCTTGCTTTCTACTATGACAGCCATGTCGCGGGTAACACCTTCGCGCACGAAGCCTTCCGCACCTCCGTCGGCCCGACGCTGGATGCCGGTTTCGACGTTCCCGTGTCCGGCAACTGGGTTGTCAACGTGGACGTGAAGCAGATGTTCCTGAACACCTCCGCTTCCGTGGACCACGGTGTGGCCAAGGCGCAGACCTCGCTCTCCCCGACCGTTGTCGGCGTTGGCGTGGGTTACATCTTCTAAGCAAAAAGCCGGCGCAAGCTGAGCGGAAAGGGGGGCGGGCCTGCGGGTCCGCCCCTTTTTTGTGGGGCGCAGGCCTGCCCTGCCTTGCTTTGGGGCGGCGAATTTGCGATATGGCCAGCGTCGGCATTGTGCCGATAATTCACACGCAGGGTGCCTTTCCTGGGGGAAACCCAAGGTCCGGTGCCGCAAGGCTCGACCCTGCGGAGGTATAACCGGATTTTTGAAGGAAAGTTTTGCTCATGGCATTACCTGAAGTTTCTCTGCGCAGCCTGCTCGAATCGGGCGTCCATTTCGGCCATCACACCCGCCGCTGGAACCCGCGCATGGCGCCGTATCTGTTTGGCGTGCGCAACCAGGTCCACATCATTGACTTGCAGCAGACCGTGCCGATGCTGGAACGCGCTCTGAAGGCCGTCCGCGACGTGACCGCCTCCGGCGGCCGCGTGCTGTTCGTCGGCACCAAGCGTGCTGCGGCGGATTATGTGGCTGAGTCGGCGCAGCGTTGCGGCCAGTATTATGTGAACCATCGCTGGCTCGGCGGCATGCTGACCAACTGGAAGACCATCACCGGCTCCATCAAGCGCCTGCGCCAGATGGACGAGCTGCTGGCGGGCGAAGTCCAGGGCCTGACCAAGAAGGAAATTCTCAACCTGACGCGCGACCGCGAGAAGCTGGAACGCGCGCTGGGCGGCATTAAGGATATGGGCGGTCTGCCGGATATCCTGTTCATCATCGACACCAACAAGGAAAAGCTTGCGGTTGAAGAAGCCAACAAGCTCGGCATTCCGGTCATCGCGGTGCTCGACTCCAACTCCGATCCTTCCGGCGTGACCTATCCGGTGCCGGGCAATGACGACGCGATCCGCGCCATCACCCTGTATTGCGACCTGATCTCCGGCGCCGTGCTGGACGGCATTTCCGCCGAGCTGGGTTCTTCGGGCCTCGATCTGGGCGCGGCGGCTGAGCCGATCCTGGAAGCGCTGCCCGAGCCGGCTGGCGACCACGCCGCTTAAGGCGATCTGCGTTCGCCGCAGGCTTTAGGCCTGCGGCGGGCGGACAAATTTGTGGAATAACGCGCGGGGCCGTGAGGGCTGCCGCGCGCAATGCATGAGGAGCTAAGACATGGCTGAAATTACTGCGGCACTGGTGAAAGACCTGCGCGAGACGACCGGCGCGGGCATGATGGATTGCAAGAAGGCGCTGGTGGAAAGCGATGGCGACATTCAGGGCGCGATCGACTGGCTGCGCAAGAAGGGCCTCTCCGCTGCCGCCAAAAAATCCGGCCGCGTGGCCGCTGAAGGTCTGGTTGGCGTGGCCGTGGCCCCCGGCAAGGTGGCGATGGTCGAGATCAACGCCGAGACCGACTTTGTCGCGCGCAACGAGGCGTTCCAGAATTTTGTGACGGCGGCGGCGCAGATTGCGCTGACCACCGGCGAGAGCGTGGATGCGCTGAAGGCGGCGGAATATCCCGGTACGGGCCGCAATGTGGCCGACGAGCTGGTGCATCTGGTGGCGACCATTGGCGAGAACATGACCGTGCGCCGCGTCGCCGTGATTGAAGTCACCAACGGCACGGTTGCCGCTTATATCCATGGTGCGCTGACGCCGTCGGTCGGCAAGATCGGCGTGATCGTCGGGCTTGAAGGCAAGCAGGGTGCGGAAATCGAGGCGCTGGGCCGTCAGATCGGCATGCATGTGGCGGCGACTCGGCCGGAGGCGCTCTCCGTGGCCGATGTGGACGCGGCGGCGCTGGAACATGAGAAGGCCGTGCTCTCCGACCAGGCCCGCGCTTCCGGCAAGCCGGAAGCCATTATCGAGAAGATGGTCGAAGGCCGCATCAAGAAGTACTACGAGGACGTGGTGCTGCTGGAGCAGGTCTGGGTGCATGACGGCGAGAGCAAGGTGAAGGCCGTGGTCGAAAAGGCCGGCGTGAAGCTGGTGCGTTTCGTGCGCTTCCATCTGGGCGAAGGCATCGAGAAGGAAGTCTCCGACTTTGCCGCCGAGGTTGCCGCCGCCGCTGGGGTTTAAGCGTAAACTCCGCCTGTGCTCATCGGGGGCGGCTCGGGCACATCGCCTGGGCCGCCCCTTTGTTTGCGAGGGAGATTGACGCAGGCTTGCATCAATCTACAACGATCGCGCTCTCCTGTATGGAACTCCTATGAACCCGATTCCCCAATACAAGCGTGTGCTCTTGAAAGTGTCCGGCGAGGCCCTGATGGGGCGGCGCGAATACGGGCTGGACACGGATACGGTGAACGCCATCGCCAAGGATATCGGCGATGTGGTCGCCATGGGCGTGGAAGTGTCGCTGGTGATTGGCGGCGGGAACATCTTCCGCGGCGTGGCCGGGGCGGCAGGCGGCATGGACCGCGCCCAGGCCGATTACATGGGCATGCTGGCCACGGTGATGAACGCGCTGGCCATGCAGTCGGCGCTGGAAAAGCGCGATGTGCCGACGCGGGTGCAGTCGGCGATCCCCATGGCCTCGGTGTGCGAGCCGTATATCCGCCGCCGCGCCGAGCGGCACATGGAGAAGGGCAGGGTGGTGATTTTCGCCGCCGGGACGGGCAATCCGTTTTTTACCACCGATACCGCCGCCGCGCTGCGCGCCGCCGAGATGAAGTGCGATGCGCTGCTCAAGGGCACGCAGGTGGATGGGGTTTATACCGCCGATCCGCGCAAGGTGGCGGGGGCGCAGCGGTTTGAGGAGCTGACCTATCTCGACGTGCTGTCGCGCGATTTGAATGTGATGGACGCTTCCGCCATCAGCCTCTCGCGTGAAAATCATTTGCCGATCATTGTCTTTAACATTCACGCGCCGGGTGCGTTTGCGGCGGTGATGCGCGGCGAAGGGTTGTTTACCCGGATCGTGGAACCGAAACAGTAAGGACGTACGCTATGGCCGATTTTTCTCCCCTGAAAGAAGATCTCTCCCGCCGCATGGACGGCGCACTGGACGCGCTGAAGCGCGAATTCAGCGGCCTGCGCACCGGGCGTGCCAGCCCGGCGCTGCTGGAGCCGATTAAGGTGGAAGCCTACGGCCAGATGACGCCGATTAATCAGGTGGCCACCATCGCGGTGCCGGAATCGCGCATGCTGACAGTGCAGGTCTGGGACCGCTCGATGGTGAACGCCGTGGTGGCGGCGATCCGCGATTGCGGGCTGGGGCTGAACCCGCAGCCGGATGGGCAGCTCGTGCGCGTGCCGCTGCCGATGCTCACCGAAGAACGCCGCAACGAGCTGGCCAAGACCGCCGCCAAATATGCCGAGGCCGCGCGCATCGCGGTGCGCGGCGTGCGGCGCGACGGCATGGAGCAGATCAAGGCGCTGGAGAAAAAGAGCGAGATTAGCGAGGACGACGAGCGCGACTGGTCCGAGCAGGTGCAGAAGCTCACCGACAGCTACATTAAGCGGCTGGATGAGAACCTGGCCGAGAAAGAGAAGGACATTCGCCAGGTCTGATGGCGCACATGTCCTCCAACCTCGTCCCGCAGCACGTGGCCATTATTATGGATGGCAATGGACGCTGGGCCACCGCACGCGGGCTGCCGCGCGTGGCGGGGCATCGCGAAGGCGCCAAGGCTGTGCGCCGGACGATTGAGGCGGCGATTGCCCAGGGTGTGGGGGTTCTCACGCTGTTCGCGTTTTCCTCCGAGAACTGGCAGCGCTCGCCGGAGGAAGTGGCGGATCTGACGTTTTTGCTGAAGCATTATCTGCGCAGTGAGCTGGATGAGCTGCATTCGCAGGGCGTGTGCCTCCAGGTGATTGGCGAGCGCGAGCGCTTTGGGCCGAATCTGGCGCATGAGCTGGCGCGGGCGGAGGAGAAGACCGCCGGGAATACCAAGCTGACGCTGGTGATGGCGCTGTCTTATGGCGGGCGGGCGGATATTGTGGAGGCGGCGCGGCGGGCGATGCGGGCGGGGCTGCGCCCGGATGAGCTGAATGAGCAGGTATTTGCCAAGTTTCTGGCGACGGATGGGATTCCCGACCCGGATTTGCTGATCCGCACCAGCGGCGAGGAGCGGATTTCCAACTTCCTGCTCTGGCAGACCGCGTATACGGAATTGTTTTTCACGGATGTGCTGTGGCCGGATTTCGGCGCAGAGGATTTTGGCCGGGCGATGGAAGAATATGCGAAAAGGGAGCGGCGTTTTGGCGCACGCCCTGTCTGAAATGCCGGCTCAGCGGAGCCAGAAATGGTCGGATTTTGGCGTGCGCGCCGCGTCCTCCGTGGTGCTGGGGCCGATTGCGCTGCTCTGCCTGTGGCATGGCGGCTGGGCCTGGGCGATTTTCATTGGCGTGGCGATGGCCGGGCTCGGTTATGAGTGGGGCAAGCTGGCGGGGCTGAGCAGGCCGGTGCTGCTCTCGGCCATGCTGCTGGCGGTGTGGCTGGGCGAGATTGAAGGCGGCTGGATTGCCGGGATGGTGATCGTGTGGGCGATGACGGCGTTCGGCGTCTGGCTCATCGGGCGGTTTGCGGGGTCGGGGATTCCGTATGCGGGGATTGGCGGCGTGGCGCTGCTCTGGCTGCGGCTGCAACCGGGCGTGGGGTTCATGGATACGCTGTTCCTTATTATTGTGGTGTGGAGCACGGATATTGGCGCTTATGTCGTTGGGCGGATGATGGGCGGAGCCAAGCTGGCACCGAAGATATCGCCCGGCAAAACCTGGAGCGGGTCGGTGGGCGGACTGCTCATCGGCGGGCTGGCCGGGGCGCTGCTGGCAGGCGGCGGGCATGGCATTGCGCTGGCCGCGATCGCGCCGGGATTTTTACTCAGCGTTTCCGCGCAAGGCGGCGATTTGCTGGAAAGCGCAATCAAGCGCAAATTGGGCGTGAAGGATTCCGGGAATACGATCCCGGGCCATGGCGGGCTGTTCGATCGGTTGGACGGCTTTCTGGCGGCGGCCCCTGTGGCTGCGGTTCTGGCGCTGTGCGTACATGGAGGCTTGCCGTTATGGGGGTGAAGATTTTGTCCGTGCTGGGCTCCACGGGGAGCGTTGGCACACAAACCCTTGATATTGTTGCCGAAAATCAGGACGCTTACCGGCTTCGGGCGCTCGTGGGCGGGCGCAACGTGGCGCTGCTGGCCGAGCAGGCGCGCAAATTCCGGCCGGAGATCACCGTGATCGCGGATGAGGCGCTGCTCGGTGAGCTGCGAGCGGCGCTGGCGGGGAGTAACCTCGCCTGTGCGGCGGGGCGCGCGGCGGTGATTGAGGCGGCGGCGCTGCCGGTGGACTGGACCATGTCCGCGATTACCGGCGTGGCCGGGCTCGAGCCGACCCTGGCGGCGGTGAAGCATGGCGGGACCATCGCGTTTGCCAATAAAGAGGCGCTGGTTTCGGCGGGGGATGTGTTCCTGCGCGCCGTGGCCGACTCGAACGCCACGCTGCTGCCGGTCGATTCGGAGCATAACGCGATTATGCAGGCGATGGCCGATGGCAACGCCAAGGCGGTGGAGAAGATTATTCTGACCGCGTCGGGCGGGCCGTTCCGCAACCATGCGTACGAGGACATGCGGGCGATTACGCCGGAAGCGGCGCTGCGGCATCCGGTGTGGTCGATGGGGGCGAAGATTTCCATCGATAGCGCCACGATGATGAATAAAGGGCTGGAAGTTATTGAAGCTGCACGATTGTTCTCGCTTCCGGCCGGGAAGATCGAGGTGCTGGTGCATCCGCAATCGGTGATTCACGGCATGGTTTGTTATGCGGATGGTTCGGTGCTGGCGCAGCTGGGCTCGCCGGATATGCGCATTCCCATCGCCCATACGCTGGCCTGGCCGCAGCGGCTGACGACCCAGGCGCCGAGGCTGGATCTGGCGCAGGTGGCGCGGCTGGAGTTTTTTCCGCCTGATGAAGTGCGGTTTCCGGCGCTGCGCATTGCGCGCGAGGCGCTGGTGGCAGGCGCCGGGGCGCCGGCGGTGCTGAATGCGGCCAATGAGATCGCCGTGGCGGCGTTTTTGGAAAAGAAGATCGGGTTCCTGGATATTGCCGGGATTGTGGAGGCGGTGTTGCAGAAGTTTGGTGCGCCGCCGGTGCCGGATCTGGCCGCCGTGCTGGCGCTGGATGTGGCCGCGCGGGATGCCGCAAGGCAGCTGGCTTCGGCGAAGGCTGCCTGATGAGCGAGACGCTGCGCTCGGTACTGGCTTTTATTGTCGATGTCGGCGTGCTCGTGTTTTTTCATGAGCTGGGGCATTATTTGGCCGCGCGCAGCCAGGGCGTGGTGGTGGAGGCGTTTTCCGTGGGGTTCGGCCCGGCGCTGATCTCCTGGCGGGCAAAATCCGGCACGGTGTGGAAGATTTCGGCGCTGCCGCTGGGCGGCTATGTGAAGATGCAGGGCTGGGGCGAAGAGCCGGTGGCGGGCGTGGCTCCGGTTGCGGGCTCGTTCACGGCGGCAAAGCTGCGCTCGCGGGCGCTGATTGTGGCGGCCGGGCCGCTGGCGAATTTGGCGCTGGCGTTTGTGCTGTTTGCCGGGCTGTTCGGTACGCTGGGACAGGTGGTGGTGCAGCCGGTGCTCAGCACGATTCAGCCGGGCTCACCCGCCGCGGCGGCGGGGCTACAGGCGGGAGACCGGATTATCAGCGTGGACGGCAAGAAAATTGCCGATTTCTCGCAGTTGCAGGCGATGATCGGCAGCCACCCGGATGTTTCCCTGGCGGTGACGCTGAACCGCCATGGCCAGACGGTGAGCCAGAATGTGCTGGTGGGTGATACCACCGAGGATGGCGATAAGATCGGGCATCTCGGCGTGGTCGGCACCGAGGCCAGTGTGCGGCATTTTAGCCCGCTCGGCGCGGTGAAGGCGGCGGGGCTGGAGTGTTGGAACGATACCGGCACGACGCTGGCGGGGTTCTATGGGCTGATCCACGGCCAGGGGGTGAGCGGGTTGACCGGGCCGCTGGGCATCGCGCAGATCAGCGGGCAGGCGGCCAGCATGGGGTTTGCCAGTGTGGTCGGGCTGATCGCGCTGCTGTCGATCAATCTGGGGTTGGTCAATCTGATCCCCATTCCCATTCTGGATGGCGGGCATCTGCTGTTTTATGTGGCGGAGGCGATTTATCGGCGGCCACTGCCGGCGCGGGCGCAGGATATCGGCTTGCGGTTTGGTGTCGCCATTATTCTTTCGCTGTTCCTGGTTACAACTTTTAACGATTTAACGCGCCTGGGGGTTCTGAGCTGGGTTGCGCATCTGTTTGGTTAACGTAAGGCTCGGGGCGCTTGTCATGGGAAATGACCTTGCCGTTAGGCTCGGCCCGTGCCAAACGCCGCAGGGCGAAAATCCTCCGGTGCGCCGGAAGCCTGTATGGTTTGGGAGATTGTTTATTGCTTAAGCCGCGCTCGGCCCTTTTGGCCTCCGTCTGTGTTCTTCCGCTCATGCTGGCCGCTGGCCCGTATGCTCCGGCCCACGCGCAATCCGCGCAACCCCAGGCGGATCAACCGATCCCCACCGGCGGCACCATTGCCGCCATCACGGTCTCGGGCAATGCGCGCATCGAGGCGGATACCATCGCCTCCTATATGGTGGTGCAGGTGGGCGATCCGTTCGACCCCCAGCGCATCAGCGAGTCGCTGAAGACGCTTTATGCCACCGGGCTGTTCAGCTCCGTCTCCATCACCCGCCAGGGCAATAACCTGAATGTCACCGTGGCCGAGAACCCGACGGTTGAGCAGGTGTTGTTTACCGGCAACGTGACGCTCGACACCAAGACCGCGCAGGGGGCCATCGCGCTCAAATCGCGCTCGGTTTACACGGTGGCCGCGGTTGAGGCGGACCGGCGCGCGATCCTCGCGCTGTACGCGCAGAAGGGTTATTACGACGCGACCGTGACGCCCAGCATCGTCCAGCTGCCGGACAACCGCGTGAACGTGGTGTTTACCTGCAATGACGGCGTTAAAACGCAGATCAGCCGCATCGACTTCATCGGCAATGACCATTTCAGCCAGGGTAAGCTGCTGGATGTGGTTTCCAGCCGTGAGGCCGCTTGGTATCGCTTCTTCTCCGGCTCGGTGAATTATGATCCGAACCGCGTCGAATACGATGAATATCTGCTGCACAAGTTTTATCAGCATGAAGGCTATGCCGATTTCAACATCGTCAGCGCCAATGCAGAGCTGAGCCCGGATCGCAAGTCGTTCTATCTGACCTACGATATCTATGAAGGCCCGCGCTATCGCGTCAGCAGCATTACGGTGAACTCCACCATTCGCGGGCTGAGCGATGCGCAACTGGCCGGGCTGGTGCCGCTCTCATCGGGCGACTGGTTCGACGGCGACGGGCTGCTGGACGGGATTACCGCAGTGACCAACCGCGCGCTGAACCTGGGCTACGCCTTTGCCGTGGTGAACCCGGAAGTGCAGACCGATCCGGTGCATAAGACCATCTCCATCAAGCTCGACGTGGTGCAGGGGCCGGAAGTTTATATTCAGCGCATCGACATTACCGGCAATACGCGCACCGAGGATAAGGTGATCCGCCGTGAGCTGACGGTGGCCGAGGGCGATGCTTATAACCAGAGCAAAATCGACAAATCCACCAAGAACCTTAAAGATCTTGGCTTCTTCAAGAATGAGGCCATCACCAGCTCGCCCGGCACCACGCCGCAGCAGGTGATCCTCAATACCGCCGTGACCGAGCAGGCGACCGGCCAGTTCTCGCTGGGCGGCGGCTACTCCACCAGCCTGGGCGCGTTGATTAATACCGGGCTGAGCCAGAACAACTTCCTGGGCACCGGGGACAATGTTTCCATCAACGCTCTGTTGGCGCAGCGTGGCACGCAGATCAATCTGGGGGCGACCGATCCGTACTTCCTTGATCGCAACCTGGTCGCGGGGTTCGATATTTTCCGCACGGTGACGGACTCCTACACCGCGCAGCAGTCGAGCCTCAGCTACTCTGAATCCAGCATCGGCGGGGATGTGCATCTGGGCTACCGCTTTAACGAGAATGTCAGCCAGTCCTTCAGCTATACGATCAGCCAGCGCGATATTTACGGCGTCGCGGCCGGCTCGAACATCTACATCGAAGACGAGGCAGGGGTTTCCAGCCTTAGCCAGGTGAGCCAGACGCTGGCCTTTGACTATGTGGATGACGATCTCAACCCGACCTCGGGCTTGAAGATGGATCTGACGACGGATTTCGCCGGTTTGGGCGGCACCGCCAAATATGTCCGCGTCAGCCCGGATATCGCCTATTACTTCCCGCTTGAGCGCTTCTTCGGCTCCAGCGCCTGGGTGCTGAAGGTCTCGGCCTCGGGCGGCGATCTGATCGATATCCTGAACTATCAGAACGGGATTGCGGATCGCTTCTTCCTGGGCGGCGACAATCTGCGCGGCTTTGCCGATGGTGGCGTTGGCCCGCATGATATTTCGGGTGATTCCGTGGGCGGCAGCAAGTTCTGGGCGCAATCGACCGAGCTGCACTTCCCGCTGCCGGTTTCCCCGGATCTGGGCATCAGCGGCTTCGCTTTTGTCGATGTCGGCTCGCTGTGGGGGGTCAAGGCCCTTTACTCCGGGACGCCGTCCGTCAACCAGCTCGCCAATGACAGCACGGCGCCGCGTGTCGGCGCGGGTGTCGGCGTGTCCTGGAATACACCTTTCGGCTTGATCAACCTGTCGCTCGCCGACCCGGTTATGAAGCAGAAGGGCGATCAAACCCAACAATTCCGCGTTTCTTTTGGTACGAGGTTCTAAGTGACATTTTATTCGCGTTTACGTCCGGCTCTCTTTGTCGTCGTCGCCACGCTGGCGGCTCCGGCGGCTTTTGCACAGTCTTCGTCCGGCTTCTTTATGCCGCCGAGCCAGAGCGCCGCTGCGGCGCCGCAATCCGCTCCGGCTCAGGCCCCGGCACCGCAGGCTCAGGCCCCGCAGCAGCAGATGCCGCCGATTCCGCAGCTGCCCGCTCTGGCGCAGGAAGCCGCCCCGCCGGTCGCCGTGATCGGCGTGCTCAGCGTGCCGGAAGTGATGCAAAAATCCACCGCCGCGCAGGGCGTGCAGGCGGAAATTCAGAAGCGCCAGGCCGCTCTGGGCCAGGATGCCCAGGCCGCGCGCGCGCAAATTCAGTCCGAACAGGCTGCCATCGTGGCGGAACGTGCGCAGCTGACCGACGCGCAGCTGGAAGCCAAGGAACAGGCGCTGCGTGATGAGGTTGCCGCGACCCAGACCAAGTTCGAGGAGCGCAACCAGGCGATCCAGAACTCCGGCCAGGCGGCGCTGGGCAAGATCGAGGCCGAGCTGATCGGCGTTATCCGCCAGACGGCGCAGGCCCATGGCATGAACCTGGTGCTGCACCGCGAGCAGGTGGCGTTGAACGTGAATGCGTTCGACATTACCGACGAAGTGGTGGCCCAGCTCAACAAGCTGCTGCCCTCCGTGACGGTGCCGCCCAGCGTGGTGACGCCCGGCATGGCGATCAACCCGCCCGACCAGGGCGACCAGCCGGACGGCCAGTAAGCGCCATCCATGTCTGACGTTGTAAAACCCGGTGACGTTCGTTTTTTCCAGCGCACCGGGCCGCACTCCCTACAGGCCATTGCCGCCCTTCTGGGCACGCAAGCGGCGGAACCCGAGCGGCTGATTGCCGGCGTCGCGCCGTTACAGTCGGCCGGGCCGCAGGATGTGAGCTTTTTGGATAACCGGCGCTATGCGGCGGCACTGGACGCGACGAAGGCGGGGGCGGTGATTGTTCACCCCGACTTTGCCGCGCGCGTGCCGGCCGGCACCGTGGCGCTGGTGACGCCCGAGCCTTATGTGGGCTGGGCCAAGGTTTCGGCGCTGTTTCATCCGTTTCCGCAGGCGAAGGCGGGGGTTCATCCCAGCGCGATCATTGATGCTTCGGCGCAGATTGCGCCTGGGGCGGAGATTGGCGCGGGGGCGGTGATTGGGGCGGAGGTCACCATCGGCGCGGGCACGATCATCGGGCCGCTGAGCTATATCGCCGATGGCGTGATCATCGGTGAAAACTGCCGGATCCATGCGCAGGTGACGGTGTCGCACGCTGTACTGGGCAACCGGGTGGTGCTGTATCCGGGTGCGCGCATCGGCCAGGACGGGTTTGGCTTTGCCATCAGCAAGGCCGGGTTTACCCCGGTGCCGCAATTGGGCCGCGTGCTCATCGGCGACGGGGCGGAGATCGGCGCGAATACGTGCATTGATCGCGGCTCGGCGCAGGACACTGTTGTCGGACCGGGCGTGCATATCGATAACCTGGTGCAGATCGGCCATAATGTGAATATCGGCTCGCATGCGGTGATTGTGGCGCAGGCGGGGATTTCGGGCTCGACCAGCATCGGGCCGCAGGCGATGATTGCGGCGCAGGCCGGCGTTACCGGGCATCTTACGCTGGGGGCTGGGGCGCGGATTGGTGCACAGTCCGGCGTGATGGCCGATGTGGCGGCGGGGGAAGAAGTTCTCGGCTCACCCGCGCAGAATTCCAAAGCCTATTTCCGGGAAGTGATTACACTCCGCAAACTCGCCCAGTCTGGGCGCAAACAGAACAAAACAGGTGGCTGAAAGACCATGGACGACATGACCCAAACCGCACTTCCGCCGGTGGATGTGGCGCTGATCGAGACCAAGCAATTGCTCACGATGATTCCGCATCGCTATCCGTTCCTTCTGATCGACCGGCTGGTGGATGTGCGCCATGACCATTCGGCCATCGGGGTGAAGAATGTCTCGGTGAACGAGGAGTTCTTCCAGGGGCATTTCCCCGGACATCCGGTGATGCCGGGCGTGCTGATTGTGGAGAGCATGGCGCAGACCGCCGCCGCACTGGTGATTTCCACGCTGGGGCCGGAGGCGGGGATGCCGATTGTGTATTTCATGTCGGTCGAGAGCGCCAAGTTCCGCAAGCCGGTGACGCCGGGCGACCAGCTGCGCCTGACGGTGAGCAAGAACCGCCGCCGGGGCAATGTGTGGCGCTTTGACGGGGTGGCCCGGGTGGATGGCGCGGTGGTGGCGGAAGCCTCGATCACCGCCATGATTATGGATCAGGTGAAACCCGTTTAAGCGTGCCGCCTGCTGCGCCCCGACATAGTCGGAAACAATGATTGACTGGCCGGAGCCAAGGGGCGCCCTTACAGCAGACGGCGAATGAAAGTCGGATTAAGAGATGTTAACCTCGGTGCATAATACCATTCACCCCACCGCCATACTCGCCGAAGGTGCGGTGGTCGGTGCGGGCGTTAAAATCGGGCCGTTCTGCACGGTGGGGCCGCAAGTGGTGCTGGAAGACGGCGTGGAGCTGGTCTCGCATGTCGTGGTGGACGGCAAAACGCGCATCGAGGCGGGGGCGAAGCTGTTCCCGTTCTGCACGGTGGGGCTGGAACCGCAGGATCTGAAGTATAACGGCGAAGAGACCGAGACGGTGATCGGGCCGCGCACGCAGATCCGCGAGCATGGTTCGGTGCATCGCGGCACCGTGACCGGCACCGGGATTACGCGCATCGGCGCGGATTGTTTGATTATGGCCAATGTGCATGTCGCGCATGACTGCGTGGTGGGCAACGGCGTGATCATGTCCAACAACGTGGTGCTGGGCGGGCATGTCGAGGTCGGCGACCGGGCGATTCTCGGCGGCACGGCGGCGCTGCTGCAGTTCGTGCGGGTTGGCGCAGGGGCGATGGTCGGCGGGCTGACCGGGGTGACGCGCGATGTGACGCCGTATTGCCGCGTGTTCGGGCCGCGGGCGGAGATGCTGGGGCTGAATATTATCGGTCTGCGGCGCCGGGGCGTGGACCGGGCGCAGCTGCATATTATCCAGGCGGCGCATAAGTTTATTTTCTCCGGGCCGGGGCTGTTTGCCGAGCGGGTGGCCGAGGCGCGCGTGCAGTTTGGCGCGGATGCTTATGTGGCCGAGATGCTGGACTTTATCGGCAATCCGAGCCGCCATGGTATTATCACCAATGTCGCCGGCGATAGCGAAGGCTAAATGACCGCCGCGCCGCTGGGGATTATCGCAGGCGGCGGGCAGTTGCCGGGGCAGGTCGCCGCGGCGGCGCGGGCTGCGGGGCGGGAAGTGTTTATTGTTGGGCTGGAAGGCTACGCCGAACCGGGCGTGGTAGGCGGTTATCCGCACCAGTATTTCCGCATGGATGCGGTCGGTGCCATTCGCCAGGCGTTGCGCGAGCATGACTGCACGGATTTGGTGATTATCGGGCCGGTGAAGCGGCCTTCGATTTTTTCGCTGCGCCCGGATGCCGAGGGGATCCGGCTGCTCGCCAAGGTTGGCCGCGCCGCGTTCATGGGCGATGACGGGTTGCTCGCTGCTGTGCTGCGTGTGCTGGAGGATGAGGGCTACCACCTGCTCGGCATGCATGACATCGTCAGCGATGCGCTGGGGCCCGAGGGGCTGCTGACCGTGACCGCGCCGGATGCCGCCGCCATGGCCGATGTGCAGCGCGGGATTGCCGTGCTCAAGACCATCGGCCCGGCGGATGTTGGCCAGGCCTGCGTGGTGCAGCAGGGGATTGTGCTGGCGGTGGAAGCCGTGGAGGGCACCGATGCCATGCTCGCGCGCGTGGCGGGCGTGGCCCGGCCCGGTCCGGCGGGGGTGCTGGTGAAGCTGGCCAAGCCGGGGCAGGAGCGGCGCGCGGATATGCCGACCCTCGGTGTGGCCACCATCCATCATGCGCACCAGGCCGGGCTGCGCGGGGTGGCGTTTGAGGCGGGGGGGACCATCCTGGCTGACCGTGCCGCGATGATTTATGCCGCCGATGCGGTGGGGATATTTTTGCTTGGGGTGCAGCCTTAAGGGAAGCGGTTCTTTTGAACCCTTTTGCGCGGCCTGATTCGGGCCGCGCCCGACGCTCAGTCATCGGGAAGCGGCGAACCTAAAAACTTCTGCTCACTGGGGAAGTTGATCCCGGCCGGGGCAAACGCCCGCAATTGACAGAAGTTTTTTGCTTCTTTTTTTCAAAAAAGAAGTGCTTTCTTTCCGCGTTCTCATCGCCTGATTGCATTGCCCCCAGCACGCGCTATCTATATTTTAAGCGGCGATTTCGTAAGTGATTTAGATTCCAGGCAAATTACTCGAGGGGGGCAATAATATGGGCGCGGCTTTTTCCTATCTGCACACCATGCTGCGGGTGCGTAACCTGGAGGCCAGTGTAAGTTTTTACACCGGGCTTTTGGGGATGCGCGAGTTGCGGCGGGTTGAGGTGCCGGACGGTAAATATACGCTGGCCTTTGTGGGGTACGGGGAGGAGACGAGCCATACCGTGCTGGAGCTGACCTATAATTGGGGCACGGAGGATTATGAGCTGGGGACGGCGTTTGGCCATCTCGCCATTGGGGTGCCGGATATTTATACCACGTGCCAGGCGCTGCGCGCGGCGGGGGCAAAAATTGTCCGCGAGCCGGGGCCGGTGAAGTTCGGGACCACGGTGATTGCGTTTGTGGAAGACCCGGACGGGTATAAAATCGAGTTGATTGAACGCAAATGAGCATGGAATTTCTCTATCCCGCCCTGGCCAAGGGGCTGAGCCTTGCCGATACCGTGGTGCCTAAGTTCTTTTGGCCCGGTCTGGACCCGGATGCGCTGATCAAGGACTCCGGCGCGCGGCCGGATGCGGCGGCGCGCGAGGGGCTGCGCCAGCTGCTGGCGGCGATGGCGGCGGATACCGAGCTGAGTTTTTTCGGCCAGGTTTCCATGCATTGGGATTTTCTGCGGCTGCTGCGCAATACGCAGATCATTACCGATGCGCATGAAGCCAATCCGGCTTTGGCGCAGGCGGCGGTGGTGGCGCCGATTTTCATTCTGGGGCTGCCGCGCAGTGGCACCACGTTTCTACATGGGTTGATGGCGGAGGATGCGGGGCATCTGGTGCCGCGCCACTGGCAGACCATTACGCCCGCGCCGCGCCCGGCGGATTTTAACCCCGCCGCCGACAAGCGCGTGCAGGAAGCCGACCAGCAGTTGAAGATTTTCGCCTCGCTGGCGCCGGGCTTTGAGCAGCAGCATCCGATGACCGCCGATAGTCCGCAGGAATGTTGCGAGATCACCGCGCATGTGTTTCAGAGCCTGCGGTTTGATACCACCTTGCGGGTGCCCGATTATCTGCACTGGCTGGATGCGTTCGGGCATCTTCCGGCTTTCACGTTTCACAAGCAGTTTCTGCAATATCTGCAAAACGGCGTGCCCTCGCGCTGGGTGCTGAAATGCCCGGATCATACGTTCTCGCTGGAGGCGATTTTGCAGGTTTATCCCGATGCTCGTTTCATCCTCGTGCACCGCGATCCGTTGGCGGTGCTGGGCTCGGTGGCGCAGCTGACCGAGGTGTTGCGCAAGCCGTTTTTGAAACATATCGATCTGGGCGAGATTGGCGAGCAGGTGAGTACGCGCTGGATTGAGGGGGCGAATCTGCTGCTGCAATTTGATCAGCGGACGGATGTGCCGGCGGATCGGAAGATTCATATTCATTATAAAGAGCTGACCGGGGCGCCGTTGGAGACCATTGCGCGGATTTATGAGCGCTTTGGGATACCCTTCAGCGCCGGCGCGCAGGCGGCGATGACCCAGCGTGTGACGGATCGCCCGCGCGGCGGTTATGCCGTGCACGCGCCGTACTCGCTGGATACGTTCAAGCTCAGCGCACCGAACCTGAAGTTGCAATTTGCCCCCTATGTCAGCCAATATTGCCGGGAAGCTGGGCCGATCGGGGCTTAAGAGGGTATAGGGGCCGTATGATTAAACTTGGACATGCGGCCTGGCGGCTTTTGCCGCGCGATTTACGGCGTAACGCCAGCGCCGGTGTGGCGGCTGCCTTCGCCCGCAAGCCGGACCGTCTGCCGCCTGCCGTGAGCAATGGCGTGGTGGTCGCGGGGGATGTGGCGTTTACCAATGGGCTGGCCGAGAGCGCGCGGATCCTGCATCAGGTGATCAGTGCGCAGGGGCTGGCGCGCGGGTTTGTGCCGCTGGGGCTGCCGATTTCCGTGCCGGTGAGCCGCGAGCCGGTGCCGCGCGACGCCGCACTGCTGGCGGTGGTGAATGCGCCGATTTTCCCCATGGGGCTGCTGCGGTTGCCGCGTGATTTCATCAGCGGCCGGCGCGTGATGGGGCTGTGGGCGTGGGAGCTGCCGCTGGTGCCGCCGAGCTGGAAGGCGGGAGCGCGGTTCGTGCATGAGATTTGGGCGCCGTCGCAGTTTACCGCCGAGGCGTTTGAGGCGTTCGCGCCTGGGCGGGTGCGGGTGGTGCCGTATCCCATTGGCGCGACGGAGCTGCCGGTGGAAGGGGACCGCGCCAGCTTGGGGCTGCCGGAGGATGTGCTCGTCGTGCTGACGATTTTTAACCTGGCTTCCAGCATGGTGCGGAAAAATCCATTGGGGGCGATTGCGGCCTTCAAGGTGGCGTTTGGCGCGAGCCGGGAGCATTTATTTGTGCTCAAACTCTCCAATACCGAGGCGTATCAGGAGGATTTGCGGCTGATCCAGGCGGCGATTGGCGATGCGCCGAATATCCGGCTGATGACGGAGACGGTGCCCGAGGCGCAGCTGCGCGGGCTGATCGCGGCGGCGGATATTGTGCTGTCGCTGCATCGCTCGGAGGGGTTTGGCTTGATCCCGGCCACCGCCATGCTGCTGGGGCGCGCGGTGGTGGCGACGGGGTGGTCGGGCAATATGGTGTTCATGACGCCGGAGAGCTCGGCGCTGGTGGCGTACCGGCTGATCCCGGCAGTGGACCCGCGCGGCACGTATGACGTGCCTGGGGCGCTGTGGGCGGACCCGGAGGTGGAGGATGCCGCGCGGCTGTTGCGGGCGCTGGCGGAGGATCCGGTGGCGCGGGCGGCGCTGGCACAGGCCGGGCAGGCGCAGGCCAAAGCGAGCCTGGGGGCGGCGCCGCTGCTGGCGGCACTGGCTGCCAACGGTATCGGGTGAGGCCGCTCATCTGGCATTGGGGCCGGCGCGGGGCGGGGCCGATGATTGCCGCGCTGCTGGCCGGGGCGCTGCGCGAGCTGCCGGGATGCGAGGCGAGTCTCTCGCTGGCGGCGGGGGCGGAGATTCTGGACCAGCCGGATGCGCCGGAATGTGACTGGCGCGAGCCGACTTACGACACCACGCTGGGCTATGTGGCGCAGCGTCTGGCGGCCCCGCTGGTGGCTGGGCGGACGCTGCGGCATCTGGCGGAGCTGCGGCCCAGCGTGGCGGTTTGCGCCATGCCGGCGTTGCTCGATTCGCGCATGGCGGCGGGGCTGCGCCGGGCTGGCGTGCCGTATGCGGTGATGGTGCATGATGCGCAGGCGCATCCCGGCGATGCTTTAAGTTTCCGCATGCTGGACCAGCGGCGGATGCTGCGCGGGGCGCAGGCGCTGTTCTCGCTGAGCGAGCATGTGCAGGACGATTTGCTGCGCCAGGGATACGGGCGGGATGGCCAGAAGCTGGAAAAACTTTGGCTGCCGCCGATCAGCCTGGGGGCCACGCCGCCGCCGCTGCGCCATGGCGGACGCCCAAGGCTGCTCTATTTTGGCCGGCTGCTGCCGTATAAGGGGCTCGACCTGCTGGCGGAGGCGCTGGCGGCGAATCGGGATTTTGAGGTGCGGGTGTGCGGGGAGGGGGCGAATTCGCCGAGTCTCACCCGGCTGCGCGCGCTGCCCGGCGTGAGCGTGGAGCAGCGCTGGTTTACCGAATCGGAATTGCCCGGATTGCTCGCCTGGGCCGACGCGCTGGTGCTGCCGTACCGGGAAGCCAGCCAGTCCGGCGTGGCCTCGCTGGCCATCGCGGCGGGGCGCTATGTGCTGGCGACGAATGTGGGCGGGCTGCCGGAGCAGCTGGGCGGGCAGGATCATGCCTTGCTCTGTGCGCCGTCAGTGGCTGGAATTGCTCAGGGTTTGGGCCGTTTAATCGCGTTGATGCAGGGGGATTCGCGCCCCGGCGCGGTGGATGCGGGGGCTTCCTGGCGCGCGCTGGGCGCCGCCATGATGGCGAGTTTGCAGGAAAAATAAGGGGATTTAGGAAACTGGCTCCCGAAGTAGGACTCGAACCTACGACCGAGCGATTAACAGTCGCTAGCTCTACCAACTGAGCTATTCGGGATCAGTTTGGGCGCTATAGCCAAAGCTGAGAGCCGGTGCAAGTCGTGCTGGTTGATTTCGTGCTTTGCCTCCCGTAAGAGGGCGTCACCAGCGGGCGTGGTGGAACTGGTAGACGCGCCGGACTCAAAATCCGGTTCTGGTGACAGAGTGCCGGTTCGATTCCGGCCGCCCGCACCAAAAACTCCCAGAAACACAATTACGTGTAAGGGCTTTTGTTTCACTTGCGGTTGTGGTTAAGGACACGATATCCACAATCATCCGTAGATGATCGGCGGTTTTCTGTATGGGGGAGTCTGATGTCCTTAAACCGGTTGTGGTATTATGCGAATGGCGCATTGCGTTACGCTTCCAAGTGCCGGTTTCTGAACGACAGCCGGGCCGTTACCGCCATTGAGTATGCGATGATAGCCGCGATTATGGCGGTTGCCGTGGTTGGCAGCGTCACCTCGATGGGGCCGCATCTGGCGGGCATGTTCAGCACCGTGAGCGCCGAACTCTAAGGGGTTTGTTTCGCCGGAGGATAAGAACCTTCTTCGGGCATCACAAAGATTTTACCAAGCAGTCAAACGTCACGGAAAGATAATGGCCGCGCGATTCCCGCCAAGATTTTGTTAAAATCAGTATTTTTAGGTCTTGTTTTTGTCCAATTAAAGAGTGGCGTCTTGTTTTTTGTCTATAATCCCGGACTCATCTTCTAATTTCGACAGGCTGGAAAGTTAACGCTTCTGTAATCTTTATTTTAAAGAAAGAAATAACGCGTTTGTGCGTTGTGGAGGCGTAAGGAGTGTTTGACAAAAGCCTACAATATCCGTGTATTGTGGGAATAACCCAGACAGGGTTAATGTGGTGGAGAGGGAATCGGGTTTTCTTCATCGGCCATGTTTTCGTATCGTCTTGAACCGCTCTCCGGCGGATTAGATTAACTACTGCAAAGGATCTAACATGCTCGTTAACTATGTGCGCACCGCCCTCACTGCCAAACTCAACGAACTGAACGTCGACAAGCGTGCCGTGACCGCGATTGAATACGCGCTGATCGCCGCCTTGATCGCTGTCGTCATCATCGGCGCCGTCACCAAGCTTGGCGCTGGCGTCAGCTCCACCTTTAATACCGTTGCCGGCGAACTCTAAGACAGCCAGATAAGCTTTACGGCTTGATCGAAGGAATGGCCGGTGGGGTAATCCCATCGGTCATTTTTTTTGCCTGGGGTGGACCAAGGTGCGCGACGCATCCACGGATGTGGAGTGTGCGATGGTGCTGTTTTGATGCGAGATCAGGTCGACAAGTTGAGGTCTAAAGGGGCCACGTGGCGCGCGGGATGATCGTTTCGGCGGGCAGTGACCCGGATGCGGAGCCTTCTCGGTCGAGGGGGAAGATTACATTGGCTGTCTTAAAAGAAAAAAGCGTTTTCTTTAGGTGCCACGTAGAAAATCTTAATTGACGAGACGTTAACCTTTCGTATAAGTACGAATCACAAAAACGTGAGGCGCAGTGAGATGGCGGCCCGTCTTTCCTGATCACGTTTTCGGTTCAGCAGGGTTTACGCTGCTCCGATCCAACGAATTGTACTATGGAGATTGTCATGCTTTCCAATGTTATTTTGTCTTTGCGTTCGGTGAAACTGAGCAAGCTTTCTGCCGATGAACGTGCCGTGACGGCGATTGAATATGCGCTGATCGCAGCACTCATTGCCGTTGTCATCATCGGTGCGGTGACGGCCCTCGGCGGCGGCGTGAGCAGCACCTTTAATACGGTTGCCAACTCGATCTAAAGCGGCGTTAGCCTGACAAAACCAGCTGGCGGAATACTGCCGGCTGGTTTTTTGGCTGTTTGGCCTTGTGGGACGGCGGCTTTAGTTCGCGCGTCTGCGCTCTGGCGGGTCGGAGCATTTTTCAGGGCGCCTTGATCTCCGGTGACGAAATATTAACAATTCCGGGTTCTGCCGGCGGCGGTGGCCGTGAGGTCAGGTCTTGTCGCTTCCGGTACGTCTGTCCGCCCCGTAAGAGAGCGTCTTCGCCCAAGGGGTGAAATAGTTCTTGCCTAACATACGGAAAGTTTGACAAAATCCCCTAAATTCTGTGTATTAGGAAGCGCCTTTGAGGGGTTTCTTGCGGGCGGGCGGATTAACTTCTGTCCATGTTTGTTGGTTTTGTTTTTGGGCTCAGCAAAAGTGGGGGGAAGGAGGCCGCCGTGTCTGTTAGCCGCATTTACTGCGGTGGGTGCCGGCAGGGCGGGGGTGCGTTGCAGAAGTGGTTTGTTCCGGCAGGCTTTTTTGTTTCCTGTTTTGGATGTTTTAGGTTTTCGTGTGGTAAACCAAGCGGCTTTCGTGATTACGTAGTTTATTATGCGGAAAAAATGTGGAACACTCGCAGTGTGTCGTATGTTGGAGCTTAGAAGGTAGGGTTAGTTACTAAGAGTTGGGGTAATCATGTTGCAATTTGCCGGGTCAAGGTCGTGCTGACGCCAATCCTCGCCATCGTCGCGGCGGGCTTGTTGGCCTATGCTGCGCTGCATGATCTGGCCGTTCGCACGGTGCCTAACTGGCTGCCCTTGGCGGTGCTCGCGCTTGGATTTTGCCTGCGTCTGAGCGGCCATTCCCTCCTGGCCGGCCTGTTGGCCGCCGCCGTCGCCTTCGCGGTGCTCTTTGTCCTGTGGATCCTCGGCGGCATGGGCGGGGGCGATGTTAAGCTCTGGGCCGCTACCGTGCTGCTCATTCCGCCGCAGCTGATCCCGGAACTGAATTTCTTCCTGCGCGTCATTTTTATCGGCGGGGGGCTGGCGCTGCTTTATCTGGCGCTGGGGCTGTTTATCCGTAAACCGCGCGCCTCGCGCCGGGGGAGTTTTCTGCGCCGGGTCTTGCGGGTGGAAGCCTGGCGGATCGGGCGGCGTGGTCCGTTGCCGTATGCCTGCGCCATCGCCGGTGGCGCGATTGTTACTTTCTTGCCTCTTTCCTTACAGCGTTAGGTTAAGCCATGGTTGTGCGTCTTGGGATTTTCCTGTTTTTGATTGTGGCGCTGATCCTTGTGTCGATCTTCGGCTATTCGCTGCTCAACCAATCGAAACAGCCGGTGGTCGTGGCAGCGCCGCCGCCGCCGCCCACCACACAGATCCTGGTCGCCGTCGGGCCGTTATCGGCAGGCGGGCTGCTACAGCCCAGCGACATTACGGGAGCGCCGGTGCTGGTGGGCAATGTCCCGTTCGACTCTTCGCCCGATACGCCCGACAACCGCTCCGCGCTGGTCGGCTCCATGGTGCGCGTTCCCATCGGCCAGGGCTCGCCGATCCTCAACAGCCAGGTGATCCATCCGGGCGATCACGGCTTTCTGGCGGCGGTGCTGGCGCCGGGCATGCGCGCCGTGACCGTGGGCGTGGATACGATTTCCGGCACGGATGGGCTGATCTGGCCGGGCGATACCGTGGATGTGATGCTGACCGAAGTGATGGCCGGTGCGCCGCCCGGTAAGGCGATTGCCTCCGAAGTGGTGCTGAGCGGCGTGCGCGTGATCGCCACCGGGCAGCAGCTTGTCCGGCAAGGCAACAACAACGCGGCGCCGCCCTCGCAGCCGGTGACGCTGGAGGTGACGCCCAACCAGGCTGCGCGCTGCCTGGTGGCCACCAATCTCGGCCGTTTGTCGCTGATTGTGCATTCCGCGCAGGTGGCGCCGGGGCAGGCTCAGGTGAGCAACGTGCTGCCCGATCCGGTGTGGTCTGGCGATGTCTCGAATGCGCTCAACAAACTCCAGCCCCCGCCGGCAGCGGGGACGACGGTGACAACCGTCCATGTCTTCCAAGGGGTTAGCGACGGGGGGTCTTATAATTTCCAATGAAAAAGCACTTTAAAAAAGCCTGTTCTGTTCTGGCCGTCACCTCCGCCCTGGCGCTCGCCGTAGGGAGCGCTTACGCGCAGGACGATTCCGCCGCTTCCGCAAACACGCCGGATCAACAGGTGCAATCCGATCAGGCTTCGATGGCGCTGGCGATTGCCGCGGCAAGACAGAATGTCGCGGCCCAAGAGGCGCAGGCCGGGGTGACGCCTGCCTCGGCTGCTCCGGCAGCGGACCCCTCCACACCGGCGGCCCCGCCTGCGCCGCCGCCGCCGCCCAAGGCTGTTTACGGGACGATTGAGGTCGAGTTGGGCTCGGGCAAGATGATTAAGCTGCCGGCGGTGGCGGCGAATATCTTTGCCGCCGATCCTGCGATTGTCTCGGTTCGCCCAGCCAGTGCCACCCGGCTCTTCATTTTTGGTAAAGGGGTGGGGAAAACCACGCTGCTCGCGACGGATGCCCAAGGCCAGACCATCGCACAATATACCATTATGGTTGAGGCGTCGTCCTATACTGCGGACCGGTTGGGGGCGCAGTCCCAGGCTTTGGAGCCCGGCAGTGATGTGACGACCGAAACAGAGGCGGGCGGCGTTGTCCTGCGGGGCACGGTGAACTCGCCGGAAGACGCCAATACGATTATGAATCAGGCCAGCTTGATTTCCCCGGGGGGGAAGGTCTTTAACGAAATGCAAGTGAAGGAGCCGATCCAGGTGGAGCTGCGCGTGCGCATCGCTTCCATGTCGCGCTCTACCACGCGCGAGCTGGGCATTAACTGGGGTTCCGTGGGCAGCAGCGCCATCAGCATTGGCAAGTTTGCACTCACCGGGATATCTTCGGCCTCCTCCGTGCCGTCGCTGTCGGGCACGTCGCCAGGCAGCATCGGCGTCACCTTCCCGGGCGGCACGTTTGAGGGCATTATCGACGCGCTGGCTGCCGACAATCTGGCGCATGTGCTGGCGGAGCCGACGCTCACCACGCTGAGCGGCACGCAGGCCAGCTTCCAGGTCGGCGGGCAGTTTCCGGTTCCGATCAGCTCCAGCCAGGGGCAGATTTCCGTGACCTATGAGAATTACGGCGTACTGCTGACCTTTACCCCCACCGTCTATTCCGATGGCCGCATTGCGCTGGTGGTGTCGCCGCAGCTCAGCACCATCAGCTCGGCCAATTCGGCGACAATCTCCTCGGCGGGGTCCAACACGTCAATTGTGATACCCTCGCTCAACGTGACCCAGGCCACGACTACGGTGATTCTGGGTAGCGGGCAGGGCATGGCCATTGCCGGTTTGCTGGAGGATTCGACCTCGCAGACCGATAACGGCGTGCCGGGCTTGAGCGAAACGCCGATTGTCGGGGCGCTGTTCCGGGGCGACGCTTTCCAGCGCCAGCAGCAGGAGCTGGTGATTACGGTGACGCCGTATCTGGTGAACCCGGTGAATAACCCCGGCGTGCTGGCCCAGCCCGATGACGGCTGGACCCCGCCGAACGATCTGCAACGTATTCTGTTGCTGCACGATAACGGCACCACCACGGCGGCCAGCGCCATTCCCGGCGATGCCGGGTTCATGGTTCAATGAGAGGATCAGCCCCCATGCGCCTCGCGGCTTTCTTTTCCTTCTGTGTGCTGACCTTGAGCCTAAGCGGCTGTACCGGCGCGTTCGATCCGTATCAACGCCCGGGCAATTGGGCTGAAACGGGTGCTGCCAATGAGGATATCGCTCAGCAGGCGGCTAATCCGTCTGATCTGATCAACGGGCAGTCGGATCCGTATTCGAAAGGGGCCATTGCGTCTTACGCGATCGACAAAGTCACGATAATGACCACTGACAAGTAGTTTTCGTTTTTTGTATCTATCATAACACTTTAGCGCCCATGATTGAACCCGCCATGACCGGCATGACAACGAGGACTTTCCGATGAACCAGCAAGTATCCCGAGCGGCTGGACCAGGAAACGGGCTGATGAGCCGGCCCGACCGTCTCACCGTGCTTGCCTTTTTGGCGGACCAGGCGACCGAACAGGTGTTGCGCGACGGTCTGGGCGACCAGGTTGCCAACGGCATGGATATTCGCCGCGGCACCGTGCGTACGGCCATCGCCGCGATGTCCAAGATGCAGACGCCGGAAGTGTTGATCGTCGATATTTCGGGCGAAGAACAGCCGCTGCATGCACTGGGCGAACTCTCCGACGTGGTGGAGCCGGGCGTGCGCGTGCTCGTCATCGGCGATACGGACGACGTGGATTTCTACCGCCACATCACGCGCGGCATGGGCGTGATGGAGTATATCTTCAAACCCATCACGCGTGAGGCGGTGGCGCGGCATTTCGCGCCGCTGGTCACGCGCAAGACCGTGGGGCAGGACGCCACGCGCGGCGGGCGGGTGATTGCCGTCATCGGCGCGCGCGGCGGGGTGGGGGCCACCACCATTGCCGGAAATCTGGCCTGGCTGCTGGGCGTGATGGCCAAGCGCCACACCGTGTTCATGGAAGCCGATCTGCACATGGGCTCCGGTGCGCTGCTGCTCGGCGCCAAGACCGGCTCGGGTTTGCGCATGGCGCTGGAAATGCCGGACCGGATTGATCCGCTGTTCGTGGAGCGCGCGGCGCAGCCGGTCTCGGAACGGTTGCAGGTGCTGTCCTCGGAAGAGCGGCTGAGCGAGCCCTTGAATTATGCCCCGGGGGCGGCGCGGCGGCTCATCGAGACGCTGCGCGTGCGCTATAATTTTATCATCATCGACGTGGCCTACCAGCCGATGCTGTGCAACCGCGAGCTGATCGAGTTTGCGCATCACCGCGTCATCGTCATGGACCCGACGCTGGCCAGCGTGCGTGATACGCTGCGTCTGCTGGGTCTGCCCAATGGTCCGTGGCAGCCGCAGAGCCCGACCATTGTGCTCAACCGCCAGGGCCGCCCCGGCGGGCTGACGCGCAAGCAAATCGAAGAGGCGCTGAAGGTTAAAATCGACGTGGTGATCCCGGATATTCCCAAGCAGCTCAACGAGAGTGCAAGCTTCGGCGAACCGGCGATTGCGGCGCGCGGGCCGTTCCGTCAGGCGATCTTTGACCTCTCGCGCGAGATCGGCTTTGTCGGCAACCGCGACGACGCGATTACGCCGACGAGCAACCAGAGCGACTCCCTCACCGGCATGTTTAAAATGCTGAAGTTGCAGAAGAGCTAAAACCAAATGAGCGAAGCCAACCCTCCCGTTTTTGGCCGGCGTCGCACTGAGGCTGCAACGAATATGGACGACGTCGCGGTGGCGCCGGTGGCGGCCGCTCCGCTGCCGCAGGTGGGGCTTTCCGTGCCGACCGTGGCGCCAACCGCTTCCGCCGCGACCACCCGGACGGACATCGCCGAACTGCGCGCGCTTTGCCTCACCCGCATGGACGCCACGGCGGTGGCCTCATTGCAGCCTGAGCGGCTGCTGATTGAGGTTGAGCGGCTGATTTCGGATCTGGCGACGGAGCGGCGCGTGCAGCTCAACGGGCGCGAACAGCGCGATCTGGCGGTGGAGCTGGTCGATGACATGCTCGGGCTGGGGCCGCTGGAAGGGCTGCTGATGGATGAGTCCATCACCGACATCATGGTCAACGGGCCGAACCATACCTTCGTTGAGCGTTCGGGCAAGCTCGTGCAATTGCCGGTGCGGTTTCGCGACTGGGCGCATCTCATCAATGTCTGCCAGCGGATCGCGGCTTCCGTGGGACGGCGCGTGGATGAGGCCAGCCCGATGTGCGATGCGCGTCTGAAGGACGGCTCGCGCGTGAATATCATTCTGCCGCCGCTGGCGATTGATGGCCCGTCGCTCTCCATTCGTAAGTTCAGCAAAAAGCCGATCGATTTTGAGAAGCTGATCAGCTACGGCTCGCTCACGCCGCCGATTGCCCGCGTGCTGGAAATTGCCGCGCGCTGCCGGTTGAATATCGTGGTGTCGGGCGGCACGGGCTCGGGCAAGACGACGATGATGAACGCGCTGAGCCGCTTTATTGATCCGACCGAACGGATTGTGACGGTGGAAGACGCCGCCGAGCTGCAATTACAGCAGCCGCATATTGTGCGCCTGGAAACCCGGCCGCAAAATCTGGAGGGCAAGGGCGAGGTGAATGCGCGCGATCTGGTGCGTAACGCGCTGCGTATGCGCCCGGATCGCATCATCATCGGCGAGGTGCGCGGCGCGGAAGCGTTCGATATGTTGCAGGCGATGAACACGGGACATGACGGCTCGATGTCCACCATTCACGCCAATAATACGCGTGATGCGCTCGCGCGTATTGAGAACATGGTGCAGATGTCGAGCATGGGGCTGTCGCCGAAAGCCATCCGCACCCAGGTGGTGGCGGCGGTTAATCTCATCGTGCAGGTGGAGCGCCAGCGCGACGGCGGCAGGCGCGTGACGCAGGTGACGGAGATCGCCGGGATTGAAGGCGAGACGCAGCTGCTCAACGACATCTTTAAATTCGAGGTGACGGGCGAGAGCGCGGCGGGGCGGCTGATCGGCCGCTATCAGGTCAGTAAAATCCGTTCCTCGTTCAGTGAACGTCTGCAATATTTCGGGCTGGAGCGGGCCTGGATGAACGCCTTGGAAGACGCAGGATGATTTATAAAGAACTCCTCGTCCTTTTTATCTTCATCGTCGTGCTGTTCACGTTCAGCGGTGTTGCCTTCGTCTCTGTTTTAAAGAGCATGGAGCGGGATAAAAAGTTTCAGGCCCGCGTGCGCAACGCCGTGGACCCCGATGGCGGGCGGGCCACCGTCGTCGAGGAAGAGATCTCGCTCTCGCGCACCGTGTCGCCGAGCCAGCGCTTTAAAGAGAAAGCTGCGGGCATTATCGGGGTGGACCTGAACCTCTCCGAGACCTACCCGATTAAATGGTGGCTGGTGCCGCCAATCGCTTTTTTGGTTAGCTTCGGCCTGGTTTTTCTGGCGGCGCATCCTTTCGATCAGTATAAGGTTCCGCTGTATTTTATCGCGTTTCCGGTGGTTGGGTTTGTGCTCACCAAAGCCGCCTTCGGCAGCTTCCACAACAAACGAAACGGGCTGCTGCTGCAACAATTTCCCGATGCGCTGAACACCATCGTGCGCTGCGTGCGCGTGGGTATTCCCATCGGCGAAGCGTTGCGCACCGTCTCGCGCGATGCGCCGGAGCCGACCAAGACGGAGTTTCATACGCTGGCGGATAAAGTCACCATCGGCATTCCGCTCGACGCCGCGTTGCGCGAGCTGGCGATGCGCATCAAGCTCACCGAGTACCAGTTTTTTGCCACCGCGCTGACGCTACAGGCCCGCTCCGGCGGCGGTATTACGCAGACGCTGGAAACCCTGGCGGAAGTGATCCGCAAACGCGTCGCTCTGAAAGCGCGCGGCTTTGCGCTGACGGCGGAGGCGCGCACCAGCGCCATGATCCTCTCCTGCCTGCCGTTTCTGGCGGGTACGGCCATCTTCTTTATGCAGCGGCCATATATCCTGCTGCTGTTCTTTACCAAAAGCGGTCAGTCCGTGCTGGCGCTCGCGATGCTGATGATGGGTGTCGGCATGGGCATTATCCAGTACATGATCAACAGCGTTCTTAAGTAGCCAAGCCCCATGTTTATTCCCCTCATTCTCGGCGCTATCCTTCTGCTCTTTCTGGTGACGGCGGTTTTCGCCTTCTTCATCGTGGAGGAGCTGGCGCGCGCGGGCCGGCTGAGCAAACGGCTGGATCTGGCGATCAAGGGCAGGGAGGAGGTGCAGGAGGAAGCGCCGCCGCACCAAGGCCCGGTCTTGCTGCAATATGTTTCAAAGTTTGGTTTCATCGTGGCGCGCAGCGGGGCGCTTTCAGGTAAAACCATTGCGGAAATGACGGCGACGCTGGAAGCCCTGGGCTTTCGCGGGGGGCGCGGACTGGGCCTGTTCATCGGCGCCAAAGTCTTGCTGATGATTATCGTGCCGATGATCGCCTATATGGCGCTCAACTCGTTCTTCCCGGGTGAAATGGGGACCATCATGCTGCTCGGCGGCGGTGTGGTGGTGGGGATGATGGCGCCGGAGAGCATCGCCAACTATATCCGTACGAAGCATTTGAAGCAGGTTCAGCAAGGTGTCGCCGATTCGCTCGACATGATGGTGATCTGCGCCGATGCCGGCCTGGCGCTGGAGGCGGGGCTTGCCCGCGTGGCGCAGGAAATGGTCGTTCTGAACCCGGCACTTTCTCAGGAACTGACGCAGACGTCGCGGGAACTGCAAATCGGCTCGAATATGCGTCAGGCGATGGAGTCGCTGGGCGCGCGCACCGGGCTGGACCCGCTCAAGCGGCTGGCGACGACGCTGACGCAGTCGCTGCAATACGGTACGCCGCTGACCGCGGCGCTGCGCACCCTTTCCACCGAACTGCGCGATGAGGCGCTGGTGGCGTTTGAAGAGCGCGCAGGGCGTTTGCCGACGCTGATGACCATCCCAATGATCCTTTTCATCCTGCCCTGCGTGTTTCTTATCGTGGCGGGACCTGCGATCATCAACGTGCTGGCGACGCTGCATGGGCAGCAGTAGAATGACAGTGGCGACTCTGGCCGGACAAAGGTAAAACAAGAAATGAAAAAAACTCTCCGCGCCGGGCTTACTGGGACGATGTCGCAACTTCCTCCGATTTTTGCCGGGGTTTGCTTGGCGTCTGCCTTGGTTCTGGCTGGGTGCGCGCAATCGTCGCAGCAATCTGGCGCCGCGTCGGCTATGAACGCGCAGGTCGGTCCTGATTCGCTCAACGTGGCGGACGCCGCCATCGCGGGCGGCAACCCGGACATGGCGCTTTCGGTTTCACAGTCGGTGTTGCAGGCAGACCCGAATAATGTGGATGCGCTGGAGCATGAGGGCGACGCGTATTATGCACTGGGCCGCTGCCCGGCTTCGGAGGCGGCTTACCGGTTGGCGCTGGTGCAAGCGCCTAAAGCCACCGCCGCGGAAACCGGGCTGGGGCGTTGCCTGCTGAAAACCGATCCGCCCTCGGCAGAGGCAGCTTTTGAGGCTGCCACGCAGGACGATCCCGGCAATGCCGATGCGTGGAACGATCTGGGCATTGCGCGCGACTTGCAAGGCAATTTTGCCGGTGCGGTGGACCCGTATCAGAAGGCGCTGGTTGCGGAACCGTCGCTGACGGCGGCGGAGGTTAATCTGGGCCTGTCTCTGGCGCTGTCCGGCAATGGCGCGCAGGCGCTGCAATATCTCGGGCCGCTGGCCACCGGGCAGAACGCCACGCCGAAAATCCGCGAGGACTATGCCGCCGCCCTCGTTGCCTCCGGGCGCGATAGCGAGGCGCGTCAGGTGCTCGCCGTCGATCTGCCGCCTGACCAGGTGGATGCCGCCATGTCGGGCTTCTCCTCGGTGATTGCCCAGGCCCAGGAAGCACCGCTGCCGCCGCCAGCGGCGATGCCGACGATGACCTCCGCTCCGGCGGCGCCGGTTTCCGTGGCGCCGCTGAGTGCGCCTGCCGCACCCACGCCGTTGACCACGGCGGTGGTTGAGCCCGCACCGGCGCCCGCACCCGCACCTGTGCCGCTGGCTCCGGCGGCAGCGCCGAGCAGTTCGGCGGGCGATAATTCCGATGCCGCCTATACCGGCCCGTCGCCTGTGCCGGTGACGGCATCGTCTTCAACGCCTGGTCCGTCGGCTCCGGCTGCGCCGCCTGCCGCCGTTTCGGCGGACACGGTCCCCGCCGGCACCGGGAGCTTCATGGTGCAGCTCGCCTCGCTGCCGTCCTCCGACGATGCGCAGCGCGCGTGGACGCGCATCTCCAACAGCTCACCCGCTTTGTTTGGCGATAAGTCGCCGGATATTGAAGCCGCCAAGGTGCACGGCAAGACCTATTACCGGCTGCGCGTCGGCGGGTTTAACGGCAAAGCCGATGCCGCCACGTTCTGCGGTGAGGTTCTGGCCTCGGGGCAGGCTTGTACGGTGGCAAATTTTTAAGGGAAGTGAAGCACTTCTTTTTTTGAAAAAAAAGAAGCGAAAAAACTTCTGAAACTTAGATGGGGGCGCTGACCAAGTCAGCGCCCCCATTTCATAAAAGTATTTTGGTTCTTTTTTTTAAAAAAGAACCGCTTTCTTCCTTAAAGAATCGCGTGCAACCGAGCCAGACTTTCCTCAGCCCCCAGCGCCTCTAACGTGGCGTCAATCCCCGGACTCATCGTGCTGCCGGTGAGTGCGGCGCGCAGCGGCTGCGCCACCTGGCCGAGTTTTTTGCCCTCGGCTTCGGCGAAGGCGCGCAAGGCGGCGTCCACGCCGGCGGCGGAGAAGTCGGTGGCGGCCAGTGCGGGGATGAGGCGGCCCAGCATGGCTTTGGCGTCGTCGGTGAGCAGGGCTTGGGCTTTGGGCTCGAAGGGCAGCGGCACCGAGCGGGCGAGGAAGGCTGCGGACACGGCCAATTCTTCCAGGTTCTTGGCGCGTTCTTTCAGGCCCGGCATCAGGTGGAGGATACGTTCCATGGCGGCAACGTCCACCACCAGCCCGGATTTTACCAGGCGGTGGACGACGTCTTCGCGCAGGCGGGCATCGTCCGCGCCGCGCAGCCACATGCCGTTGAGGTGGGTGAGTTTGGCGTAATCCATGCGGCTGGCGGCGCGGCCCACGCCTTCGAGCGTGAACAGGCGCACCTGTTCCTCGCGGGCCAGGAACTCGGAATCGCCGTGGCCCCAGCCGAGGCGCAGGAGATAGTTGCAGAGCGCTTCTGGCAGGAAACCTTCTTCGCGGAATTCGAGGATGCTCACCGCGCCGTGGCGTTTGGAGAGTTTCGCGCCGTCGGCGCCGTGGATCAGCGGGATGTGGGCGAATTGCGGTTTTGCCCAGCCCATGGCGTCGTAGATTTGAATCTGACGGAACGTGTTGGTGAGGTGGTCGTCGCCACGGATGACGTGGCTGATTGCCATGTCGTGATCGTCCACCACCACGGCGTGGAGGTAGGTCGGCGAGCCGTCGGAGCGGAGGATGATCATGTCGTCCAGCTCGGCGTTCTGCACGCGCACGGTGCCTTGCACGAGGTCTTCCAACACCGTCTCCCCCTCGCGCGGGGCGCGCAGGCGGATGGAGGGTTTTACGCCTTCCGGGGCTTCGGAAGCATCGCGGTCGCGCCAGCGTCCGTCGTAACGCGGCGGGCGGCCTTCCTTCTGGGCGGTCTCGCGCATCAGCGCCAATTCCTCCGCCGAGGCGTAGCATTTATAGGCGTGGCCTTTGGCCAGGAGTTCGAGCGCCACCTCCACATGCCGGGCTTCGCGCGTGCTTTGGTACACGGGCGGGGCGTCCGGGGTCAGGCCGAGCCAGTCCAGGCCGTCGAGGATCACCTGCACGGCTTCCTGCGTGCTGCGGGCTTTGTCGGTGTCCTCGATGCGGAGCAGGAATTCGCCGCCCATGTGGCGGGCGAAGAGGTAGTTGAAGAGAGCCGTGCGGGCGCCGCCGATATGCAGCAGGCCGGTGGGCGAGGGGGCGAAACGGGTGCGAATGGTCATGGGCCGCTGTTAGCACTGCTCATTGTGTCCGTCACGCCGAGGCGTTAACGTTCGGTAACAACTGGAGGTTGTTGGTGGGCGAGATTCTGGGCAGCTGGCTGGAGGCGGAGCGCGGGCGGTTTATTTTGCTCCTGCCGGTGGTCATGGGTGCTGCCATTCTGGTGTATTTCGCGCTGCCGGTTGAGCCGCCGCTCTGGGTTGGGTTTCTCGTCCCCGCCGTGGCCGTGGTGCTGGCGGGGGCGGCTTGGCGCGTGCCGTCCATGCGGTTTGTGGGCGTGCTGGTTCTGGCGGCGGCGCTGGGGTTTTCGCGCGCCGAACTGCGCACCGCCGCCGAGCCGGGGCTGAGCCCGATTCCGCATGAGGCCATCGACGTGACCGGCACGATTACCAGCATCGACATGCTGCCCGATGGCCGCCGCATCACCCTGGCGCACCCGGCGCTGGATGATTCGCCGCCGCTGGCGCGCGCGGTGCATTTGCGGCTGCGCAACTCGGACGCCACGCCGCTGGTGGCGGGCGAGGGGGTGCGGGCGTATGCCATTCTGTTTGCGCCGGACCGCCCGGCTTATCCCGGTGGGTGGGATGAGGGGCGGCAGGATTTTTTTGGGGGGCTGGCGGCTTCCGGCTTTGCCCTGACGGATACGGCGGTGATTCAGCCCGCCAGCGCGGGCACGCTCGCCACCGGGCTGCAAAATCTGCGGAGTGGGATTGAGGCGAATATTATGGCGACGCTGCCGGTGGCGACGGGTTCCATCGCCACCACGCTGCTGACCGGCGACGAACAGGCGATTCCGGCGCAGGAGCATCAGGATTTCATCGCCGCCGGGCTGGCGCATATTCTGGCGGTGGCGGGGCTGCATGTGGGCATCGTCATGGGGCTGGCCTTTGGCGCGGCGCGGTTTGTGCTGACGCGCCACGAGCGGGTGACGCTGCATTGGCCGGTGAAGCCAATTTCGGCGGCCGTGGCGCTGCTGGCGGGGGCGGCGTATGCGGCGCTCACCGGGGCGCATTTGCCGATTTTGCGTAGTCTGGCGATGGCCTCGCTGGTCACGCTGGGGGTGATGGTGGGGCGGCGCTCGGTCTCGCTGCGCGGGCTGGCGCTGGCGGCGGGCATTATTCTGCTGTTCAATCCTGAGGACGTGCTCGGCGTGAGTTTCCAGATGAGTTTTTCGGCGGTGCTGGCGCTGATTGCGGGCTACGCCGCCGTGCAGCACCGGCTCTCGCTGCTGCATGAGAGCCATGGCCGCACGGCGCTGCATATTGCCGGGCTGGCGTATACCAGCCTGCTGGCGGGCGGGGCGTCCATGCCGTTCGCCGCGTTTCAGTTTCAGCAGGTTCAGCCGTACTGGATACCGGCCAATCTGCTGGCTGTGCCGCTCACCGCGCTTTGGATTTTGCCGCTGGGCTTGGCGTCGCTGGCGCTGATGCCGTTTCATCTGGCGGCGCTGGCGCTGGTGCCGATGGGTTGGGGGATTCAGGTGATGCTCTGGATTACCAGCTTTATCGGCAGCTGGCCGGCGGCGATGCTGCGCATCCGGCCCATGCCGGATGGTGCGATTTTGCTGATTGCCGCCGGGCTGATCTGGCTGTGCATCTGGCGCAGTTCGGCGCGGTTTGCCGGGCTGGCGCTGATGTTGGCGGGGGGGCTGGTTTATGCTGCGGCGCGCGCGCCGGATGTTCTGGTGTCCCCGGATGCGCGGTTGATCGCCATCCGCGAGGCGCCAACGGTGTTTTTGATCCGCCAGCCCAAGGCCAGCGGCTATACGCTGGGGCAATGGGCGCCGGTCTGGGGCACCACGCCGCTTACTCCGGCGCAATGTACGCAGAATACCTGTCTGCTGGGGGCGATTCTGTTTGCCGCCGCGCCGCCGGAGGACTGCACCGGGGCGGTGCTCGCGGTTTCCCCGGAGCCGCTGCGCGATGCCTGCGCCGGGGTGCCGATGATTGACCGGGTTTCCGCCTATGAAGATGGCGCCACGGCGGCTTGGGTGTCGGGGAGTTCGGTGCGCATCCTGACCGACCGGGAGGTGCAGGGCGTGCGCCCCTGGGTGATGCCGTATCCGCAACCGACAACTTTACGTTGACTTAACGCCGGATTTTTGCGCTAGCTTGGGGGTATGAGCCTAATCCTCCCCAGCGCCGCCCAGCCTGGCCTTGTCGAGCAGTTTTTGGCGCTGCGCCGGCGCTGGCGGATGATTCTGGCCTGCACGCTGGGGGTGCCCGGGCTGATCGGGCTGGGCCTGCTGTGGATGCCGCAGACCTACACCGCCACGGGGATTTTGCTGTACGCGCCGGAGAGTACGCAGGTGCCGGGCGATCCGAGCCTGCCCGAGCAGGATGCGCAGAACGAGGACGCCGTCACCGCCAGCCAGAGCGCGGTGATTGCCAGTGTGCCGGCCGCCAGCGCCATGGCCGCGCAGCTGAACCTGGGCGCGCGGCGGGAGTTTAGGCGGCATACCGGCGCGGCGGTGCTGCGGGCGCTGAATGTGGCGGTGCTGCCCGGCTCGCGCATTCTCACCGTGTCCTTCACCAGCGCCGACCCGGTGCTGGCGGCGCAGGCGGCCAACCTCGCCATGCAGATTTATTTGAACCATGAGCGCGACCAGTCCTTTGCCGCGCTGAGTGATGCGCAAGCCTGGCTGGAGACGCATTCCGCCGATGTGCAGGCGCAGCTGGACGCCACCGAGACGCAGCTGGCCCAGGCGCGCGCCGCCGC
>Ga0181525_10000321_pt1 | contig 42554 bp, 65 predicted proteins | sample PEATcosm2014_Bin_48_FD_121100 | JGI IMG/M metagenome (GOLD analysis project Ga0181525, IMG submission 121100) | Peatland microbial communities from MTU Mesocosm Facility, Houghton, MI, USA - PEATcosm2014_Bin06_10_metaG | ecosystem: Environmental > Terrestrial > Soil > Wetlands > Peat | place... | reverse complement strand
TCGGCATCGCCCTTGACAAGGTTGGCAAACGTGCCGGCACCGTGCTGGTCTCGCCCGTCCGATAGCGTCTTGTTCGTCTTCATGGGTGCTCCTATGCGTTCACGTTGTCGTCCCAGCCGACGCAGAAGATATAGTTGCTGTCAACAGCCGATGCCCAGTATATGTTTGTGGATTCCAAAACGAACTCGTAATTTGAGTTAATATAAAAGGCAAGGCTTCCGGATGAAGCCATAACTACGGGAGGCGTTGCCGTTGTTGACGTATATGCACCATAATTATTATTCGGTGCAACCATAATTCCGTTTCCTGCAAATGCTTGACAATATACAGCAATTTTGATGGATTTTGCTGTCGTTGGCACGATCCCCGTGAGAGACAACGCTACCCACGTCGGCGCTGAGATGCTTCCATGCGGAGCGCCACTGCCGGGCGTGATCGCAGGAAGGCCGGTCAAGGCATTGCTGTTGTACGTGCCAACGAGGTTTTGGACTTTGGACCCCTTCTGCATCCAGTTGACGAATTTCGGCCCCGTCACCGCGATGCAGCCGCCCGCCCGCGCCTTGTAGCTGTACCCGGACGGCAAGAGCGGCGTCGTACTCGACAGCGACAGCAGCCCCGCCGTGGTCGTGGTGCTCGGGTTGTAGATCACCCAAACGTAATATGTCCCTGCTCCGAAAGAGCTGGTATCAAGCCCGTTTGCGCCACTGGAATTAGCATTGATCGTGAACGATAGCCCGCCCGAACCAGAAAAGCCGGTGCCGACCTTGACGGTACCTCCGGTGGAATTTTCCAACACCGCTTCATCGAACGATACCGCAATCTGCGATGCCGCCGTGGTCGCCGTCGTGTTCGTGATCAGAAGGTTTTTGAAGCTGCCCATGACCGGAACGGGCGTGTTTACGGCCGCCGTGCCGCTTGAATTGAGCGTAATGAAGCCCCCGGCGCCGGAATTCAGCTCCTGGCAGTACTGCGAGACGTACTTTGCGCCGCTTTGAATGCTCCCAGCGTTGGATTGCGTGCCAGTCGCGTCGTAATAATTCAGAACGCCAAGTCCAAACGCCGACATGGTGACGGGGCCGGTCGAAGTTGCGCCCGCAGTCCACGAAACGATTTGCTTGTCGGTATAAGCCGCCGGCGTGTAGCAGTTTGTCTGCGATACCAGCGTGATGACGTTCGTCCCGGTCGCGGTGCATGGGATATTGCCTTGCTGTCCCACAATTCCGAACATCGTGTCGAGGTCGGAGGCCGGCTGATTCCCGGAAAGGTTGGCGAAAGTGTAAGGATAGGCCATAAATCACCCTCCAAAAGGCGAAAAGTTGCGATAAAGAAGGATGAGCGCTTCGATCGTAAAATCTGGCGAGGTCGAAGTCAATGTCCAGCCCACAAGAGCGGCCGTCACAGGCAATGTTTCGCCGTTGTACGTGAGTCCGGACACCGTGAAATTGAGGTTCGCCCCACCCAGCCCTATGAACTGGATAGGCCCTGTCCCCACAAATACCAACGGTTGCTGGTTGGACGATATCGTGATCGGAACGGACGACGTGAGGTTTTCCGCCACATAATCGATCGTGCCTGTCAATGTGTACCCGGCGCCGGAGTTATCTTGCAACAGAGAGTAGGCGCGCATCACTTGTTTGTTAACGATCAGCCCGTCCCCGGCCCACAGCTTGGACTGCAAAATTTTTGTCAGCGTCGTGGACGTGGTAGCGAAAAGCTGGAAAAACCGCGTCCCATCGGTCCCGTAGGCCGTCAGTTGCGAGTTGATTTCCTGACTTCCGATGAATGTGAGGGATCGGTCCTGCGAGCCAAACCACCACTTTTTACCCCCCGACCACATTGCCATGACAATGCGATAATTGCCCGAAAGGTCCAAAACGGGGATCAAGATGCAGTACGTTTTAACCGCATAGATGTTGCACACCGCAGCGCTGGGCTGATTGATCGAAGCATCGTTGACAATCAGGTTTTGCACTTTGGACAACGCCCCGTCCAAGGCATCGTCGCTGATTTTTTCGACCGAACCGCCCTCAAGCCTGTAAACGCCCGTGGACGTGGCAAAGATCAGCGCCCGGCCAAAAGGGGCAACCGAATTATGAAATGGGCTTCCGACCTGCGGATCGACGTTCTGGTTGTTGTACGTGGTAACCACCGGGGATCCGCTGGATTGCACGTTGCTGATCACGTTTACGGACGAGTCGCCGCCGCGGTACAAGAACGAATTGGCCTGGCGAATCCAGGTGATTTCGCGGCGCAGGAACGCATCCGTCACGGGGGACGTCCCGCCGCCGTCGTTCGCCGTGAAATCCGCTCCGTTCCCAGGGGCGGAGTTTGTGAAATTCACCCCGTTCCCGATCCAGACCCGGCCTTGGTATGTCTCGATGCACGTCCCTGACACCCCGGTGGGCATTGTCGTGGCGGTATTGTCGGTGAGCCACGACGGCGCCGCCGCTCCCGGCCCGTACAGCGTAGCGCCGTCCCAGGCGTAGTACGAGCTGGTGCTATTGGTCGAGACGATCAGTATCCCCGACGTGCCCCACTGAGAGGCTTGCGGGCCGGGATTCCCGAGCGTGACCGAGCCTGGATAAAACGTGCCGGGCCCGGCGATGCTGGTTGTGGCCTGCGTCGATAGATTAACCTGGACGGCGCTGCCATCGGAGAAAAACAACGCTGTGTAGACGTTCGCGTTGATGTTGTAGCAGTAGAAATAGATGACGGTGAGGCCACCGGCCGCGGTGTAGAGCGTCGACCCGTTGGTCGGCAGACAGCGCATGTTGCCGTCGCCGATCGGCATGAGGTTTTCAAGCCACGAAAATTCCTGGTCGCCTATCGCCGGCCGGTTGGCCTTGGTATTCAGCCCGCCGAACTTTTCCAAGACGAACGTCTTCGGTTCCGCCCCGGCGAAGGACTTGGCAAGCGATGATTGCTCGCCGGGCATTATTCATTCCCGTAGTACGGCATGAACGGCGTTTCGACGCCGGCGCGGCTGAATTGCAGGTAAACGTCGCACTTCGCCTTCATGGCGTCGGCGTCTTGCTGGCGCTGCGCATCAACGAGGGCCAGATACGCGGCGAAATAGGGCACAGCGTCGGAAAACGGCAGCGGTATTGCTTCCGGCGTGCTGTCAGAGGTCAAATCGACTGGAATACACCATGCGTCAATGTCCATCTGGAGCTGTTGCGACGGCCACGGAAACAAATAGAAATTCCCACCGATGCCCTGGGCGTATTGCGCCCAATAAACAGGGTAATTTTGCGCCTGATTTTGGTAAATCCGGCAATATGCCTGGAATTCGGACCAAATCTTCGGGGTGAGCATTGGCTTGTAGGTGCCACCTTGTGAGCACGCCACCGAAAACAGCCCGCATACCGCCTGAACGCCTGGAATCAGGGCGTTATTTTGTGCCAGCGTGTTGAACGTGGAAAATTGATAGACTTCTTTACTGGCCACTGTGGAACAGGAATTGTCCACCGTCACGTTGAAGGTTGCGTTGCTCGCCCCAGAGGTGGCCCCGGTAGCTGTCACGAGAGGAGCGGTGAGGAACCCCCATCCGCCCGAGGTGAGCGTTACCGTAGACACCGCGGTGCCCACTACGGTTCCCGTAGCAAAGGCTTGCGCGCCGACGCCGTTGCCCTGGTTTGTGAAAGTAAAATTCAGGGTTTCGCCGGCGGTATAGCCAGAGCCGCCGGAATTGAGCGTGAGGGACGTGATCGTGCCGCCCGAAAGCAGCACGCGAACTGATTGCGACTTGATCGCAACGTAGCGGCGGGAGAGGTTTACATATCTTGTTAAATCTGTAGTTGAGAAGTAGGTAGCATTAGGGTCGTGAAGAAGTCTCTGTGTGTCCTGGAGATATTGCGTGAGGGCCATTTTAAGCCCTCAGTGGGAAATTCAGCTTTGCGAACTGACCGTGGAACAGTTGCGCGGCAAAATCATAGACATGGGCAGCGTCTTTAGCCGTTTCGTACTCTCCGATGTACTTATAGCGGCCTGATCGGTCCTTTATCCTTACCACGAACCTGCCAACACGGCTGTCCAGGCTGACGCCCTTGTACCCCGTCGTGTTGTTGGCTTGCTTGCTGCGATTATTGGCGTTCTGAACACGGCCACACACCCGCAGGTTCCCTCTGCGGTTGTCGAGGGGATCCCCGTTGATGTGGTCCACTTCCATATCCACGGGGAACCCCATGATCTGGCGGTACATGTAGATTTTGGCCCGGTTCTTCTCGGAACGGGGCCCGTTCCTAGCGGGCCTGTACTTGCCGCCTGTATCGTTGGCGAACCACTTCCACCGGATGAGGTCTTGGTAGTCCTCATCGTCAACTATGGCTTCGAGACCTTTGGTCAGCGGGATGGTTTTCATCCCTAGATTTTAGCAAGCCAACCCACAAAGGGCAACCCATTTCAACGGTTTGGTTGCAAATTAGATTGGTTGCAACCAAGACGTGTCCACGATCCCTCCAAAGCTTGGGGCTTGCACGGCAATGGTCGTTGGATATGTACCGGCGGTGCCAATCGGCATCAACAGCATGGTCCCGGTCGTGTTGGGATAGCCAAACCCGGCGTCGTTGATGGTTCCGGCCGCGGAAGATGCCTGTGTCGCGCCGCCAGAGGTAATAAGCTGAGTGATTTGAGCCGGACGGAAAGCGGTTGAGAACGGCTGACCAAGTGTCTGACCGCCGGTGGAAGCCGTGTTTGTGCCGGTCCCGACAATAGGATTTACCGTGTTCGCCGCCAACGTTGGCGTGAGGCCAGGGACGACAGTCGCCCACAACTGGGCAGAGGCCAAATACCCTGCGCCTGCAGTACCGTTGGCCCATCCCGTCACAACATAATTCATAATGATCGTCGCGGCGGCGGAGGTAACGCCGGTCAGCGTCGAAAACGTTGGCGTGGCCGTCAGGTTAGTGCCGTGATTGACAGGGTAAAGCGCTGTCAGAGTGCCCGAACCGGTCGGGGCCGCAAGAGCGATCGCCGCACCGGTCCCAACAGCATCACGGGAATCGTTGATGATCGTGACCGGGGGCGCCGTAAGATATCCCGCCCCGTTGTTGGTAAACGTGATGGCATTCACTGCGTTGGCCGAAATCGTACACGTCGCCGTCGCTTGAACGCCGCCCGGAGGTGGGGCGCCAATAACAAGCGTTGGAGCGTACTGATAGTTGGAGCCGCCCGTGATGGTGGCGCCCGATGCGGTGAGTGCCCCGCCCACGACCGGAACCCACGTCGAACCGCCGGCGGAAGGCGCGACAACCATGCCGGTAGCCGCTTGGCCGATGCCGTTCGTGCCGCCCGATCCGGCGTTGGTGATGGCGGCGCCTACCGGGCATCCCGTGAGGTTGGCGAGCCGCCAGTTGCCGCCGTCGCTGTCGATCACCATGGGCCGCTGGGCAAGATCAGCGTTGCAGGTTCTCCAGATGCCGTTTACCGCGCTCGTAAGGTTTGTGTTGGTGTTCAAACCAGCATTACTGACCGGTTCCAGCCACTGCAGCGACGTGTAGGGGCCTGTTGAAACCAAGTAGGTTCCGGCCGGAATGATGAACGTCTGACTTGCGGCCAGCGTAACAACGTCCGACCCCTGGCTTTGCGTAAAGCCGCTAGAACTCAGGATTTGCGAGCCGAATTGCTGTGCGGACCCCAACGCGTTGTTGAGGTTTAGGGCGATGCCGGCGCCGCCGATGCGGGGGAATGCCATGTTACGTTGCTCCTATCACCAGCCGCGGGAGAAGAGTGTTGCGTTGTATGAGCACCAGACACTTACCGGTCCGATGGGCTTGTAACCAGGCCAAGTGACGAACACAGACACGGGCTGGAACGACCCTGGAAAAGGACCAGGCGGAATCGGCATTCCGACATTTGAACCGGCAGGGCCGTTATCGTTCCAGTAACATTGTCCATTAGCAGCGGTAAACATAGAGATAGAAAATCCATTTGGCGGCACCTTCCCACCAAACAAAAACGTCGAAGCATTCCCGACAGTCAGGCTGTTATCACCCAATGACGGCCCCGGCAGAGCAACCGGCGCGGCAAAAAGCGGGCACAGTTGTGTCCCCAGTTCCACAGATGCCGGACACTGTCCCCACGCGGAGGGCGACAGCCCGAAAAGGACGGCGGCAAGAACAATACGCATGATTGTATATCCTCAAAAGGCGTTCCCGGTGATACCGGTCAGTTTCATCCCGGAGGATGGTTTTGAACAAACCACGTCGAATGCCACGATAACGACCCCGATATTGGCGATTTGCAGGTTTGGGATCGAGCTGTAGAACCCGGAGAACGCAAACGGTGCGTCCTCGGAGATATACATCGCCAGATATCGGCTGTTGAAGATGTACGCCGTGCCCTGCGGGCAAAACGGGTCCATGAAGATCGGGGTATCGCCGAGCAGGATCGCCCGGAAACCGGAATTGACCACATCGTCAATGCCGTAGCGCGAGCGCGGGCCGGTCTGGTATTGCTCCATGGCCGACACACCACCGCCACCGGACCCGGTGCCGGCCGTGAGGCCCGTCACCATGTAGTCCGTCATCAGGGTGGTCCAGTCGCCTGGCGCCATCACCATGAAGTCCGGCGCCTCGCCGCCCGCAAGAGACGTGGTGTTGACGATGTATTTGATTGTGCCAGTGCGGGTATTAGTTGCCGACCCGACCGATGTTTTGACCGTCGATTTCCAGAACGTATTCGACGTGCGGTTGATGCCGCCATAGGTCGTGACGTTCGTCCCGTCGTCATAGGCCTGGTAGAGCGAGTCCACCTGCGTCTGACCCGGAACGTTGTAGTTGTTCGTAAACAGCGCCCCCGAGATGGCTTGCACCGCAACAGTCTTGGCGTCCGCCATGCGGGCCTTGAGGATCGGAACGACCACCTCGCTTGATTGGACCAGCGATTCCATGCCCATGAACGGGATGGGAACCACGCCAAGCTTGAGGTTGAATTCCCCGTTCTGGGCAGCCGTCAACACCGCCGGCTGCGGGAATACGCCGGAATAGTCCGACCACGAAAACTGCGTGTAGGAGCCGCCTTGGACGGGCACGGTGATTTGCGAGGCGCCGCCCTTGGCCTTCTGCGCATTGCGCATCAATAGGCCGAGAAGAGGAGTTGCCTTATAAATCTGGACTACTAAACGGGGAACAAAAGCTCGCCTTGTGAGTGCAGCAAGCTCGGCTCCTACAGCTCCTGATGGAAGAATACCTACGCCAAATTGCGGCATGGTTGTGTTTCCCGCGCTAGTTGAGGTATCCGTTATCCTCGCAGATTACCTCAAGTGGAGACCAGCCATCCATCCGGCGGGAAGGGGATGACGATGCATTCTCCAAGCGGTATCCAGCTTTCTCAAGAGCTTCCGGATTGCGCTTCAGGAGTTCGATCGCGAATAGGATTTGATCAGAGACGCGCTGCCCTGGCGGGTCCTTACGGGACCACAACTCCAGGTTCTCGATCCGGTTATCAGCCCGATCGCCGTTCTTGTGATGAACGATCTCGCCAACGGTCAGCGCGCGGCCGAGATGCTTTGCCATCACGTCTCGATGTTCCGGCACGGACTGACCGTTAACGCTGATGCGCCGGTAGCCCTGACGGCCCGTGTACCCTGTCTTGACGTTGGCCGCCTCGTGCCAGCATGCCGCAGAGCAAAACCTCTTGCGAATGGCCTGGAAGCGTTTCAACGTCTCTTCCTTGCCGCATTGCGGGCAAGTGAATTTCACCATAGCCGCTTCCGTGTCAGCGGCACCTTTGCATTTGGTAGAGCAAAAACGGCGCCGGACCCTCGACGAGTGGAACACCTTGAACTCCGTTCCACAGCGCTCACACGGCTTCATGAACGACGCTTCCCGCGACGTTCCGTCCTTGCGCTTGTAGATACCTGTCGGCATTCCTCGTCCTATCTTGTGCCCGATATTACAACGCCTCGGGGCCGGGCGTGTACCTTAATACCTGATTTGGTTCGTCTTTGCGATCTCTTCAAAGAAGCGGCGGGCTTCCTGTTCGGCAAAGGCGTCTTCGTTCTGGAGTAAAAGCGTGCGGTCGTCGTCGCCCTTTTCAAGGCGGCCGAAACCCCAGTCCGTGCCGCCGTAGCCGGAAGGCCGATCGGTGGGCTTGGGTGGGTTCATTTTCTCGTATACCGCAGCCGCATCGCTCGCATGCGGGATTTTGCGCTCGACCATCAACTTTTTGACGGCCTCGATACCATCGTCGGTAAAGCCCTGGGATCGAAGGCGGTCGAATTCGCGCTCCAACTTGCTGTCGATATCCCGATCGGCAAGGCTGCGCTGCAGGTCACGAAGCGTATTCTTGGTTTCCTGCAGTTCCGTATAGATCGGATTGTCTTCGACCGTCTCGATCTTGGCTTCCGGAACGGCTTCCTTGATCAATTTTTGCGCGGCCAACTGAGTCTTAGGCGACTTTAACAGCTTGTCGAGCAGCGCCCGGGCGCCGTTCGCCACGTTCCATTCTTCGGCGGAAATCTCGGGCAAGGTCAGTCACTCCCGCCGGTGTGCTTGATAGAAAGCTCAGGGGCGGACGGATTGGACGGCGCGCCGCCTGGTGAGGCCGCCTCGTTCGCAAGGCGGGACATAGACGACTTGCGCGTGCCCCACTCAAAGGTATCCATCGCCACCTTGATGATCTGCGGGTCGGTGTCGATCAGCGTGTTGTAGTTCGGCGGGTACCAGGGGCGTCCACGTGATTCGGCCATCGTCTTTTCTCCTATGCAGGGGGCATTGCGGGGGCGGCGCCAGTACCCGGTGGCCCCGGACCGCCACCGCCCCCAGCTCCCGCCCCGCCGAGCGAGCGCATGACAGCATCAAGCGCGGCGTTCTTGCCGGCCCCTTGCTGTAGATCGCGAAGCGCGGTCTGCTGCATCCCTGGAACTTCCGCGGATGCAGGAACGTGCTTCGAAAGGCCCTGTATTGCGGATTGAACCGACTTGAACGGGTCCGACCCGATCGGCATTTCGGGCAGCGCCTCGATCAAAATCTTCACCGCTTCCCTGACTTTTGCCATGCCGGCCGCTTGAGCGCCTGGGCTGGCGCTGGGAACGGAAATAGGACCGGCCCCAATTGGGGGTCGGCCCGTCATTTGCGGCGATGGCATGGGCATCGGCATGCGGGTTTCGATCCACGCCTACGGCCCGTGAGCCGTAGGCGACATCTTGTCAAGCGCCACTGAATTACTTCCGGCGGTGCTTGCGGCCCCGGCGATTGCGTTCGGTATTCATGGCTTTACTTCCTTCGCATTTTGCGGCCGCGCCGCGCGTGAGTGATCATGGCTTGCTTCTCCAGCAACGGCACGGGGGACCAAGATTACCCGGCCGGACGTGAAGACGCTACTTGTGGCTCTTACCTTTGGTTGCGAGTTCCGGATGCTTCTCCGCAAACGCCGCCTGGGCCTTCGCCCGCTTTCGCGCCTTCATCGCAAGAGTATCTTCATGCGGCGGGTGTGTCAACATAATCAGATCTTCTGCATCGATTGCGCCCATTTTCATCAGGGCGAACGCCTTTTTCTCCGCATCCTCCATAAAAGCGGGGCTGGCGGTATGCGAATCAACGGTTACCCTGGCGTTGTCCGGGAGTTGCTTCAGGACGAACGTGGACGGCTTTTCATCGGCGCCGACGTAGCCAATGAGTTCCGCGTTTTTGGCCTGTTCCATCTTGAGGCAAAAATCACCGTCCTCCACGCATTGACGCTCGACAAGAAGCGCCCTGTCCCGCATTCGTGGCGAAGCATTTCTTGCCAGCGTCTGTGCATGAGAACCCGCACGGACACCAGGTTCACTCTGGCCCTGCATAATTGGCATAAAACCGGCGATCTCATCGAACATTTCGATGGTCTTTTCGAGCCGGACGAAGAGCTGATCCGGGATTTTGGGCGCGAGGTCTTCGATCTTGGCATTCGGGCTTTCCTCCGAGGCAAACCCACCGCGTCGCTTGAGAGCCTTGTACTTCTCGGGGGTAATACCCGAAAAACCAACCATGGCGCGGGGCGGGTCCGACGCCAAGCCCATGAGCCGGTTGATGTCCATCAGCTGATTATTGAGGCTGTTCTGTAGCTTGTAGATTTGGGCGATCTCCGACATGCCCCAAAAGTAGCCCTCGACCTCGTTGGGGCATACCTTTGCGTAGGGGTGCTGGCCGCGCATGTCATCCGGCACGTCCTGCCGGTTCATGTCGTAGAGGCCGCATAGGTTGCGCCGAATCGTTTTGCCTTCGGTGATTAGGTCCGGGTCGCTGTTGACAAGCCGGATTGTCACGTAATCCTGCAGATCGTTGTCGAGCACCCACAGTTCGTCAAGCCGAACAAGATTTTTGACCACTTCCGGATCGATCATCGGCTGCGGAACGCCGATCACCCCTACGGTCCCGCTTGAGGATCCTTGCGTCGGATTTGCTGTTCCGGGGATGCCAAGAGGGTTGGTCCCGCCGATGAGGACTTGGTGAAAAAAATCCCCCATGGCGATGATTTCTTCGGGGGAGCGCTCGCCCTGCCGTTCCACCACGCGCATGATCTTTTCTTGGTCGGTGTGGCCGATCAGCGTGCGGCGAAGGTGGTTCTTGGTGATGTACGTCGTCTCGACAAAGGCTTCCTGGCGGTCGAGCTCGCCGATGCTCTCGTTGAGGACGCCAAAGTATTCCGGGTGGACAATCCACGATTCAAGGCCGTTAAAGCCCCACAGCTTTTTGGTGAGGCAACACCCCTTGATCAGGGCGAGGTTGACGGCAGAAGCGAAAGTTATGTCGCAATTCGTCCGGTGGTACTCACGATTGAGATGACGGGCGGCTGCGTCGCCTCGTGCGTGAACGTCATCTGGCTCAGATTCGTCAAATTCTATTGTGAAACGCACATCAGCGGGGGAGAACAGGTAGCTTGCCAGCCGGTCGGTATGGCTGAAGCAACGATTGTATTCGGCTTGCGTTCCATCGGGCGTCCCACAGAAGTAGTACGATTTCCACATGCGGATTTGATCCGCTCGGCGCATGCGAGAGACGTTACACTCAGAAATGATCTCCGCTGCAAACGTCCCGATATCCGTGCGTGGTAACTTCATTGGGATGCCCCGTCAGGTGCCGGCGGGGCAGGGGGCGTCAGCCTTTAGCGATAATATGAGCCTTTACCGGGAGCTTACCAGCTTTGCCGCCCTCGTGCAAAGCCTGCATGGCGTTCACCGCGCCCGGCTCCGCAGCGGCGGCCTTTGCGGTGCTAAGCGCGCCCGGAAGGCCGCCCAGCATGCCGGCGCCGCCCGCACCAAAGAACGTGTTGCGCGAATGCTCGACCTGGGCAGCGAGTTCCGCGGGGAGGCCGCCGGTCTGTTTGGTGATTTCGATATCCCGGCGGGTTTCAGCCTCGATCTCCGCCGTCTGCTTGGGCGGTGGCGGCTGAAAATACGCTTCGCCCTCGCGCACGTTGTCTTTGAGGTTCGACAGGCCAAAGTCCTGCTCGATGATGCTTTGCGTTAAGTCCACGGCTTTTGATTTCACCGTGCCGATGGCAAACGATTTCGGGCGCCATTCCATGATCACCGAGCAAGACGGGCAGTCGGGATCAGGGGCGTTGCCGCTGTCAAACTCAACCTCGAACAGGGCGCCGCAAGAACAGCATTCGTAGCTTCGGATAATCATTGTTTCGGCAACATCAGAACATGGTAGCCTCGCTCAAGTGTCATATCTGGTCACCTCTGTCTTTTCCGTTCGTTTATGCACACGCGGCAAATTCTGGAACCTCTTGCATCTAATCCCGTGTACTTGTGTCCCAGAGGGCACGCCGTTTTGTGTTGCTGCCTTCCCATGAGAGGGCTTCGTTTCAGGTTTTCGCTGCGCGTGACAGCCTCTAGGTGATCCGGATTGACGCAGCAACGGACGCGGCAAAGGTGATCAAGGTCCAGTCCGACCGGGACCGGCCCCTTAAACCGCTCGTAGGACCAACGATAAGCCTTGACAGTGCCATCATCTCTACCGCCGGCTCCGAAAGTTCCATACCCATGACCGTCCAAGGCCCCGACCCACAACCAACATCCGGAGTTCGGCTCGGGGATGTATTTGGCCTCGAAGCGCACAAGCGGGTCCGCCTTTCGTCTCTTACGTTTCATAACGCTCGCTTTCATCCTGTGGCCCGTACTCCGCCTCAAACTCGCGCTCCCGACGTTCTCGTTCAGCTACTCTGAAGAAATCTTGGATAATATCGCCGATAAAAGTTGACCCAGGTTTTTCTCGCTCTTGGCGTTCCTTCTCCATTACACGCTCGTAGGTGTCGCGCGAAGATATCATTCCAGGCCTGATTTGATCCATCCACATGCGATTTGCGAGCGCTGTCGCAAAAACTCTATCATCGTTAGCCCTGCCAGAGGCGCATATTTTATCCCCATCCTGCGTCACTCTTTCCATTTCAAACAATAGTTCTTTCGACCTAATAACCAAATGACCAAGCATATAACTATCACGTAATTGGTTCATCAATATAGGTTGGCTTTCAGCCGTGGATTTCCAGTGCCACATAAACCCTGCACCTGGGCTATCATACTTTGAATACATAAACCAGCCGACGTTTGAAAGAACGTCCTCAAACCTTGCATTGGTTTCGGCGTTGCCGTGAAGCAGCCCGGCATTTATGAGTTGCTTGAGGTGCTTGAACTCCGCGACGATCGCGCTGCCGGGTCCGGTGATTTCAAGATTGACGCGCACGTTCTTGTACACGCCGCACAAGTGAGCAAGCACCCACGCGGCCTGGTACGTGTCGCAATCGCACGCGGCGTACTCGGCGACCTGGACAAGGCGATCGGCGAACGCCCGGTAAATCTGAATGCAGTGATTGTTTTTGTTCTCGTTCCGCCCAAATGCCGGGTCCATGCCAACCACGTATCGGCCTGTCGCTACCGGATCCTCGAAGATCAAAAGCTCTGTATCTTCATCAATCCGATTGAGGCGCTCCATACGTGTAGCCGTGAAGTCCTCCCCGAGAAAATATCGGTACGCCCTGGCGGGTGGCGGGTACTCGGTGAGAAACTTCCGATCCTGCCCGATGCGCTTGACCGAAAAGAACGTCTTTCCCGAGGCGATGAAGGCCATGTCTTCATGCCAGGGGTACTGTTCATTCATCCGGTCTTCATCGGTGATCTTCGCCGTGCGCATCCACCGGTGCCATGCAAGCTGTTCCGTCGTGATGGTCCAGCCGTATTTCTCCAGCGCGAGCTTGATAAGGTCGGCCTCGACCTCATCGGGCGGTTCTTCCCCATAGTGAGCAAGAAGCTGTTTGTCCTTCTTATCCTTCGGATTGAGGGCGTAATCTTCCTTCAAATACCACGGGATGAAAAAGCACTTTTGAGATAGCTTGTCGCGCTTGGCGGCGGACCAAATGTCCCACCATAGGTTATAGCCCTTGGCGGTCGATTCCCAAATGTAGAGGCGGTGGGGGTGCTTTTCTGCCAGCGATGATGTCAGATTCTCAACGCCGGCCGAAGGCCCCCAGTTGCACATTTCGGTGCAGTGGATGAAGTTCAGGGCGCGGGAAGTTCCGAGGCTTTCTTTGCCGTGTCTGGTACCAGCAACGAGGTAGTCGAGAACTGACCCGTTGGCAAGAACAAGGTTGTTTCTATTGTGGGCTTTGATACCGACCCGCAACCCCCTTGGTAGTGATCCAATATATTGTTCAATAAGGATTCTAAATTTCTCCTTGTTAGCATCGTCGTCTGTGATAAGAGCTCCCTGTAATTTATCGTGCATTGACAGCCAGAACACGTCCACCGCAAGTGAAATGCTGGAGATTCCTTGCTGTCGTCCTTTGAGGCACTTGAAGTCGTGGATTCCGTCGTCGAGGCCACTGGCGATCTCCTGCAAGAACCGGTGCTGCGCGCCGTACATAATGTCCAGGAGCGGCACTGGCCGGCCGCCGCCGTCAATCTCCTTGGACGGGATCGTGAGGTACTTGATAAAGTCCAGGAAGCAGTCGAGCCACACCGATTGCTTGCGGCGGGCCATTCGCTCCTTGGGGGGGTGGATTCTAGGCCTAGCCAAGATCGGCCTTCATGGCAGCGTCAAAACACTTCCGGGCGCTTTCTGCGGTCAGAGTGAAAGGCTTCTCTTCCGGCTGTTTCTCGGCGCATTCCATACATAGATGCTTGAAAGCCCGCAGCGAGAAACACACCGCCACATTCCCACACTCGCAAACATCAACCATCGCGAAGCTCCAATTCATCGACCTTCTCGACCCGATCGGCCAAAACCTGAAACGCCAGATCGTTCTCTTTGCCCACAGCGTGCCCCATCGCCCGCAGGACGCCAGCGTGCCCCTTGTCTTTAGACAACCGAATGGGAAAGGCACCGAACGTCTTGATCAGCGCATACCGCACCTGCAGGTAAGACAGACCCGTGAAGGGCAGTTCCAGCCCCTGCCCTACGGGCGAATACGTGATCCGCTCCTTCGCGCCCTTTACCGGAGGTTCATAAGCCGCCATCGCCGGCCTCCCCTTCATCCGCCGTCTCGACCTCGAGCCGCAGCACGCACGGAGCCGCGTAGTTCAGCTCCACAGCCTCCACACCCTCCGTCCAATACGTCGGGATAGCCCGCACCTCCCGCGTCGAAGCAAAGCAGCCGTCAAAATCAGCCTTCGGCATGTATGCCACCGAAATCATCCGCCGCTGCCCAGCGTACCGAACCGCAGTAATGTCCTTGCCGGGGGGGATAGGCCCCGCACAAGTAGCGCCAGGGTCAACGTCAATCGTTGTGATCAATGCGTCGCCTCCATCCGTATCCCCAACCGCGAGTTGATCGCCTCACGCAAAGCCGCCGCAATCACATCAGCCTCCCGACGTGTAGGTAAAGGATGAGCCTGGATCGTGATCACATACTTCCCAGCCCCAGGATAGCCCGCAGGGATGATCCCAATGTCCAAGCTGATCGATACCGCAGCATCGCTCGGCGTGTCAAATACCGGCGTGATCAACTCGCCCATCACCACCACCTCCATAGCAACCACACAAAAGCGAGAACACGAACCGCCACGTAAAACACAAAGATCGTCGCAGCCAACTCTACCATTCCCACCTCCCCTAGAACGGAATGTCGTCGTCCAGCTTTACCGTTGGCACCATCGCCCGCAAAGCCGCAATCTGCTGCTCATGCAACACCCGCGGACCAAACCCATCATTCGCATCCTCGTTCGTCCGAACCGGTTCCCTCGCCAAAGTGGCCTTCTCCTCGTAAGCGTCAAGCCGGGTAACAAGCCCCGCAAGCAATGCCGCATGAGGATGGTCATCCGGCAACCATTCCAGCCTAACCAGCAAAGCCCGCACCACGGGGTTCATTACCACAGGGGCCTTCGGAGGGGGAGGCAAAGACGCAAGGTGCTTCAACGCCAGTTCAGTCCCCCGTGACACCGTGACATCCGTCGTGACAGATGCACGTTTCCGCTGGCGCTCTAAGCGTTTTCGCTCCGCGGCACTCAAAGCCATGTCACAACCCCCGTCACGACCGTGACATTCGGTCACAAAACACCCTGTCACAGTCACGAACGTGACACATCGTGACATGTAACGCAAGTCACGGGCGAAGGAATACCGCCGTTTATTTTCTGAAAAAAACGGGTGGATGGCGTCCCCACCCTCGCACAGCCCCCGTCCCATCCCCTCCCCCCCCCTCCCCCGGAGGCCTGCCGGGCCGTTCGCATAACAGGGATTATGGAACATCTGTATCAGGATACCGAGTCATGACGATCGAGATTGTTCAACAATATCAACGGTCTAGCTCTTTGGTGTGGTAGTATGATGTCGATAGGTCAGCATTGCTTACGTATCTGGAGGCGACGCGGAGGCTTGTCACACGCTTGGCACTTACAATACCTTAGGCTCATGTTTATCCGGAACGGTGTGTCATCGCTGCCCTTGCACAAGTCTATGTGCTCTTGTGGTATGCTTTGGGTGTTTTGTTTCATATGCGGACTTTTTGTGAGGGCGGCTCGCTTTAGCGTTGCCTCTGGTTGATCGTGGGGCGGCCTCTGTTATCGCCTGCGAGGCTATCTCGAGTGGCCTCTGCGGCTTTTGGCTGCCGTTGGCAGGCTGCTTTGGCGCGATCGCTGGGCGTAAGGCGCCGCACCGTTGTTGCTTGGGCCTCCGGTGCTTTGCCTGTGTCGGCGAAGTCTGAGGCGATTATCATCGCTCTGTGTGTTGCTCGGGCAAAGGCTAACCTTGCTGAGGTTCTGAAGGTCCGGCGAGAGTTGAAGGCGCAGGCTCGCGCCAAGTACCGCGCGCGTGCGCAGCAAACACCGTCTCCACGAAAGACTTGGCACGAAGCTCGTGGTTTGCCTCAGCCTCCCCCCAAGCCTCCGCATCGCCGTAAGATGTTCGACAAGATGAAGCCGCGGGCGAAGCGGGCACCTTCTGAGAAGCAGCTCGCGTACTGGCGATCGGAAGCAGTTCGAGAGAATGGACGCAAGGGTCTCGCGAAGGGAAAGGCGGTTCGGGACGCGAACTACGCAAAGCGGCTTGCGTCCAAACGTAACAGCGGTAGCTCATCGGCGGAGGCTCCCATTGAGCCAAAATCATAGCATAATCAATGCGTTAAGTCAACTCGTTCTGCCGGCTTGGCCGGGCCTTGCCTATGAATTTCCACCCCTTCGTTTGCCGGGAGGCACGTTGCCAAATAGCTTGCCTCGTAACGCCAAAAACTTCGGCCGCGGCCCTTACGCTAGGGAAAATGCCCTTTGGGGTTTGGACTGGCCTCCCGCCAGCATGGGGTCTACACACACCACTCCATTTTTTACCGAAGTTCTTACCTTTAAGACCCTTTGCCTTGCGGGCCTTCGTGCAATCATTCCACGGAGGGCGGTATTTTTCAATGTAGTCCTGCTCGACTTGTTTCGAATCCTCCACGGGGCATTCGATCGTTGACACCGCGTCGAAACGCCGTCCGGCGTTCCAATGAACAAACAACCGCCTGCCTAATGCGACGGTCCGCCCTACGTATTGTAGGTCATCCCCAACCCACAAAAAGTAAATGACGCTTTCCGGTCCCGTGTATGGGATGCGCCGTAGCCGCAGTTCTTCCACCGTCACCATTTTGCAACACTCCAATCTTCCCGTGAAAAATAATCGAGGAAGCGCTTTTTGTCAATTGACAAAAAGTTGTTGCCAAGCTACGCTCAATCATCGGAACACAGACAGAGGGGACACGAAAATGACCGCCGACACACTCAAAACCATGAAGACCGCCGAAGCAATCAAAGCGGTTGAGGCTTTCACCGGGCAGATCGTCGCCAAAAAAACCAAGAAAGCCGCGATTGAAACCCTGAACCGCTCCATCCTCCGCAACGCCCGCTTCGAAAACAAGCTCAAGTGACAATCGGAACACAGACAGAGGGGACACGGACATGAGCTACACCGCAAAAATCGAACTCGCCGCCGCCGCCATGTGGATCGTTACCGTCGCGCTTTGGGCGCTCGCAAACCTGCCGGTCTAAGTGGCTGGCATACGCCGCCTAAGCGGCGCGGTGACGGCACCGAGGGGACCTGCCAGCAACGGCTAGCGCCGCCTCCTGAGCGTTTGTCGAAGGGGGGCCATGCGGAGTAGGCCTGGACTTCACCGGGTAGGTGCCGTCACCGCGCCGCTTAGGCGCAGCACAGAGGGGAGCACGGGCATGGCGACGATCCTCCCTCACTTGCGCAACTCCACGATCGCACCGAGCCCGAGCTTGAGCGCAGATATACCCACCACCCCCACATAGAGTGGGGCATGGTCAAGCGCCACGTCTCGTGTCAACCGAGCCACGTCGCAAACTGTGGCCCGAGACCTCGGACACGCGCGGCCACCGCAACCGTGCGCGGGTCTTCCTGGCGAGCGGGCGGCCGTCCCTTGCGCTGCGCGGCGCTCAAGTCCGAGACCCCGGCAAAAAGCAGTACACGCTCCCGGTTTTCGACCGCCACAGGATCGCGTACCCTACCCGGTTCGTCGCATCCACGATCTTGTCCGGCGGAATAGTGATGACCTCGCCGGCAACCGTCACCTCGTACGCGCCGCCATCGATTTCGCGCCAGTCAGGATCCTCGATCCGAGCGCCATCGACATAATCACAGCACGGGAACCCGTTTTTGCCGTGCAGGCTCTTGAACCATTCCGAGGTCTCGGCGTCGTGGCCCCACTTGCTGGCGGGCCCTTGCGCGGGAGATTGACATACCATCACTAGCACGGCTCCCATGATCACCACCATCCCAACGACAGCCCACGCGATCGCGTTGATCATGCCGTCGTCGTCATCAGGTTGGTCATCCCATTTGTCGGCCTGGTCATTGCTCATGGATTTTCCTTCCTGTGGTACTCAGCGAGGCACTGGCGAGCCTGTTCTCGCCGCGAGGCTACCGATGCAGCCTCCGATGAAAATTCCGAACGTAGACCCTGTTTGGCGGCCGTGGCGACGGCATCGTACTCAGGCCAGGTCCGCATGATCGGCCACATGGCTTCGTCCGGCTCGAATGCCAGCAACTCAGATCGCCACACGCGAGGCTCGTAGCCAAAGCCGCCCATGACGTGGGCCGTCGCGGTCCGCTCGCAGTCCAGCTTCTGGGCAAGCGTCGGCTTGTGGGCAAACTCGTACTCGAGGATGGTGCGGCGGATTCCACTCCATTGCGCTGCCGTCAACGTGCGGACCGCCTTCGCTTCGTCCCCAGTCCATCGGACGAAGCACCAAAAGCCCCGGCGCGCAGCCTCCGTCGGATCGGTCTCGGCGGTCCCGGAGCGAGTCATGGCCACGGCTCCAACGGCTGATCGGCGCGCACGTAAAGCGGGTGGCGGGGGTGCCCATGAGATGTGCGCCCTAAGCACATGCCTTTTTTCCTTAAAGCCGCCTCAACTGCCGCCGGCAGCGGCTCCCATGTTCCGGCCCCCCAAGCGCACACGAATTGATCGGTCTCCGCAATTATCCGTGACAGCGCTTGGTGATTGTCGGGTCCAAAAGGAAACGCTGCTTTACGCAGGTCGGAGGGTTTGGTGGCCCTGAACGCATAAAGGTTGCCTACGACGATCCCGTGGTAACCTTCGCGCAAAGCAAAACCCATGCACCTGCGAATTGTCGGATCGTCAACCGTTCCGTCTGCCGTTGACGGGTTAAGCATGATGAAGGGGAGCAACAAGCCAAGGCCCGGCGTCCACCGGCGTTCAAGACGGTAGCGATATCGGCCGCACGGTGAAATCTCGGCGGTTCTGATAATCTCGGCAATGCCCGCGCGAGTCATCGCATCACCTCCGCAAACAGCCGCGCCCGCTGTTCCGGTGACAGACCTACGCCTCCGTCCGGCAGACCGTTTCGCAGCCGCGACACAATCCGCAGACCGAGATGCTTGGACGGGTCCGGTTCCGGGGACTGCTCGGGCCACGCCCAAAAGCCCGGATAGCCGCGGGCGTTCCACACGGCGTTGATGCGATTCGCCAGGGCGGCCGCGCGGGCTGAGGAGTCTTTCATTCGGCGGCCTCCGCATCCGGCATCGCCGCTATGGCCGCGCAGGTCTCGGCTTCAGTCATCCCGGCCGCGGCGCCGTACTCGATCAAGACCGCCATCGCATCATCCATCGAGAGTGGCCAACATCTCGTAACGGCCTTTTCGTGCACAACTTCTGAGTGTGCCGCTACCATTGCGTGCATAGCCATATAGTACCCTCACAGTCCTATATCCTACCTACTACCTACTACCTACTACCTACTACCTACTACTTTACTTCCTACTCAGGTGACTGTCCGTTGGTGAGACCCGAGCGAAGGGCATAGGGCGACGCCCGCGCTTCCCACACGAGAAGCGACGGCGTCCCTAGCCCGCCACGATCCTGTCCGCCGGAGCCGACCGTCGCTTTAGGGCGCTGCGCAAGCGGTGATGCCGCACAGCTTTGCCTCTACTTGCCGAGCACTCACCGCTCGGGAGCTATCCCTCAGGCATTTCGGGCCGGGACTCGACTTTAGCTCTGCCCCCAGTTGTCGCGTCATCCTGCCGGCGCTGGTGTCATCGTTGGCGTCCACCGGCAGAGTCGTCGTAGTCACTTCGAGGGCGCCTCTGCCTTCCCTCGTTTGGCGCCGCGCTGCGGGGCCTGGGCGTAGCCTCTTCGAGCCACCGCTATGGCAGCGTCGAAAAACTGTCGAAACGCATCACAGCCCCGTTTGCGCTTCACGTCGTTGGCGTCTGGCGCTTTGAGGCGCCCAGAGCTGAGACCGCCACGGCTGGTCGATGATGATGCGGTAGGTTTCGATGCCACGGTCGCGGCAAATCTTGGCGAACCCTGCGGCGAACCGGATGCCGTCCGCGTCGTCATCACAGAATACCGTTATGCAATCGATGTAGGACGGGATGCGCTCCGCAAGCGCTGGCATTCGCTTGGCGCCGCCTACAGCCCAAGCACCAAGCCCAGTGGCTTCGTGCGCGGATAGCGCATCTTCAATGCCCTCCGCGACGGCCATTCCGAGCAGGTCATTTGGCGGCGCGACGACAAGGGGCCACCCGGCTGATAACCCAACCATGATTTTATCCTTGTCGGACCCAGCCTTTCCGGAACCATCCGGTAACAGTCGAGTGACGTGTACGCCGCGAATCGCATCGACAGCAATAGCGATCACGCCGAGATCGACCTCATGCGCCATGCCGAAGGCGCCGATCATTGCCGGGGCATAGTCTCCGCGCGCCGGTAAAAACCGCAGTGTCGCCGGGAGTGGCCCGCCATAGCCTCGAGGGCCTCGCAGGTACGTTTCCGCGATGGTGCCGACGATCGGCCTGGACTGTGCCCAAAGCCATTGCGCCTTGCCGAGCCGATCGGCGCGATGCGATCGGTCATGCTCGGTCGCCTCGGCTTTTGCCTTGATGATCTTCGCTGGGTCTGGGGGTGTGCGGTTGCGGTCGAACGTGTATCCAGACTCGCCGCAATGAGCGCAGCAATACGAGGCAAAGGCTGCTTCCTTTCGCCACACGCGAAGCACCTTGGCGCTTCGGTTTTTCGCCGAATGTCGGAGGTGCGAACACAGCGGACATACGGTATCGTAGGTGCCGAGCCTGCCGGCGGTCAGACGATCAATGTCGTTAAGGCCAATCGAATTCATGCCGGCACCCGTTCGCGGGACTTAGCATAGGCTATCATTTTGGATTTTATCCAATTTTGCGTAGCCCTTGTCGGTTCAATTCCCGGTAAATTCTGCCAATCGAACGGAGGCCATACAGCGTATTTATCACGATAGTTTGCCGCCGCCCATCCCACTTTATACCCACGCATCGTTGCATAGTATTTAAGCTCTTGGTAAAATGCCTGCTTATCCGGGTCCCGAGCCAGCGCTGATCGCCTACCCGTAAACTCGACAAGCTCACCGTCTGTTGGAACAACATCGCATTTTGGCTTTGCCACAAAGCCACATGACGGACATGCCAGTACTTTAGGAGGTCGCAAGAACGAGCACGAAGGACATTTTTTCGGAAGTGGCGACTTGTCCACAGCTTTTTTAACGGTTTTTATTCCGTCGTTAAGAACATCATAGTGGACATCAGTAACAAATCCAAGACGGGCGTGATTGTCCGAGTGGTCAAGCACCAAGCAATCGGTTTTTCCGTCTGCCGTTCGCAGACCGCGCCCGATCATCTGGACAAACAGCATCTCCGATTTTGTGGGCCGTGCCAGGATGATGCACCGGACGTCCCAATCGACGCCCGTTGTCAAGCACCCGACATTGCAGACGACCTTCAGCGCCCCTGCATGAAACGCGACGCGAATCTTTTCGCGCTCGCTATCGTCCGTGAACGCATCGATGTAGCCGGCCGGGACGCCTGACTGGACAAACTGATCTTGCAAGTGCTTCGCGTGCGCACGGTCCACGGCAAAGCACAATGTTGGGCGCCCCTGCGCTCGGTCTATCCATGTGCTCACCACGTCGGCGACGAGGTCCGATTTATCCAACGCCTTGGATAGGTCCCCTTCGTGATAATCCCCCGCAACAGTTCGCACTTTCGAAAGATCGGGCGATGTCGGCGCGAACACGCGGAACGGCGACAGCAGTTCATCATCAATAAGCTCTTGTGTTTTCGCGGCAACGATCAGCTTCGTGTAGTATTTCCCAAGACCCGCTGTCCACGGAGTTGCCGACAGACCGATAAACGGGACATCCGCCCATGCCGGATTGGCGAACCAATCCTTGTAAAACTCAAAAAACCGGTGCGCCTCGTCTATCAGCACCATGTTCGCATTTGGAATGCGGCGCCGCTGCAGCGTCTGCACAGACGCGACCTGAATAGGCCGCGCATAGTTCGTCATCGGGTGATTCGCTTGGATTACGCCGACGTCCCAAATCCCGTTTTGATGAAAACGGCTGACCGTCTGGTCGATAAGCGAAAGGGCAGGCGCTGTAAAAAGCATGCGCTGCCCAGCGTCAATGCACCGTTGCGCAAGTGCGGCGCCCACCACTGTTTTGCCAAACCCGGTTGGCGCCTGAACCATGATGCGGCGCTCGCCGGCCGCAATCGCGGCATCAATGTTCTCGATCAGTTTCGATTGCAGTGGCCTGAGAATCACTCCCCCGCCCTCCCCACATCGGCCGCCCGGCGGTGCGCCAGCAGGCACTCGATCTTCGCAATGTCGGCGGCAAGCTTTTCGTCGCCGGCCTCCAGCAACGAGGCCACCTTTCGCTTCGCGTGCAAAATCGTGGTGTGGTCGCGATTGCCGAATGCCCGGCCAATTTCCGGCAATGACCGTCCGGTAAGCGCCGACGCCAAATACATAGCGATATGCCGCTTGCGCACGAGCTTGGCGGCCCGGCGGTGCGCCAGCAGGTCCGTCATCGTTACGTCGAGATGGATGCAAACCGCCTGCTGGATGCGCAGGATAGTCGGCGCACCGGGCGCTAATTTAGGGCGCGGCGAATCGAGGCACGACGCCAGCGGCGAATCGAGGCACGACGCCAGCACCCATTCGGGCAGGTAATCCAGACTGACCGAGGGGGCGAATCGCAGCAGCGTGACCGGCTTTGTGGGCCAGAGCCGCTGCCGTATCTCTGCGTAGCTGTTCATGCTATTCATCCGCCAGAGGGATACGGGACAGCACTACGGCGTCGTCAAACTCGCGCGGCCGGTCGCGTAACATGTCCTCGCGCAAAGCCTCTGCGGTGGCCTGCCATGCCAGTAGGCGCAGTTGCGGGCGCGTGAGTTTGACCACGACAGGCTCGTTGCTGTCGGCGTGAGGTCCGACGATTTCGAACTCGCGGCCGTCTATCCCGACCGGGCGAAGCGCGACGCTGCGGAGGCTGATGATCATGCGGCCTCCTGCCAATCTACAACCATCGCGTCGCATAAACTTTTTAGCAGTACCGGAATCGGTACGGGAATCGAAACCGTAACATAGTTACGGTTAATCGCGCGGACCTCACGGTAAGTCGAAATCCAGTCGCGGCCGTGCTTTCGCCAAGCACGTTGAAGCGTCAGAGTCGGGAATAAATAACATCGCCGGCTCGGAATGAACGCATACGCAATGAAATCACATAGCAACGGCTTCTGAACCCATCCCGGTATTTTTCTCTCTTCGTCCGACCAGCGCTCAAGCAAGATATCCGGCCAATCCTTGTCGCGAACCTTTTCATCGACAGAAATAATCCTGCCGCAGCCAAGAACGACCCTGCGGTCAATCCCAGCCCGTTGCGCCCATCCGTCAGCGCGAATATTCACTGCCGCTTGGAGATTTGGAAAGGCCAACCTATAAACCTCGAACCACCATGGCGCGTCCGATTGCGCTGCTGATTTTGCGAGCGATACTGAGAAATCATGCTGGACTACGCTCATGCGGCGTTCGCTTGGTTTCCCCAAGCGTCCCAACCGTCGCGCGGTGAGCGGCAAAATAGCTCTATCTTTGGCAACCGCGGATATGCTCTATCAATCATTTCCGCATAGAACGAGGGTTTTTCGCTGTGCTCGGTCCGGCGCGCGCGATGCACCGAAGCGGGTTGTGTCCCAGGTTGCGGCGGTGGAAAGCTGCCACGCCTCGCTATCAGCAATGACTCATGTTGGTTCCGCGCCCAATATCCCATTCCAATTATTTCCTTGTCCCACACCATTTCGGTACGGTACTCAAAGCCCCACGCCTCAATCACCTTCATGCATTCTGCCAGCTTTGGAGCCGTTGCCCAAAGGAAAAGAACGGCATCGTCTGTCGCCAGTTCCGACACCGGGAGAGCGCAAATTTCCTCAAGGGTCATGGTTGGATAGTGGTTCTCGATTGATCGGTTTGAAGCGCCGATCGGCGGGTTTTCGTAGCGCCATGGAGGATCGGCATAGATGATTGGATAGCGCTTTGCGGTTCCAAGCGTGGTATTGCCTTTGGCAATTTCGGCAAGATTATCCAAACGAACATCTCTGGACTTCACGGCCTTTTCTGCACGTATCTGCTTTGCCGCCTCCAAAATTTCCTTCTCACCACGGGCGACGATTTCGCGCTGCCGCTCTTTCGAAAGAGTTGCCACGTCGGCTGCGGCGCTCACCGAGGCTGTGCCGCGTTCAACGGCTTCCACAAGTTCCGGGGCGCCGCGTTCTTGAACGGATTTAGCCCGTTCCACAGAGGGGCGGCTAACATTTAATAGAGTGGAAGCTACCTCAATTGAGGTACCTTGCACCAGGTCGGACCGCTGCCCGTCCTTCAAATTTGCTAAACGCGCCGCCACCATGGCGCGTTGTGATTCATCGAGGTGCCGGCGTTTCAAATTCATGGACACGACGAATGCCACCGGATCGTCACCGTCGTATGTCCGCATAGGACAGTCGACGCCGGCGACCACGCTGGCACGGTGCCTGTTACGGCCGTCGACAATCATGCCGTCATGAAGCCATATTGGCTCGCGGACACCATGCGCCCTGATATCGGCGACGAGTTGGTCGAACTCGGCACCGCTTATCAGCGGGAATATGTTAGCCAGCGGATGATATTGCAGAGTCATAACGGCGCCTCCCCACAAATCCCCATTGGGCGGCCCGGCGGGCACGTAGGGCATATCCAGCCCATGTTGACAGACCATTGCCCGTGCGGCGTTCCATCAAGCGTGGCGCCGCGCTGGCGGTCCGTGACCGTCATCCAACCCAGCCGGCACATATCGTATGCGCATTCCAGGCGTACCCAGCGGTACCAAAGATAGGTCAACGGGCGGATATTCATCGCGCGGCCCCCTTCAGCAAACCCCAGCGTTCCAATGTGCCAAGCGCTTCGTTAAGCCCGTAGGAAACCCCAACGACGGCGCCGGCCGCTTCTAGCGCCGCCATCACGGCAATCTGCGCATCGCTCTTACGGCCGTGTGGGGCTTTCAATTCGAGCGCATAAACCTTGCCGCGGTGAACCGCGATTATGTCCGGCACCCCGGCTTTGACGCCGAGGCCCTTCATGATTGAAGCCTCGATTTTGGAGCGCCAGCCGCCGTTCGGCACAGCGAACGCGAACGCGCCCTTCGCCGACCGGGCATCAAAATGCTGGAACACCGCCCGTTGTATTTCGTCCTCAGGACGCGCGCGCTTCACGTCGCCATCTCCCGCCGGAGCGCTGCGATAATGTCGGGCCGCAGGGGGAAAGCCTCCGGCCCGACCTCGCCGCCGGTCGCCTCGATGATTTTGCGCACCAGTTCGACGCTCGGGCGCGTCCCGGCGCGGAGGATTTCGGAGAGCCATTGGTAGCTACAGCCGACGTCGGCGCAGAACTGCTTGCGGGTGGTGTGTCCGACGATCCACCGGTCGAGGGGGTGGAGTTTCCCGGTCCATTTGGCGCGTTCTTCCGTCATATGTGTCTCTCAAAAGCCGCGGTCGGGCGCGGTCGCGCGGAGTTCACAAGCTCGTGGGTGTTTTTTCCGGGATCGGCTTCTGATGCCACAGTGAGGGAGGCGCGGAGAGGCCTTGGAGCGCCAAGAGTGCGGTCATAGACGCGTGCAGGTTGGACGGGAAGCGGTTATTTGCAGCCCAGTCATAGACGCGGTTGACCCGCGCCTGGCCGGAAAGTTCACGCACAACGTGCACGCCGCCGAGGGCATCAATAACAGATTTCGCGGTGGTGAGGGTTTGTGTCATGACTGGACTGTCCTATAAAAAGGGCGACAGCGTCAAGCCTCCGCACATCACGTTATGTTTCAGAGCTGAAACATTTATCACGTTTTGTGGTGTCCTCAAAAACGGTCTTGCCAATCCCGCATTCAGGGAGTACACCATTCCCTTGTCGGGGCGCGGTGCCTCGACGGACTCCTCCCCACCTCCCCGCCGCTTAAGACCCACGGGCAGCGGCGGGGCCTTTACCAGGGAGGAGGGCAACAGAGGGAACGGGGGACCATGAAACACTTCCTACTCGACGTCATCGAAATGACGATCCACGCGGTCGGCATCGCCGCCGTCATGGCCACGATCTACGTGGCCGCTTGCCTCCTTATCGCGCTGTGACGGGGAGGTCTGTCATGTTCCAGACTTTCCGCGAGATCATGGCGACCGAGCGCGCCGCGACCATGCTGCGGGACGAGGCAGCCCGCAAAATCATCGAGGCCAGCCTCAAGCAGTGCGACGTGTGCGAACGCATGGTCGAGGAAACCAGCCGCTGCTTTGCGGCCGGCGGCATCGAGACGTTCGCGTGCGAAGATTGCCGCGACGCCAAGCCGTGGTGGATGACATGAAACACTTTCCTCCACCAAGCGACGCCGCCCGCAAGATTATCGAGGCCGACCTCCAAGCCCAGGCCGACCGTGAATACGCCGAATGGCGCGCCTGGATGTACCCGGACGACCCGGATTACGGACCAATGTGGCAGGCGGAGGGAGAAGAGGAATCCGCATCCAATCGGATGGAACGGGATCACGGCTGGTCAATCGGATGGTGAGGGTGCGACCGCGGGCTTTCGCGGCGTGAAAACGGAGAAAAACGATGCTTGCGTTTGTAAACACCACACACACCAAGGATGCCGTAATGGCGCAACTGCGTGCGCATGCCGCCGCAGACGAAATTGTAAACGGCCAGTATTGGGAGGCAGGGAAAGGTTGTGCCGTGGGGTGCACCATCCACGGAAATGACCATGCTGAGTACGAACCACGGTTCGGCATTCCTCAAATGCTCGCGAAATTGGAAGACTCAATTTTTGAGGGGCTTTATAGCGGCGATCCCGCCGCCGCAAAAGCGTGGCCTCTGCAATTTATGGGAGCCATCCGCGAAAATTCAGATTTGACCAGGGTCGGATGGAAATTCCTTCATTGGCTTTTGACGGAAAAGACCGTCAATCCGGGAATTGACCACCCCATCGTGCGTGACGCCGTCAAGCAATGCGCTAAAAGTATATTGTCTCTTTCTTTAGGTCCGCCGATCCCTTCGATACCGGCGGCGGCGCAGGCGCAGGCGCAGGCGCAGGCGCAGGCGTGGGCGGCGTCGCGGGCGGCGTGGGCGGCGCAGGCGGCGGCGTGGGCGGCGCAGGCGCGGGAGGCGGCGTGGGCGGCGGAGGCGGCGTGGGCGGCGCAGGCGGCGTGGGCGGCGCAGGCGGCTGCGTGGGCGGCGCGGGCGGCGGAGGCGGCGTGGGCGGCGCAGGCGCGGGAGGCGGCGTGGGCGGCGCAGGCGGCGCAGGCGCGGGCGGCGGCGTGGGCGGCGCAGGCGGCGGAGGCGGCGCAGGCGGCGTGGGCGGCGGAGGCGCCAGTGTGGAAAACGATGGGAGATAAATTGCTTGAACTTATCGAGGCGGCATAACTGGCGACGGTTAATCGCAGCCCATCCCGCTCACGGGCGGGATGAACGGCGATCTTGCCGGGGAATGGGGAAAGTCATGATCGATATCGTAATCGCAACGCTGTGTTTCGCGCTGCTTATGGCGAGCGCAGTTGCCGCCGGGGCTTACGTGCTCCTGACGCAATCGCACCTGCCGATGTAGGGGACGGCAGGCGAGAGCTGAACGCGCAAACGCCGGATGGTTACGAGACCTGGCGCGACACCGTAGAGCCGATCCTTCCGCTTCCAACGCCTGAACCGAGCAGCCGCCATGAATGCGATAGCCTCACATCAACCGCGCATATTCTCCGCACAGCAAGTGGAGGCGTTGAAAGCACCTCTGTTCCGCGGGAACGTTAGCTCGCGGGTTCAATCAGGGCGCCAGCTTTCGTATATCGAAGGGTGGTGGGCAATCCACGAAGCAAACAACATTTTCGGCTTTGATGCGTGGTCGCGGGAAACGATTGAGACGAAATGCGTTGCGGAGCATAAACGCAGCATTGGGAAGCCACCGAACCAAAAGGAAGGGTGGGGGGTTTCCTACATCGCCAAAGTGCGGGTCACGGTCGGAACCATCACCCGCGACGGGACGGGTGCCGGGCATGGCATAGATCAGGACCTCGGTCTTGCCCACGAGTCGGCAATCAAAGAGGCCGAAACGGACGCGATGAAACGCGCCTTGATGACGTTCGGGAATCCGTTCGGCCTAGCGCTTTACGACAAGACGCAAGCCGAAGTCGAAAGCGCGCCCAAAACCGCCCGCGCGCGGATTGCTGAGATTGCCGCGTCGGACGATCCGCAGGCCGGCGCGGAAGCCATGGCCGAGGAATGGACCGACAAGCAGGCGCAGAACCTTCGCAACGGCCTCAGCGCTCCCACAGAGCACACGCGGCCCGCTCCGCACACACTCCCGCCGATCGTCAACGAAACGCCCCGGCAATGGGCACAGCGCTGGGCGAAGGCGATCCAACTGTGCGAGACGGTGCGCGAGCTGGAAGACTGGATGCGGCTCAACCAGGAAATCCGCACCAAGCTGGTGACCAAGGGTACGGAGTTTGTCCGCTCTATCATAGAGGCCGGCGAGACCGGCGTGCGGCGCCGCATTGCCGAGGCTAACACGGTGCCCGAGCACGACGCCGATGGCGTTGTGCAAGAAAACCCTACGATGATGGCGATGCGGAACCTCCCGGCATCCCGTGCGCCATCTGCGGAGCCGCAGTTTACAGCTCAATGTTCGACATCTGCTTTGGCTGCGAGCGCGCCCTGCTCGACTAAAGGCGCAGCGCTGAGCACGGAATCGCCTCCGGAAGTAACGCACCCGGCGGCTGCGGCCCCTGCATTGTCCCCCAACCCCGGTGCGGGGGCCGCTACCACAAACCCTACGTCGGGCGCTGCCGGGAGTGCGGCGCCAAAATCCGGGAACTCTTGTATGGGCGCCCCCTCTGTTTCAAGTGCTGCCACGGATGCGATGACCCGGAATCCGGTCAACCTGGTCAAAGTTGACTGGGAGGTATGGCTCGCCGAGTTCGAGGACAAATGCGTCGGCTGCGATACCATAGAGGAACTTATGGCCGTGTGCGATCAACAGCCTGTCGGCATCCCTCCTGGCATCCAAGAGCGTAATTCTCTAACCGTAAACCGACACTGGAAGCGGGTTACGGCCCCCGCGACATGGGGGCCGTGATGAGCGCATCATATCCGTTCCGCCGCCGCGGCGGCACGCTGGTTCCTGCCTCCGCGGAGGCAGAGGAGGCCTTGCGCGCGATGAAGGATGGCCGCGATTGCATGGTCACGCTTAAGGTCGCACGCAACGTCAGACACCATAAACTGCTATTCGCAGCGCTGAGGTTCGTTCAAGAAAACACGGATTTATTTGAAGGTCGAACAACCGACGTGATACTGACCGCGCTAAAAATAGCGACTGGGCACGTTGATGTATTTACAGACACGTCAACCGGGGCTACGATAATGGTTCCAAAATCTATCGCCTTCGAAAGCCTCGACCAAACAGCGTTTTCGCGTTTCTTCGACGCGGCTGTCAATATCATCACGTCGAGATGGATGCCTCCCGGTACAGTTACCGAAGACGTAAGGCGGCATATCGAAGATATGGTCGATGGCGGCTATAGCGAGATGAGGCGAGCATGAGCCTGCGCCCCGCACCTGTCGGCTCGTTGCTGAAACAGCCAAGTTCATCAAGTAAGGGCGCTGGATCATCAAGTAAGCCCCCGAAGGGCAAGCGCCAGGCGCCCGCGTTCAACGCGGGCAAACACCTTGCGGCAATTAGATGCCTCCCTTGTTGCTCATGCGATACGGACCCGGCCGGCATCGCGGCTCACGTTCGGATGGCGGACGCCGCAGCGGGCAAAGCTGACAGCGGCATGGGCCGAAAGCCGGACGATCGGTGGACCGTGCCAATGTGCCGATCGTGTCACACGGACGCGCCGGACTCCCAGCACGCCTTGGGCGAAGTGCAATTCTGGGCGCATCTTGGAATTGATCCGCTGTGGCTGTGCGCTCAGCTCGCTTCGGCGTCGCCGGATGTAGGCCGGATGAGGGATATTATTTTCAAAACTCGCGAGGTGAGAAAATCATGAGCGAGCCGACTCCGGGAACGTGGAAAGCATACGCCAGAGACGATGGCTCGTGGCAGTTGGAGGACCTTGGGAAGGGCCTTATGAAGGAGCCTCTGCCGAGGCTGCTTTGCAGAAGTCCGCCCCCCAAGAGGACACGGTGGGGACAAATGCGGCCGATCCGCGAAATGGTGCGACCCCCCGCAAGCTGCGCGCGGCAGACCGTGTATGCGAGCGAGGAGGCACGCAAGGCCGATTTGCTCCCGATCGGGAAAGGACTGGTGGGGTGATGCGAAAACCAATTCTTTGCGTGGATTTTGATGGCGTGATCCACAGCTACACGAGCGGGTGGAAGGGCGCCGACGTGGTGCCTGACCCGCCTGTCGGCGGCGCGATTGAGTTTCTGTGGCGTGCCGCAAAAGTGTTCGATGTGCAGATTTTTTCCTCCCGGAGCAATGAGCCGGGAGGCATTGATGCCATGCGGACTTGGCTGGATGCTGAAATCTGTCAGCACTTTGACTGCGCTTTTGGTGGCGACCCTCGCGACTTTGAGGCCGCTCGCGAATTAAGCGCCGCCATTTCCTATCCGACCGTAAAGCCGCCCGCGATGGTCACAATTGACGACCGCGCGATCACATTCACCGGGCAGTGGCCCACAATCGAAAGCCTGCGGAATTTTCAGCCATGGAACAAGCAATCACGGTCAAATTCCTCGACAGCGGACGCGAGCCGAAATGCCCGCCCGACCCTGCGTTTCCTCATATGGGTTGAAGCGCGTATCCCGGTCGAAATCAAGCCGGGAGAACACGGGCAAAGCTACGCGACCAGCCCTCTCATAAAAGGGCTGTTGGTGCCCCTTGTGCCTGGCGCCTCGACAGTCGCCAGCGATATTGCGGAGGCGATTGAGGATTTAGGCCTTGCGGCAACGGAGGCGGCAGATGCCTGAACGTGACCTGACTGACGAATGGCCTAGCGACTGGTACGACCTTTGGCCGTGGGAACGAGAGATTGAGGAAAATGATGCCCGCGCGGCGCCGGCGCTTACCGGCGCCCCTCCGGTAGCAGCCGCTGTTCGAACGAACGATCGATCCGGTCCCCCAGACTCTTGAAATCGCCCCGCATTTCGACGCGGAACACCTCGAACAGCGCCGTCATCCGCCGATCGATTTCAAGCAGTAGCTCTTTCGTCTCGAGGCGGTGCTGCATGAGGGCGGCCTCTGTTGCCTCTAGCTTGCGACGGATATCAACGCTGTCGGCCTCTACCCTTTCCTTCAATTCTTCGTGGGCGTTTTCCAGCACATCGAGCCGATGCAGACGCTCGCCAATCCCCGTAAACATCCTTGCGACCGTGCCGACAAGGCCGCCGCCGAGCGCCAGAGACAGCCCGGCGATAATCAGCGATGCCCAGCCCAGATAGTTATCGGCCATCACGGTCCCTTCACCGGAGGATGATCGGAGGGCTTCCAGTCGTGCATGATCGACCCGAGCGCGGCGATGACCGCGTGAGACACCCACGTGTGCCAGTCCAATGCAGCCTGGGGGCTGAAGTTCCCGGAGGTCAAATACTGCACGAAGTCTATGAGCAGCGGCGTGAACCCGACAGAAGTAGAAATCGGACTGCGCCAGAAGTTTGCTATGCTCGAGCCGATGTTCATGGTTGTTTCCCGTTTGTACGTTTTGCTAAGATCATCTTCGATCGACCGCCACCGATCAGGCTCATCCCGATATGTGGTCCACGGCTCCCACGTCACTTCCCGAGGGCAGCTTCCAGAGCCGTAATCGCCGTCTTTAGGTCCGCGAGCGCCGTAGGGATGCTGCCGGCCACGGTGGTCAAGGTCGGCACCGTTGCCCCCGGCGTAACCAAGTTGGCAATCTGCGCCTTCAGCGCGGCGTTAGCCTGCGGGATTTGCGCGATAAGCGGCTTCGCCGACGCCGGCACGAAGGGCAGCCATGCGACGATCGGTGCCATGAAGCTGTTTGCGTCCAGAAAAGCGTTGACAGCCGTCAACCACGTCGGCGGGGATGCGTTTGTCGCGGGGGGTGATGCGGGCGGAACAACGGGGGTATCGGCCACGGGAGCAGGTTCCTTTGTCGGCACAAGGGGGGCGCCGGCGAGCGCCAGCGCGTGATTGAGCGATGTGTCGAAGGCGTTGGCCGTCGATCCCGACAGCTCGGCGTAAATCGCCTTAATCAAAGCTACCGGATCGACCTGCTTAATCGCAGCGAGGGTCGCCGGCCCCATTACGCCGTCTTCCGGCACCTTAACGAGGCCTTGTAGAAACTTTACGGCGTCGTGCCCACCGTTCGGGGAGCACGCCGAGAACTCCAGCATCGAGAACGCAAGGCCGGGGTTAATTGCTTGAAGCCCGTCGAAGTCTATGACCGCCTCAAACCCGGACCAATTCGGTTCGTAGCCGATCACCTTGTCGAGAAAATCGCGGGCGTCTTGTTCAGCGGCCACCGATACCACTCCGGATATTTTATCCGACCTTCGGAATCAATCGTGACCTGCACCCCCCGATAAGGAACTACTGGTCTTTCGGCTTCTCCGCCTGTCTCTTGACGATCTCGTTTATCCATTCGATCAGCCTAACAGAGTACGCGGGGGGAATGGAGGTCTGTATGATCTGGTCGAGCTTCCGAAGGTCGGCCTGATCGAGCGTGATGGTTTGTTGAGCGAAGGCCGGGCTGGCGATTAAAGACGTGAGGAGGGCTAGGCGAATCATTATTGTAACGTCACAGACGTAGTTGCGCCAGTCACCGCAACACCCTGATAGTAGCTATCAACGTCGGCTATGAGATGCTGTTCGATAACGGTCTTGAGGTAGGCCAGAACCTGCACGCTCGAGCACACGCCGTTGATGCTGGTGTTGCACGCAGCCTGAAACGTCGCAATCAACTGCGTGTGCCACGTCCCGGTACTGTCGGTTATCGTCGCCGAGCAGGTGAAGTTGCCCGCCGTGACGTTGCCCACAGTACAGGTCCCGCCGGTACCACCGCCGATCGAGAGAGTGATAGTGTCAGCGGCCATCGCCGGAGAGGCGAAGAGGGCGAATAGAAGGGCTAAGCGTTTCATGTCAAACCTCATTGCCATGTGACGAGCGCAGCACCGGCCGGCGTTTTCGGCTGTTTCCACGCTCCCCCGGTATAGAACCAAAATTGGCTGTTCGTGGTATCAAATACCATGGGCACAAGACCGGTGAAAGATGATGGCGTCCCGGTCGGTGTACCGGCGACAGTCGGGATGTAGAGGAACCCATCCGTTGCGCTGGTTGAAAGCGCCGCATTGCCAACTAGCACGGTCTGCGTTCCGCCCTTGAGGGTGAGCGCGGTTGATGAGGTATTCCGCGACGTGGCGGCCGCGCCAACGTTGGTAGTCTTAAAGATAAGATCGCCGCCATAAGTGGTAGACCCGCCCGCAGGCGTGCCGGTAGCTAGACCACCAAGGATTGTCCCGTTTGGAGAAGCGGTATTGGAATTGCCCGCCGCGACGCCCACCATAGACAGCGTAATGGGATTGGCCCCGGTGCCGTCCACTCCGCCGAACTGAAGTTGTGAAGTGGCCGGAGAACTTATCTGAGCGTTCGTCCGGCTCGTGAACGCTAGCTGCACGGCGTTATTAATGGATACGTTACCATTGGAGGTAAACCCGTTGCTGAAAGTAATGACGCCCGATACTGTCTGCGCCGCCCCCAACGTCATCAACGTGTCGGTCACTGCCGGCACCGTCATGGTGTAGTTGGTCGCCGACGCGTTCGCAGAGGTAAATGTCGTGTAGCCGGTAGACGAACCGAGCAGACGAACGTCAGAGTTTGTGAAGGTCTGAACGGCCGTGAAAGTCTGAGCGGTGCCCAGAAGCGCCACTGTGTCGGTCACAGCGGGGAACGTGAGAGTAAAATTGCTCGCCCCCGCGTTGGCCGACGTGAAGGTTGTATACCCCGTCGATGAGCCGAGGAGGCGGATGTCGGAGTTTGTGAAGGTCTGGACCGCCGTCCAGGTGTTGGCGTTACCCAAATTAAGCCCGGCAACGACAGCACCCGTCGTCGGGCTGATTGTCAACGTGCTGTTGGCGTTGGCCGTAACCGATGTAACGGCACCGCTGCCAGAGCCGCAGTCGCTACCGGTACCGGACAAAAGACCCGCAGTGTTTACGTGGACACACTGCGTCCCCGCGCTGGCCAGACCCGTCACAGTCAAGGCCGATAGGCCCGAACTTGTCCACGTCGTGCTGTCAGGGAGCGTTAAAGTACCAGTAGGAGAAGGGTTGGCAACCGGCAGATAGGCCGTGCTCGTGAAAGCATTGCTGCCGAGCGCTACGCCGGCCTGCTCGATCTTCGTAGCATTGATGCACCCTGCCCCGCAGTCGCCGCCGGTGACGGTCGGAGGGACGGTAACGCCGCCATCGTTCTCGATCTGGGCAACGGCAGCGGAAGTAAGGCTACCAGTTGGAGTATTGTAGAACGTAATGTGGGTCGGCGTAGATGTGCCGCTCCAGAGCGAGTCAGCGTAGATGCGAACCGACCCGGAAGACGCAGTCGTGAAAGCCGAACCGGTATAACCTAGACCTTGAAGATTGGTGATCAGCGAACCAGCGGCCGTCGCCGTAGGCGATGCAGCGGTTCCCTCCGACCGGCGGCCGGCAAAGTTGGACGCGGCGGCGAATGAATCGATCTCTACCCGGCCTGCTACGGTATCTGCACTTCCGAGCTGAAGGACTGTGCCAGCTATCGCAGTCGGCAGTGCGGCGGCGTTAAGATTAAACGACTGCGCACCGTTGATCTGCATGTCGCCAGCGCCGAAGATCATCGCGGTGCCGTTAGTAGTCACCCCCAACATGCCGCCGAACGCGCCGGCGTTGTTGTATTGGATCGAGTTTACGTTGCCGCCGGGCGTGCCACCGCTTCCACCGGCGCAAGTATAGGGGGCAAGAATATAAGCGTTCCCACCAACGGACGACATGCCCAAGCAACTGTTATTGTCGGCGCCCCCATCGGCGCTATATACGACCGTCGGGACGCCGACAAGCGCGGCATTGTCGGTATATAAGACGGGATCCCCACCCGAAATTTGCGCAAAAGCGCATACCGGGAACATAAATGCCGTTGAGGCTAATAGGGCGCGCTTCATGACATGGCTCCTAATTTAGGAAATTCGTCACTGTGTAGAAGAGGAAACCATTCACATTGTTATTAACCCCCGTCCCATTAACGACTTGAAACGAGGCGTTTACAGCACATTCGAACCAAGCGTTGCCGTCAAAGGGGAAAAATAAAGTTGCACCAGAATTAAGATTGAAAGCGCCGTTGAACACGTTTCCAGCGCCGTCTTGGAACACAAGCGTAGATAGAACCGTATTTGCCACCAGAAGTCTGTGCACCCTGATGTATAAGCCCGCCCCCGGCGCCGCTATCAGCGTCGCCGTGCCGCCCGAGGCAATGTTTCCCGTCGCCACGGAAATCGCGGTGAGCTTCCCGGCGCCTTCACGTGGACTGAGGTTAAATCCGGCCATGTCACCATGCCCTTCCCTTAGACCACGGCCGGAACGATCTGGATTGAGGTAAGGACCTGCGGTGCAGCGTCAACCGTCACGGCCAGCGTCGCCGAAAAGGCCACGTTGTCCACCGTCAGAGACAGATTTACCACGTCGGAACCGGGTGCGATCGCCAGTTCCGTCGCGGTGAGTCCACCGCCCGCCACTGTCAGCGTACCGACGCTGGTCGAAGTGTTGGTCCACGTCGGCGGAGTGTCCGGCGTCGGAGGGGTGAGCATGGGGTTGCCGTTCGCATCGAGGTACGCAATCGTCATGTTGACGTTGTGACCTACATTCACTGTAACTGCCATTTCGAGCCTCATTCCGGGTATTAGGGTTACCCCCACGCCGTCCACGGTAAACACGACGTGAGAAACTTTGGGTTTATGCTCCACGTGAGTAGAGCCAAACGATCGGGATGACCACCAGGGTGTCATAAATCACCGTCAGGATCAGTTGCATCACTGTCGGGTTCGTCGTCATCGACCACGCCAACAAGAGTGCCCCTGCGAGGGCCAGAAGCAGCAACATCCGGGTCGCCGTGATCGCCGCTGCGGCTGCTATTACCGCCGTTACCGTGGTCAGGAAGGCGGCGCTTGAGTTTGTCGTGTTCGGGGCCGCCACGCTCGATGGCGACGGCGCGGGCGATGCCGCGGCCGAACTTTGAACCTGGCGCTCCGAAATCAGGCGGACCTTCGGACGGCTCACCGCCTCGTAAACGCTGTCTGAGGGTATCGAGTCCGATTGAGGCATCAACATCCTCCAGGCGGTTCTTGGCGACGATCCACTTCGTCACGGCGTCGGCGATCCGCAGCTTTTCGCCGGTGGTAAGCAGCGATTTTCCAGTATCCTTGTTTTTCTTATCTTCTTTGGCCTCTAAAAGCAAGTTTGAGATGAAGGCATCCATATGAATGGCAATCATATCCGATTTACCACGGCGGGAACGTTTAGCCACACTTTCAATCCTTTCGACGTGCGTTAACGGACGCGAACCCGATCCGGTCCAACTCTCCCGCGGCTTCCATTTCTGCCCTGACTTTAGCTTGGCGGGCTTCTTGTGCGGCTAATTTCTTCTTGTATGCCGCTTCCAGTCGCTCAATAGCGCGTTGCTCTGCCGTCAGTTGTTCCGAAGTCGCCTTGGCAGGAGCGGCTTTCGCGGCGGCCGGCGCCTCGGTCGCGGCCTCCCCGCGGCGAAGACCGGCCGACGAAAACCCTATCCGTTCCGGCGGACCGCCCATGACGCCAAGCGCTGCATTGGCCGCTGGGCCGGATAGGGTTTCACCGATTCGCTTGCTCCATCCCGGCGTCTCAATACCACGAGCATTGGCAACACCTTGCAGCCCCCCGGACGCAAAGGCTGACAGCATATCCATGATCCCGGTGGACGGCCCAGCATCCGACGCCTTGTCCAGATACTGTTGTTCCGGGTTTGGCCTAGTGCCGCCGACAAGGCCGCCGCGGATGGCCGCTGCCAGCGTTGGATTGGGCGGGCGATACATCGCAGCCGGCGCGGTAAGTTGCTTCGCCATGTCAGGCTTGATCGGTGTGGCAAACAGGATGCGCGATATTTCCTCGTTTAGCTTTGGATTTGGCCGCAGTCCCACGTCGCGGTAAAGCCGGATAGCGTTCTTGGCCGCCGATAGCCACCGCCCCGTCGCAACGTTCTCGGCAATGTGCGCGCCGCCAGCCGCCAGCATATTTTCACCGGACTGATCTTCGGCAAGACGGCGGGCAGTCTGTGACCCTCCGAGCGTTTCAAACTTGGTGCCGAACATTTGCCGCTCTTGCGTAACCGCATCCACGAAGGCGTCGAATTCGGCTGGCGTGCGGAAGATCGGCTTCAGTTGGTCGCGCATCCACTGGTTCTTGATGAGCGACTTGGCTTCATCGCCAGAAAGCCCGGTTTTTGCCATGCGCTCCCGGATTGCGTCCGCCACGCCGAGCCGATAGAATTCCTGGTTGCCCGCGCCAAGCCCACCGAATTCCGCCGCTATCTCTTCTGGGCTGCGCTGGAACAGCGTTCGCCCCTGCCGTACCGCGTCAAGTGATTGCGACGGCCCCGCCCATGCCGCGCGAGCCTTGGCATATTCGGGGTTCATCTTGTCGAGTTCGTCAACGTAAGAACGGCGAACGCGGTCGAGCATCACCCCTCGCTGCGAGAGCCGCCCCGTGATGGCGTCGCGCTCACCGTCGATCATCGCGTCAAGCCCGCGCTTCACGGCATCAAGCGTTCTCATGTTCGCGCCGGGTGGGGATGGCTTGTACGGCAACCCGGCCGCTAAGGCCTCAAGCCGTTGGCTTTCAATACCGGCCGCCATGCCTTTCTTGACGGTCGGATCGGCGAGGAAAAGCTTAATCTGTGGTGTTTCTGGAATTGGGGCAGCCATCGCCACTTCGTACAGTGGATTTGCGGCCTTTGACCGCGCCCGAATCAAATCCTCCGTCGTCTTGTGCATGGACGGACCGCCGGAAATGTACTTGGAGATATCCTGGCCCAGTCGGGCCGCAGCGCCTTCGTCACGCTGATTGAGGAATTGCGAGGCAATGTTGCGGCTTTCACCGGGCTGGCGCGCCACATTCCCGGCAAGGCCCTTGACGTTCTCCCCGCCCACGTCGGCGAGCGTCATGGGCTTGCCCTTCGCCGCGGCGTCGTTGACGCGCGTAATGGCGTCCTGGGCCGTCAATCCGCCGCCCTTCACGTCCTGTTCGAAGCGCTGCGCTACCTTGGACGCCGCCTGTGCGGGGATGTCAGGACCGGCCTTGATCGCTGCGATCTTGCTCGCCCCGGCGCCGGCCAGTCCCCCGCCTGCCGCACCGCCGATGATCCTTCCAAGCAACGAGTCGTTTGTGAGTTGCCCGCCGGCCTCGGAACCAATGCCGCCAATCACCGCCGCGGCCGCCTTGCCAAGCAATCCACCCGGCCCAACGTAGGATGCCGGATTGCCGAGCGACTCACCGATCGCGGTGCCCCATTTGCCGCCGGACGGCAGTTTTCCAGTGACATTCTGCTCGATCAGGCGCGTGCTCTCCGCCTGCCCCGGCACGCCCTCCATGCCCTGCTGGCCGGCCTCTGCCTGCCCCAGCGCGGAGGCCGCGCCCATGGCGCCGCTCACGATCCCGCGGGGGATCGACTTCACCTCGTTCCACAACCGTCCGAGCGTCGATACCTCCGCAGGTTTTTGCTGAGACGGTTTGAAATCCTCCCACGGCCCGGACGCGGCTTGCGGGGCAAAATCCTCCCACGGCCCAGCCATTACACCTTCTCCCAACTGCTTTGTTGCGCCGGATCACCGCCCTTGAACCGATAGCCCTTTCGGACCTCACCAACCGCAGGACCGGCAGGGGCGGCGCTGATACCGCCCGTGTTGCCGGTGCCAAGCCCTTGTTCGGCCTTTTGACGCTGGATCGCCCTATGCATTACCTGCGCTTCAACGCCAAGCTGATCGAGCGCCGCGTTGTACACCTCGGGACTGTCCGCCTTCGACACGATCGAGCGTGCGTACTCGATATCGCTTTCGCGCAACACACCCTGCGGATTGATCGTGCGAGCGTAATCCTTCACGGCCGTATCTGTAGCAATCAAAAGCCGGCGCACGGCAGGATCGCCCGACTCGGTCTGGCCTCGCTGGATCAACTCATTGATCGCCCGCCACTGCCCGCGCGGAACGGCTTCGGATGCAGCTTTGGCGATCGGAATGGATTCCTCCATTGCCTTTTCGGCAACGCCAAACTTTGTTTCGACTGTACCAAGAGCGCGCGCCGCCGATGTCTTGTTTGCCTTGTCAACCGAGTAGTCAGACTCCTTGTAACCGGGATTAATCTCCATGACGCGCGCCATAGTAGCGCGATCCTGCGGCTGGCGCGGATTGGCTATACCGGGCAACTGCCCCTTGGCGATGGCCTGCGCCCGACTCTCCAGTACGGCTTGCTGATCGGGCGTAAGACCGGCCCGGATTTCGGCCAATTCCTTCTGTTGGGCAAACCGCGCACCCGCTTCCGTGAGCTTGTCAGCGGCCTGCTCGCGCGCGTGCATGATCTCAAAGACCCGCTGAACATTACCGGAAGATGTAGCAGCAATCATCATTTGGTCCTGATTGGCGGCAGCAATAGCTTGCATCCGGGCGGCTTTGTCAGCAATGGAAAGTCTGGAATTCTCCATCACTGCTTTGTAGCGTTCCATTTCAATGGCGTTTTGCTTCTGTGCGTAATCCATAGAAGCTTTCCATTGTTCAAGATGCAAATCGGCCACTTCCTTTTGACCGTTTTTAAACCCCTCCATGGCCGCGGCACCGGCCTTCAAGGCCGCTGTCATCGGGGCGCGCGTGAAGATCGAGCCGAGCGCGGCCAAAAGTACGGCCGGCGATTGGAAAACCTGCATCGTGTCTTGGTATTCAAACTTTGGGGGCGGGGTGACGTTCTGCAGCTTGGGCACGCCGGGAATGGCGACGTGCTGCTGCGCCATTTGGTCGTGTTGCGCCTGCGAAGCCTTAAGCCGCGCGGTGGTTTCCTCGGCCACTTTGTTCTGGTTGGCGAGCGCGGCCTCTACATCGGCTTGCGATGCACCCTTGATATCCGGGCGCGGCGTGAGGCCCGGCGCCTTGACTACCTCCGCCGCCGACGTGGGGCCGGTGGCGGGAAGCGTGTCTGGCTTTTCGAGAACGTCGGTGTCAGCCATGTCACGTTGTCGCAGTCTTCACGGCGTTGGTCGCCAGCCCACGCCCCACACCGCCGCCGATCGCGCCCGTGAACGACGCGATAGCGTTCTGCAACGCGGTGTCCTGCGAGATTTGCGCCTGCGTGAGGTCGTTGTAGATCGTCCCCTCGAGGCCAAGGTCCTGCGTCGCTTGGTTCCCCGCCTGGATGCCCGTTTGAGCCATCTGCTGGGCGATCGTGAACGTCATTTGCTGGGCTTGGCTTTGGGCCTCGGAAATTGCCGCCTGTTCCGCGGTCGACCCCGTCAATCCAAGATTGGCATACTTCGACTTGATCGACGTGATGCTGTCGTTAAGAGCCTGAGTTACCTGCGCCTGGGCGCCTGCCGGGAGAACGCCGGTCGTCAACGGGGCCTCGAGCGCGCCCGCGTAAGCGTTGGCGTTGCCCGCCGCGGTGCTGGCCTGATTCGCGACGCCCGTCAGTGCCGCTTGATTTGGGATCGATCCGGTGAGACCAAGCTTTGCCAGCAACGGCGCCGCAAGGTTTGCCGCGAGGCCCGCGCCGCCGAGTGTAAGTGCCCCGGAATTGCTTTTGAGGTAGCTGCCGATCTGGCCCAACGTGGTCGTGTCGCTGCCAGCGGCCGGCGTCGCGGAGGACGGAAGCGTGGTGCCGTAGTCGCCAGTGATGCCGGTGCTCGCCGTAAAGTCCGACCCGCCTGTGCCGAACGATCCGGCCGGCGTGCCGCTGCCAGGATCAAGCACACCGCCGGTGCTGGAAAGGCTTCCAAACGGGGTTGATACAGGCGTATTGGCCGTTGCGGGCGATGCAATCGGCGTCGGCGTTTCACCGGTGTAAGCAAACGTCGCCGGGTCCTGCAGGGCCACCCCCGCCGCGTCCGGCACGCCATAGGCCGCCCCGGTGGGGGAAAGATCAGCCGCCGTGCTGGCGCCCGTCGCAAGGTCAGACCCGCTACCAAGGCCGAAGTAGCTCCCGACACTGCGGGCGGCATCGCTGATGCCAGAGCCGATGTTTCCTGCGGTGTCGCTGATTGCCGTGCCGGCCTCGCCAAACAGGTCGCCAACGGCCCCAAGGCCCCCGGCAAGGCCAAGCCCGCCCAGGCCCAAGGTGCCCGCGCCGATCGTCTCGGCGAGCTGGTCAGGGTGCGTGGCAAGCGATTCCGGGGCGTGCGTGATATCCGTGCCCAGGGAGCTGAAATTTCCTTTGAAGAGATCACTGAGGAAACTCATATTCCTAACACCTTTCTAGCGGCGGCATGCTCGCTCGCATTTTGCCAAACCCAGCGTTGAATATCGTTCGGGTCTTTTGGATTGAGCGAACTGAGGTCCTGCCCATTGAGGCCTAAAGCCTCGTTGAAATCGTCATGTGCTTCCTGGTGTCTGCCAAGTATACCATCGGCATCATGTGAATTCCAGGGCGTCATCACATACACCGTCAGGTTTTGCGAGAGGTCCGTTGTCATCGTTACCGTAAAAGTCGCGTTGTCCGCACCGGATGTCGCGCCGGTGGCGACAACTGTCGGCGCGGAAGCAAACCCGCTGCCTCCGGACACAAGGTCTACCGTTGACACAGCGGACCCCACCACAGTTCCCGTCGCCGATGCGCCCGACCCTGTCTTACCCTGAAATGCGAAGGTGAGGCTTTCACCGTTGGTGTAGCCGGACCCTCCGGATAAAAGCACTAGAGTGGCTATACTACCCTGGGCGGCCAATGCAGCCTGGATTTCCTGATGATCGTGAATGTGGAAATCCCACCACTCTCGCCACTTGGAGAGGTCCTGCGGAGGCGACGATATGGTGGCAAGGGGCATGTCAATTACCGGACGTGCTTGATGCCGCGCGTGACGGGTTTGCTCGTTGGGAGCACCGGAGCCCCGCCAAGCGACATGACGACGCGCTCGCCCCGCACGCCGCCGCGGTTGTCCAAGCTCTCGCCGCCCATGCCCCATTGCAGCCCGTTGGGGGTAACCTGCTCGGCATCGCCCTTGACAAGGTTGGCAAACGTGCCGGCACCGTGCTGGTCTCGCCCGTCCGATAGCGTCTTGTTCGTCTTCATGGGTGCTCCTATGCGTTCACGTTGTCGTCCCAGCCGACGC
>Ga0181525_10000319_pt1 | contig 42857 bp, 41 predicted proteins | sample PEATcosm2014_Bin_48_FD_121100 | JGI IMG/M metagenome (GOLD analysis project Ga0181525, IMG submission 121100) | Peatland microbial communities from MTU Mesocosm Facility, Houghton, MI, USA - PEATcosm2014_Bin06_10_metaG | ecosystem: Environmental > Terrestrial > Soil > Wetlands > Peat | place... | reverse complement strand
CAAAAATGCCGTTCGCTTGCATTGCGTTCGTCAGGCGCCGCCTGCCGCTGCGCGGGCCGCGTTGTCGCGGGTTTTGATTTCGCGCAAGCGGCGCCACAGCCCGCCCGCCGCGAGCGCGAACGCCAGACCGGCGCCGGCCGCGGCGAGTTCGACCTCTTGTACAAATGTCATGCTAAAATTCATCGCCAAACGTCCCGCCAGCGCCGGATCGGTCGCAATCGTGTCGCCGGCAATCCAGCCCAGCAGCGCGGCGCCGGCCCAAATGAGGATCGGGAAACGGTCAAGCAGGGCCATCACCACCGCCGCTCCCGCCACGATCAGCGGAACGGAGACGGCAAGACCTATCGCGATCAACAGGAAATCGCCGCGCGCGGCGGCAGCGATTGCGACAACGTTGTCGAGGCTCATGACGATGTCGGCAGCGACGACAATCCCGATCGCGCGCCACAATTGCGCAGCCGCTTGAGGTTCGTTTCTGTCGGGATGTTCCGGCGCGATGAGCTTAGCCGCGATCAATAACAAGGTCGCCCCGCCGATCAGCTTGAGGTAGGGCAGCAGCATGAGCCGGGCGATAACGCCGGTGAAGATTATGCGCAGCAGCACCGCGACGCCGGCGCCGGTCACCATGCCCCAACGCCGCTGCTGCGGCGGCAAGCCGCGGCAGGCCATGGCGATGACCACGGCGTTGTCGCCGGACAACAAGACGTTGATGAAGATGATTTGAAGGGCGGCGAGCCAAAACGCCGTATATCCCAATTGCGCGACGCTGGCCTGCAGCCACTCGCGCCACAACGCCGGATGGAGATATTCGGCGATCGGCCCCATGCACTTCAGCCTTCAGCCGACGATTTCATTGCCGGCAAAGAACTGCGCGATTTCCTTTTGTGCGGTATCGGCGGCATCCGAGCCGTGCACCGAGTTTTCACCGATCGACTGGGCGTGGGCCTTGCGAATGGTGCCTGGCGCCGCCTTGGCCGGATCGGTCGCGCCCATGAGGTCGCGATAGGCCGCGACGGCGTTTTCACCCTCGAGCACCTGGACGACCACGGGACCTGAGATCATGAAGTCGACGAGCTCGCCGAAGAACGGCCGCGCGCGATGAACCGCATAAAACGTCTCGGCCTCATGGCGGCTCATCCGCATGCGCTTCTGCGCCACGATACGCAAACCTGCCTTCTCGATCATCGCGTTGATGGCGCCCGTCACGTTGCGGGCGGTGGCATCCGGCTTGATGATCGAAAACGTACGCTCGATCGCCATCAAATTTTCCTTTTGGAAGAGTAAAGGCGGCGTCAAACCGCGCGGGCTTATAACCTTGACGCTTGATCCCGGCAAGCACGCGCCAGCCGATGAACGCCGGATGAACGAACCGAAGCTTGCGCGTTCAGTTCGATTAATCCGCAATAAATTCCACCGTCAGCGCCCGTTCAGGGGCGACGCTTAAAGTCGGCAGCATGAACCAAAGGGGTGCAAGCCCCGACAAAGGCACAACGACGCGTCACGGCGTCAAACCAAGGAGATGACAAATGCTGCGCAAGATGATCCTGGCTCTCGTCGCCAGCGCGACGCTTGGCGCCGCCGCGCTTTCACCCAATACCGCTTCCGCCTGGGGCGGGCACCCCGGCTGGCGTGGCGGCTGGTACGGCGGCTGGGGCTACCGGCCGTTCGTTCGGGTTTATGCCGGCCCGGGTTACGGCGGCTGCATGGTGCGGCGCTGGGTCTACACGCCTTACGGGCCGGCGCTGCGCTGGGTCAACCGCTGCTACTGATCGAAGCCTATTCTCACGTCCGCAAACAACGGCCCCGGCCTCGCCAGAGACCGGAGCCGATTGCATTTTATGTGCGGGTTAGGTCTGAGCGTCCTTTTTCGGCGGCTTGTTCGACTTCGCCGACTTCTTCTTCTCCGGTTGCGGCGGAGGTGCCTGCACCACGACGCGATCCATTTGCACGAGTTCGCCGCGCTCGAACCGGTAGATGCCCGGTCGCGGACCGCCATTATAGGTCAAGACCGCGGTGCGATCGCCGTTCGGATTCTTCCCGAGCTCGACCGTGGTGGGCTGGCCGGCACGGAATACGACGTCACACTCCGACATGCCGAGCGCAACTCCAACGCCGAGCAAGGAGGCCGTGTCGGCAGGAGCAGCAGGCGCCGCACCGGGGCTTGCCGGGGCGGCCTGCGCTTGCACCACAGGTGGCGGACAAGTCCCATTGCTATTCACAAGGTCGTTTGCGGTGATCGGGTGCTGGCGCTGCTTGGATTCCTGCAGCTCGGAAAAAGTGTAACCCGCATTCCTCCCGACCACCTCGAACGGCCGCGTGAACCAGGGCTGGCTCAAATCCACATCGGAGTTGGCGCAGCCGGAAAGCGCAACGGCTATCCCCAGCATTGCCAGCGCGGCGGAACTTTTAGATCGAAATTGCACCCGCAAATCCCCAGAAGCCTAATGCAGAACGAAGCATGTGGTTTGTGTTGCGAACATGGCATGCCGGGCCCGTCTATCTTAGCGGGCTTCGGCGGCACCGGCGCTCTTAATCAAAGCCCAGAAAATGAACGTGGTAAAGACCAAAAATAGGTGGGAAGACAGAGGGTTGGGGGGACCATCTAGTCCGGCTCGAGGTTTGCACTAATTGTGACAGAGATCACGGACAGCTTGGCTGGCTAACGCGACATTGGCGAAAAGTTCGCTGCCCTCGCAGCGGCAGCGTCGGAGCCGCGGTGCGGCCCCAGGGGAGTCTTCATGTACTTGCAATTCGTCGGCTGCGGCGACGCCTTCGGCTCGGGCGGACGATTCAATACCTGCTTTCATCTCGTCGGACGTGGCATCAACGCGCTGATCGATTGCGGCGCGAGTTCTCTGGTGTCGATGAACAAGCTCGCGATCAACCGCGACGACATCGACGTCATCTTCATCACGCATTTCCACCTCGATCACATCGGTGCGCTGCCGTTCTTTATTCTTGAAGCGAATTATGTGCTCAAACGGCGGCGCCCCCTGACCATAGCCGGACCGACCGGACTCAAATCGCATTATGACGCGCTCATGGACGTCGCGTTTCCCGGCAGCAAATCGTCGGAGCTGCCTTTCCCTTTGACGCTGAGCGAACTTGAAATCGGCAAGCGGAACGAGTTCGCTCCGCTGCGGCTGACCCCGTTTCACGTCGTCCATGACGACCGGGCCGGGCCGTGCCTTGGCTTCCGCATCGAAGCCGAAGGCAAAGTCATCGCTTTCTCCGGCGATACGCAATGGACGGAATCACTCGTCGACATCGGGCGCGACGCCGACCTTTTCATCTGCGAGGCCTATACGCGGGACAAGCCGGTCACCGGCCACATGGCGCTGAGTTTACTGGAGCGCCATCTCGACAAGATCCGGCCGAAGCGTCTCATCCTGACGCATATGAGCAACGACATGCTGGCGCGCCGCGCCGAGCTGCCGTTCGAGACCGCCGAAGATGGCATGATCGTCGAGCTGTAAGTCCGCCGAGCGCCTTGATCGCCCGCTACCCGCCGAGCGCCGCTTCGATTGCCGCAAGGGCTGCACCCGCCTTGGATCCGTCGGGACCGCCGGCCTGCGCCATATCCGGCCGCCCGCCGCCGCCTTTGCCGCCGAGCACTTCCGCACCCTTGCGCACAAGATCGACGGCATTGAAGCGCGCGACCAAATCCTCGGTGACGCCGACCACGATCCCCGCCTTGCCATCGCCGGTCACGCCGACAATGGCGACGATACCGGAGCCGACCTTTTTCTTGCCTTCGTCGGCGAGGCTGCGCAGGTCCTTCAGCTCGATGCCCTCGACCGCTCGCGCCATGAGTTTCACATCGCCGACGGTGCGAAAGCCATCGGCGCCGTCGCTTTTGCCGGCGCCACCCGTCCCGCCCGACATAGCGAGTTTCTTCTTGGCATCGGTGAGTTCGCGTTCTAGCCGCTTGCGCTCATCGAGCAGCGCGACGACCCGGTTCGGCACGTCCTCGACCGGCACGCGCAATTCGGACGCCGTGGCCTTGGCGAGGCGGGTAAAATTATTGGCGCTGGCGCGGGCGGCCTTGCCGGTCAGCGCCTCGATCCGCCGCACGCCGGAGGCGACGCCGGCATCGCTTACCACCGAAATGACGCCGATATCGCCGGTGCGGCCGACGTGAGTGCCGCCGCACAGCTCGACCGACCAGCCCATCGCGTTGCCGCCGGCCTCACCCATCGCGACGACACGCACCTCGTCGCCATATTTCTCGCCGAACAGCGCGCGAGCGCCCGACGCAATGGCATCCTCGCGACTCAGAAGCCGCGTCACGACCGGCGCATTCTGCAAGACAATGTCGTTGGCGATATCCTCGACGCGCTCGATCTCTTCGCTGCTCATCGGCTTGGGATGCGAGAAATCGAAACGGAAGCGGTCTGGCGCCACCAGCGAGCCCTTTTGCGCGACGTGGTCGCCGAGCACTTGGCGCAACGCCTCGTGCAGAAGATGCGTCGCGGAATGATTCCTGCGGATCGCCCCGCGGCGGCCGTGATCAACCTCAAGCGCGAGCGCTGCGCCCGCTTTCAACGTGCCCTCTTCGACCGTGCCGACATGGGCGAAGACATCGCCGGCATATTTCTGCGTATCGGTGACCTTAAAGCGCACACCATCCGCCTTCAGGACCCCGGTGTCGCCGACCTGGCCGCCGGATTCGCCGTAGAACGGCGTCTGGTTGAGTACGATGGCGCCGCTCTCACCTTTTTTCAGAACAGGAACTTCCTTGCCGTCGCGCACCACCGCGGCGACGACGCCTTCCGCCTTTTCGGTGTCGTAGCCGAGAAACTCGGTGGCGCCGAGTTTTTCGCGCAAACCGAACCAGACCGCCTCATCCGCCGCCTCGCCGGAACCCGCCCATGAGGCGCGCGCTTTTTCGCGCTGGCGCTCCATGGCGTCGGTAAACGACGCGATGTCGACACCGATGCCGCGCGGCCGAAGCGCGTCTTGGGTCAGATCGAGCGGAAAGCCGTAGGTGTCGTAGAGCGTGAAGGCCGTGACGCCGTCGAACATGTCGCCCTTCTTGAGCGACTTGCTCGCTTCATCGAGGATGACAAGACCACGGTCAAGCGTGCGGCGAAAACGTTCTTCCTCAAGCTTCAGCGTTTCGGCGATCAGCGCCGCGGCGCGGTGCAGCTCCGGATAGGCCTGCCCCATCTCGCGCACCAGAAGCGGCACGAGCTTCCACATCAGCGGCTCTTTGGCGCCGAGGAGTTCGGCGTGGCGCATGCCGCGGCGCATAATGCGGCGAAGCACATAGCCGCGCCCTTCGTTCGACGGCAGCACGCCGTCGGCGATCAGGAACGCGCTGGCGCGCAAATGGTCGGCGATGACGCGATGCGAGGCCTTTTGCTCGCCCTCGGGATCGACGCCGGTGAGATCGGCGATGGCCTCGATCAGCGCCACGAAAAGATCAATCTTGTAATTGTCGTAGGTGCCCTGCAGCACCGCGGCCATGCGCTCGAGGCCCAGGCCGGTATCGATCGACGGCCGCGGCAGGTCGACGCGTTTGCCTTCCGCAATCTGCTCGTACTGCATGAAGACAAGATTCCAGATCTCGACAAAGCGATCGCCCTCGGCCTCCGGACTGCCGGGCGGGCCGCCCCAGATTTTGTCGCCGTGATCGTAGAAAATCTCGGAGCAAGGACCGCATGGCCCGGTATCGCCCATCGCCCAGAAATTATCGCTGCCGGCGATGCGGAGTATTTTGCTCTCGGGCAGGCCGCTGATTTTGCGCCACAGCCTGAACGCCTCGTCGTCGTCGATATAGACCGTCGCCAGCAATTTATCCGCCGGCAGGCCGTATTCCTTCGTCACCAGGTTCCAGGCCAGTTCGATGGCGCGCTCCTTGAAATAATCGCCAAACGAGAAATTGCCGAGCATCTCGAAGAAAGTATGGTGGCGCGCGGTGTAGCCGACATTGTCGAGGTCGTTGTGCTTGCCGCCGGCGCGCACGCATTTCTGCGCCGTCACGGCGCGCGCATAGGGCCGCTTTTCGAGGCCCGTGAAGACGTTCTTGAACTGCACCATGCCGGCATTGGTGAACATCAGCGTCGGGTCGTTGCGCGGCACCAGCGGCGACGACGGCACGACTTCGTGGCCCTCGCGCGCGAAGTAGCCGAGGAAGGCCGACCTGATATCGTTGACGCCAGTCATCTTGACGCACTCTCTAGCGATGCGGTGCTTTCCTGTCCAGGAAAGGCGGGTATTTACGGCGGAATTGATGTGCCGGAGCAAAGCATATAAGCGCTTTGACACCGGACCGCCGCCTCATGAGTCATCGATGAACGAGCAAAGCACCCCCCTGCCCCGAACGCTTGCGGACAAGCTGCGCCAAGGCCGCTTCGTCATGACGGCCGAGCTGGCGCCGCCGGTGTCGTGCGACGCGGAACAACTGTTGCGCAAGGCGGCGGGCCTCAACGGCTTGGCGGATGCGGTCAATGTCACCGACGGCGCCGGCGCGCGCGCGCATATGAGCGCGCTCGCGGCCGCGAGCCTCCTGATCGGCGCCGGCATCGAGCCGATCCTCCAGATCACCTGCCGCGACAAAAACCGCATCGCGCTGCAAAGCGAAATGATGGGCGCGGCAGCCCTCGGCATCCGCAACCTGCTCCTGCTCACCGGCGACGACCCGAAGGCCGGCGATCAACCCGACACCAAGCCGGTATTCGACGTCGATTCGAAGACGCTGATCGAAACCGCGCGGCGGCTGCGCGACGAAGGCACGCTGCCAACCGGGCGCAAGGTCGAGGGCAAGGCGGAGTTCTTCATCGGCGCCGCCGATATGCCGATCGATCCGCCGCCCGGCTGGGAGCCCAAGGGACTTATCGGCAAAGTGCAATCCGGCGCGCAATTCGCACAGACCCAATTCTGCATGGATGCCGAGGTCGTGCGCCGATACATCGGCGCCCTGGAGACAGCAGGCATCACCCGACAATTGTCGATCCTGGTCGGCGTCAATCCGCTGCGCTCGGCGAAGTCGGCGGCCTGGATGAGAAGCCACCTCTACGGCACGATCATCCCGGACGCGTTTGTCGCGCGGATGGAGCAGGCCGCCGATCCGGCGCGCGAAGGCGTGCGCATCTGCGTCGAATTGATCGAGCAACTCGCCGCCATTCCGGGTGTAGCCGGCGTTCACATCATGGCGCCGGGCAATGATGCGGCGATTCCGGAAGTGATAACCGCGGCAAGGACAAAGGTTAACTAGCCCGACCGGGCTGCGAAGCCGTGGGAACGGATGAAATTCGTCAAAGCTTGATATTGCCGTAGATCGTTACGTCCAGTCCGACCTTCTCGATCGAGAGCGTCACGCCGGTCATGCAGGTCTCGTTGGATCGCAGTTGCCCGCTCGCCATGGCTTTGCGCACGGCCTTTTCCAATTCGCGCTGCGCGGTGCCGTTGACATATTTCATGAACTGACCAACCGCGGCCTTCAATGCTTCGTCATTCATGACGATCTCTTGAACCTTTGCGGGCCGACGATAAAGATACCGCCATCCTTAAGCTTCGGATTTGGTAAATGCCCTGCGCAGAATATTCGCGCGGCAGTGAGCGGCGTTGGTTTCGACCGGAGGTGTTGGTCTCCGCGCGCCGTCTTCTCCGGCATCGTTATCCTTGATCCCAGGATTTTGTACCCGGCACCGCGAAGTGTTTTATGACGGAAGGGAACAACAGCGCGGCCGCTCGTTTGCCGCGCGGACGGCCGGAAGATTCAACTCCATCGAGATAGGAAACATACAATGAGCGTCTTTTCAAAATCGGAAGGCGAACGCGAAGACAAGGGATTCAATGTCGTCGGCGGCGGCGTGAAGCCCGACGTGAGAACGACACCCGGCAAAACAGCGCCGGAAACAGGCTCTACTCTCGGCCACGGCGTGCTCGTTACCGGCAATATCGTCAGCGAAAGCGACTTGGAGATCTTCGGCCGCGTTAACGGTGACATCCACGTTTCGCATCTGATCATCAAGGAAGGTGCGCAGGTCGAAGGAAACGTCGTCGCGCAAGAGACGATCATTCTCGGCGTTTGCAAGGGCGTCATTCACGGCAATACCGTGAAGCTGCAGGGCGCGGCCGTGGTCGAAGGCGAGATTTACAGCAAGTCCCTGACCATCGAGCAGCAGGCGCAGTTCGAAGGACTGTCGCGGCGGCTCGATAAACCGGTCGAAGCGCCGTCGAACGCGCAAACCACGATTCAAGCCAAGATATCGCTGGCGCCTTCAATGCGCGAAGCAGCTCCGGCTATCGCGGCGCCCGAGAAGATGACGGCTTGAACGAATGATGCCCGGCTGATAGCCGGGCCGGATCCGTTGCCGCGGTGATGCCGGCAAAGCCAGTGGACAGGGCGCCGTTTATAAGCACGCGCTTTAGCCGACTGGCTCTTCCACCGTGCGGATGTCGATTTCCGATTTCAGCGTGCGGTGCACCGGGCACTTGTCGGCGATTTCCAAGAGCCGTGCGCGCTGTTCGGCATTGAGGTCGCCCTCAAGCGTAATTACGCGCTCGATGCGGTCGAGCATGCCTTCCTTGGTTTCACATTCGGCGCAATCGGTGGCGTAAATCCGGCTGTGCCGCAGCCGGACCTGGCTGCGTGTCAGCGGCAACTTCTTGCGGTCGGCATAAAGCCGCAGAGTCATCGAGGTGCAGGCGCCAAGCGCGGCCAGAAGAAGATCGTACGGCCCCGGCCCGCTGCCGAGCCCGCCGGCCTCTTGCGGCTCGTCCGCGATAAGATGGTGTCTGCCGGAAATGATCTCCTGCTGGAACAGGCCGTGTCCGGTTTCGCGCACGACCACGGTGTTAAACGCAGACTCGTCAATCGTCGCCGTTTCGGCCGCCATACGCATCTCCCGTGTGGGGTGGATTTATCGCCCCAACTCCCGCATCGCCGCATCCAACCCCTCGATGGTCAGCGGGTACATGCGGCCGCCGAGCACCTGCCGCATCAGGCGGATCGAGGCCGTCGTTTCCCATTCGTGCTCGGGCACCGGATTGAGCCAGACGCAGGACGGATAAGTCGCGGCGACGCGCGCCATCCAGATTTGACCGGCTTCCTCGTTGAAATGCTCGACCGAGCCGCCCGGCGCCACGATCTCGTAAGGCGACATCGACGCGTCGCCGACGAAGATCACTTTGTAATCGTGCGGATAGGTGTGCAGCACATCCCAGGTCGGCGTCGTCTCGGTCCAGCGCCGCGCGTTCTGTTTCCACACTTTCTCGTAGAGGCAATTGTGGAAGTAGAGGTGCACGAGGTGCTTGAATTCGGTCTTGGCCGCGGAAAACAATTCCTCCGTCGTCTTGACGTGCCACTCCATCGAGCCGCCGACGTCGAGGAACAGCAGCACCTTGATGGTGTTGTGGCGCTCGGGCCGCATCAGGATATCGAGATAGCCTTTGTGCGCGGTGCCTTTGATGGTGCCGTCGAGATCGAGCTCGTCGGGCGCACCGGTGCGCGCGAACTTGCGCAAGCGGCGCAGCGCGACCTTGATGTTGCGGGTGCCGAGTTCGACGTCGCCGGCGAGATCCCGAAACTCGCGCTTGTCCCACACTTTAACGGCGCGGAAATTGCGGTTCTTGTCCTGGCCGATGCGCACGCCTTCCGGATTGTAACCGTAAGCGCCGAACGGCGATGTGCCGGCAGTGCCGACCCACTTCTTGCCGCCCTGATGCCGGCCGCGCTGTTCAGCGAGCCGCCGGCGCAATGTCTCCAATAATTTATCCAGTCCGCCCAGCGCCTCGATCTGCGCTTTCTCTTCCTCGGTGAGATATTTTTCCGTCAGCTTCTTCAGCCACTCGATGGGAATCTCGCCTGCCAGCGCATCGCTCACGAGATCGAGGCCTTTGAAGACGTGGCCGAACACACGATCGAACTTGTCGAGATTGCGCTCGTCCTTCACCAGCGCCGCGCGCGACAGATAATAGAAATCCTCGACGCGGCGGCCGGCGATGTCCTTCTCCATCGCCTCCATCAGCGTCAGATATTCGCGCAGCGTCACCGGGACGCCGGCTTGCTTGAGCTCATTGAAGAACGTCGCGAACATTGCGGCATTCTAGTCCCGACGCCCATGCCAGGCTACGAAGCCCTCCCCGAGATCAGCTATTTTGCCGTGTCAAACCAGCAAGTAATTGTTCTGAAACATGTTTTCAAGTTAAAAGATATATCTTGCGTTATAACTCTATATGATCTATCTAAAGATATATCTTTAACTTGGAGAACTAGAAATGCACGGACATTGTGAAACTCACGACGGCAAATGGGGCGCCGGGCGCCATCGTCGCCACCGCTTCGGCGGCTTCGGATTTGGCGGCCGCCACGAGCGCGGCGGCTTCGGCGGCATGGGCGGCGAAGATATGATGCGCGCGCGCCGCATGCTGGCGCAGGGCGATCTGCGGCTCATTGCGCTCGCGCTGATCGCCGAAGCGCCGCGCCACGGCTACGAAATCATCAAGCTGCTCGAGGAAAAGACCGGCGACTGGTACTCACCGAGCCCCGGTATCGTCTATCCGACGCTGACTTATCTCGAAGAAGCGAACTACGTCACCGCGTCGGCCGAAGGCAGCAAAAAGCTCTACACCATCACCGAGGAAGGCCGCGCCTATCTCGCTGCCAATCGCGATCTCGTCGATGCCGTGCTCGGCCGCTTGGCCGCGCTCGGCGAGCGGGTCAACCGCTGGCGCCGCGACGCGCGCGGCGAGCGTGAAGATCGCCGCAGCCTGCCGCCGCTGGTGGAAGCGACGATCGATCACTTGCGCGAAGCCGTCGCCAAGCAGCTCGACAATGATGCCGACGTCGAAGCACGGTTGGTCGAAATCATCGCCCGCACGGTGACGGAATTGCAGCGGCGCGGCTAAGTCGCCGGGCCCGCTTCCGGCGTGTGCACGTGCTCAGGGCGAATGCCGACAGCGATGACGCGGGCCGGGACGCGCTGCAGCAATGGGAACATTCCGACCAGTTTGAAAAGGAGCGGCGGCTTCGGCCGCCGCTCGCTCGTCAATACACGGCTGATCAGCCGCTTCTGGATCGTAAGCTGCAGCCACTGCGTGAAGCGTACCGGCAGCGTGCGCCGCTGTTGGATGGCTTGCAGATCGGCGTCCGTGACCTTGCCGGCCTCGAGTGGCGCCGCGAGCCGATTGGCCGCAGCGACCGCATCCTGCACCGCCATGTTGATGCCGACACCGCCGATCGGCGACATCGCGTGCGCGGCGTCGCCGATGCAGAGCAGGCCCGGCCGCCACCATTTTTGCAGCCGGTCGACGGTCACGCTCAACAGCTTGATGTCGTCCCAGCTTTTCAGCTCGCCGACACGATCGCCGAGAAACGGCGACATTGTCAGCACACTATCGCGGAATGCACCGAGGCCTTTCGCCTTGACCTGTTCGATCCCATCCTTCGCAATGACATAGGCACATTGCCAGTAGTCGCCCCGATCGAGCATGACCAGCATCTTGCCGGCCTCGACGTGACCGAAGGCATCGGTGTCATCGCTGCTCTTGCGCGTGAGGCGAAACCACAGCACGTCCATGGGAGCGCCGTAGTCGTCGCTTTTTAGTCCCGCCCGTTCGCGCATCGTCGAATGCCGGCCGTCGCAGCCGATCACCAGATCGGCGCGGATCGCAAGCGCGCCGGCCGGCGTGTCCGCGCGCAGCCCGACGACGCGGCCGTCCGCCTCGATCAGCTCCTTGGCTTCGGCCTTCATGCGCAAATCGAAAGCTTTGTAGCGGCGGCCGTGCTTGGCCAGGAAATCGAGAAAGTCCCATTGCGGCATCATCGCAATGAATTTGCAGTGCGTCGGCAGATGGCGAAGATCCGCCATTGCAATACGCTCGCCGCCGATCTGAGCGCTGAGTTTCTCGATCTTCTGGTGCGGCACTTTGAGGAATTCATCGAGCAGGCCGAGCTCGTATATCAGCTCAAGAGTCGATGGGTGCACGGTATCGCCGCGGAAATCGCGAAAGAAATCGGCATGCTTTTCCAGCACGACCACATCGACACCCGCCCGCGCCAACAGAAAGCCGAGCATCATCCCGGCCGGTCCGCCGCCGGCGATGCAGCACTTGGTGGTGATCGACGAATCCGGCATTCTAATTATTCGCGCGCCACGGTTAGAGCCACGGCTAGGCTAGAGCGGTGGTCAGAGCCTTGGTTAGAGCTCTGGCGCCTTGAAACAAGAACGTAAACGAGGCGTCCCACGTGTCGTTCCCTACGCCCCTCACATTTCCGCCGCAAGCGGGGTGCTACAAGGACTCTGGCCGTCCCCGCCAAAGATCATGCGCGCTTCCATCATCCTAGCCCTGTTTATTGCCCTTATTCCGCTCGATGCGGCGGTTGCGCAATTGGCGGGAACCGGGGATTTCCATATCACCTGGGAAGTGAAGAACCGATTTCGCCTGTTTCGCAACGAGGCCGACTTCCTGCGCATGGCGGCGGCGGCTAGCCAAGGCGATGGCGTCCTAGCCGCCGAACGGCGGCTTGGGCAAGAAACCGACGGGCTGGGCTGGGCCAAGGACATTGTCGCCAATCTGTGTCTCGACAATTCCGGCGATCTCCTGGAGACCTGCGAACGCGATGGCGAGCAGGAGAATTACCTCGACCCCCGCGACCATCCCGTCGGCGTGACGATTTCCGGGCCGGTGCCGCAAGACGCAACCTGCGTCTGGAATTTCGATGACGGCCAGTCGGCGCTCAAGCAAAGCACCGCGCCCTGTAACCAGGAAATCCGGCTGCGCGTGCCGTACGGCCGCACCACCGTCGCCACCGTCGATATTCCGCTCGGCGACGGCACGGCGCAGCGCGTCGCCACTGAGATTTCGGTGCGCGATGTGCTAATCGCCGGGCTGGGCGATTCCATCGCGGCCGGCGAGGGCGATCCGGACCGGGCGGTGGAACTGGATGGCGGTTTCTGCTTCAAGCGCTTCTTGGCCGGCGGCGGCAGCCAATATTTCCGGCCGAGCCGGGCCGGCTACAGCGACGACCGCTCTTGCGAAAACGGACCGTCGAGCCCGACCGCGGCGAAGGACTGGGCGCGCCACGGCGCGCGTTGGATGAATCCGGCCTGCCATCGTTCGCTCTACAGCTATCAGGTGCGCACCGCGCTTGCGCTGGCGATCGAGCAGCCGCATCTCGCCGTCACCTTGGTGCCGCTGGCCTGTACCGGCGCGACGATCGGGGCCGGAATGTTCGGCAGCCAGCGCGCCGACGACTGCCCATGGGTGGTGGGAATTGAAAGTTGCTCCGGCACCGCCCCCGCTCAGTTCGGCGAACTGCGCGACATCATGGCGGCGGTGCATCGCCAACAGCCTAACCGCAATCTCGACATGGTATTGCTGACGGTGGGCGCCAACGACGTGAATTTCGCGGGTCTTGTCGCCAATGTCATCGTCAACGCCACGACGGAACGAATCCTGCTCAGGCAAGGCGGCTCGATTGCCAGCGTCGCCGATTCGCAAAAGGCGCTCGACGATTATTTACCCGACCAATTCTCGCAATTGCGCGCGGCGCTGAAGCCTTATGTCGGCGGCAATCTCGAGCGTGTCGTTTTTGTTTCCTACGGCAACCCGGCCAATCAGGCGGTGAACACGCCGTGCCTAGGCAGCCGCGACGGCTTGGACGTGCATCCGGCCTTCGGCGCCGACAGCGAGCGGCTGCGCGCGGCGGCTGATTTTGTCGACAATAAATTTCTGCCGAAGGTCAAATTGCTCGCGACCTGTGACGGCGGCAAGGTTTGTCACGATCCGGCGACGGAGCGCATGACCTTTGTCGACGATCATCAGGCCGCGTTCTCCCAGCACGGCATGTGCGTGCGGGCCGGCAGCGACCCGGAATTCGATCGCAAATGCTTTTCGACGACCGGGGACAGTTTTCAAACCGATCCAAACGCCGCCCCGGACGATCCGATGGCCTGCGACGAGCCCGCCAGCAATTATCGCCCCTATGCGTCGCGGGCGCGCTGGATCAGGACGGCCAACGACAGCTATTTCACCGCCATGACCTATCCCGAAGGCATGCCGCTGGTGTTAAAGCCGAGCGACATTCACGACGCGCTGTGGGGCGTGCTCAGCGCCGTCTACGGCGGTGCGGTGCATCCCACTGCCGAAGGCTATGCCGCGATGGCCGATGCGGCACTCCCCGCCGTGCGCGGAGTGCTCGGCCTGTTGCCGCCGCCCACCGTTCAAGTCGAGCCGCTGCCGCCGCCGGCGCAGGTACCGGCGATCCAGCCCCCGCCGGCCGCCGGAGCGCCGCCGCCGCGCGCGCCGTGATCAGGCCCGCGCCTGCGGCCGCTCCGGCGCCACGCCCAGTTTCTTCTGCAGGCTCGACGAGGACGTGGTGTACTGAAACACCAGACGCTTCTCCGGATAGATGTAACGGTGCGCCTTCTGCGCCATCAGCGCGCCTTCATGGAATCCAGACAGAATAAGCTTGAGCTTGCCGGGATACCAGTTGATGTCACCGATGGCGAAGATGCCCGGCATGCTGGTCTCGAAACTGGCCGTCTCGACCGGAATGAGCTCATTGTTCTTCAGCTCAAATCCCCAATTGGCGACCGGGCCAAGCTTCATCGTCAGGCCGAAGAACGGCAGCAACGCGTCGCAAGCGATCTCGAACGCCGAACCGTCGTTGGTCTTGACCATCGCCTTGCTGATCTGGCCGTCATTACCGGCGAGCGAGGTGACTTGGCCCAGGACGAAATCGATTTTGCCTTCACCCACGAGCGACAACATTTTGTTGACGCTATCCGGCGCGGCGCGGAATTCGCTGCGCCGGTGCAGCAGCGTAAGATGGTGTGCGATCGGCGCCAGATTGAGCGTCCAATCGAGCGCGCTGTCGCCGCCGCCGACGATGAGCACGCGCTTGTCGCGGAACAGGTCCATCTTGCGTACCGCGTAGTGCACCGATTTGCCTTCGTAGGGCTCGATGCCGGGGATCGGCGGACGCTTGGGCTGAAACGAACCGCCGCCGGCCGCGATGACGACGACCTTGCACTCGAATTCCTGGCCTTGGTCCGTCTTCACGCGGAACAGCGGATCGCCGATCTTCTCGACCGACTCCACCATCTCGTTGAGATGAAATTGCGGATTGAAAGGCTTGATCTGCTGCAGCAGCGCGTCGACCAAACCTTGCGCGCTGGTAAAGGGAATGCCGGGAATGTCGTAGATCGGTTTCTCCGGATAAAGCTCAGCGCATTGTCCGCCGATCTTGTCGAGGATATCGATAAGGTGACATTTCATGTCGAGCAGGCCGAGTTCGAACACCGCGAACAATCCGATAGGGCCAGCACCAATAATAACGACGTCGGTCTTGATAGGTTCGGTCATGTCTTATCCAAGCTCGTTCCGCTTCAAAGCTATGTCGGGAAGGGCGACTGTCTAGCGTGGCCGGCGCGGCAGGGAAAGAGGATGAATCGCTGCGTTCCCGGAATAAATTCGATCACGCCTGACGGGCCGGCGTGGTCACCACGAGCCCGTCGAGGTCATCGCTGACCTTGATTTGGCACGACAGCCGCGAATTCGGCCTGACCTCAAAGGCAAAATCGAGCATGTCTTCTTCCATCGGTGACGGCGGGCCGACTTTTTCGCGCCAAGCCTCGTCAATATAGAGGTGGCAGGTCGAACAAGCACACGCGCCGCCGCATTCGGCCTCGATTTCCGGTACGCCGTGCTTAATCGCGGTCTCCATGACGGTAGAACCGGCTTCGCCTTCGACCGCACGCGCGGTTCCCGCGGAATCGATGAAGGTGATTTTGACCATGGCGGACTGATCGGCCGAGAGCTTGTGCTGCAAAAAGGCGCGCCGAAGAGGTTCGGGCGGCCCCTTCTATCGGCTCACGGCAGACGACGCCAGTGCGGGCCGTTTGGCCGCGTTCAGCGATCGCGCGCCGGTTCCGCCAGAGGCTCGGTCAAGCGCGCGCCGATTGCCGCACTGGCATCGAGGCTTGCAGCTTTGAGCTCCTCGATCGCCTCATCGACATCGCCCTGACCGCCGTCCGCGGTGGCGGCCTGTTCCAAAAGCTCGGCGGCTCGCGCAACGCGCCAGGCCCCGATGCCGCGCGCCGAACCCTTCAATGTATGCGCCGCCGCGGCGGCCAGCGCCGGCTCTGCATCGACGATGCGATCGAGCATGATCGCGGTCTGACGCACGAAGATTTCGAGGACCTCACGTTCCAGGCGGCGGTCGCCCAGCGTCATGCGCGCGAGATGGGTCTCGTCGATGGCGCTCGGCCGCCGGTTATTCTCCGCTGCGGCCGACAAGCGCGCTGCGGTCATGACAACCTCCCAATCGAACTGCGCGATCGCACGCGTGGATGCGCGCCGGTCCGCGAAAAATCGCCGGGCGCGGCCCCAGACTGGCCGTATTGTTGGCAACACAATGACGTGTTCATCCCGGATCGAAAGCTAGCGTTCTTAAGGTGAAAAACCCGTTAACGATGATTAAAAGGACGTTACCGACCCGGTTTTCTTCGATCTGCCAGAGCGATAGGATGGGCTATGGCAGTGTGACTTGAGGGCTTGGTTGGGGAGCCCTGCAACCGGTGAGGAACCAACGATCACGCGCTCGTGGCGCGGCCTTGATGCGCTCCGAAGAGCGATCGCGGCCTCGTCCTAGTTAAGCGTAACACGCGAGGCGACGACCGAAATGGCCAATTATCCGAAGAAGATGACAGATCCGACCGAGGCGGCGCTGTCGGCGATCCAGGAAGCACTCAATATCCAGGATGACGAGACGCAGGCGAGCCCGCCCGGCGGCATGGCCGATCTTATCCCGGCCGACGTCCGCCAGCAGGGCGCGGCCGCAGCGCCGGCCGAGCCGGGCCTCTTCGACACCGACGCGATCGGCACGCGCGATCTTTCCGGACCCGGCTCTCGCGCCGCTAATGACGATCAGCAATCGATCGGCGAAATCCTGCACGCGCTGCAACGCCGCCCGGTACGCTCGTCTTATTTCGTCGCCACGGTCTTCTCCGCCGCTTGGATTGTCGGCTGCCTCTCGCTGTCTTGGGCCTATCTTTCCGAGCTGACCGCCGCGCTTGGTCCGAACAGCTCTCCCGCAGCCCTCATGATCGGCCTTGGCGCCGCGGCGCTGCTCCCGATCATCTTCTTTTTCGGCGTCGCCCACATGGCCTGGCGCTCCCAGGAATTGCGCCTGATCGCGCAATCCATGGCGCGGGTCGCCATGCGGCTCGCCGAACCCGAAAGCGTGGCCCGGGATTCCATCGTCACCGTCGGGCAAGCGATCCGTCGCGAAGTAGCCGCCATGGGCGACGGCGTCGAACGCGCACTGGCGCGCGCCAGCGAACTCGAAGCACTGGTGCAGAGTGAGGTTGCGGCGCTCGAACGCACCTACAGCGACAATGAGGTTCGCATCCGTGGGCTATTGCAGGATCTCGCCAACCAGCGCGACACGCTGGTCGGTCAGGCCGAGCAAGTGCGTTCCGCGCTGAACAGCGTTCAGATCGATTTGTCGCAGGATCTCTCCACCATCAGCGATCTGGTCGGCGACCAAGTCAATGAGGCTGCGCAACGCATCACCCAGTCGCTCGCCGAGAAGGGCGAGCAAATCACCTACGCGCTCGGCCAGATCGGCGACAATATGGTCCAGCAGTTGACCGATCGCGGCGGCGATCTAATCGAGCGACTGGAAGTCACCAGCGACGAAACCTCGCGCGCCATCACGACGGCGAGCGACCGTCTCACCTCGAGCCTCGATTTCAAGACCAATCACATCGGCGAGGAATTCGCCGAAATCGCGACTGGACTTGAGGACATGATGACCTCGCGGCTCGATCGGGTCACCGAGACTTTCTCCGAGAAATCACTGGCCGTCGTCGATCTGATGATCGGGCGATCGCAGGAGCTCACCGACGCGCTGGTCGAAACGTCGAACCAGCTGGCAGAGACGATTGCGACCCGCGCCGATGAGGTCAACAGTACGCTGAAGTCGTCCGGCGAATCGCTGATCGTCGACCTCGATTTGCGCGGTAGCGAAGTGGCAGCCAAGCTGCAACAGGCCGGCAATCGCATCACCGAAACGCTGATTTCGCAAAGTTCCTCGATGACCGATTCGGTGCGCGAGAGCGCCGAGCATGTCGCCGGCATCGTCGCCACGCGCAGCGATGCGGTAAAGGAAATGCTGGCGACGCGGCTGGCCGCGTTCGAGGAAATGTTCAACCACACCGGCGCCGAGCTTGGCGAAAAGATTTCGCGCGACTCGTCGACGCTGGGAAACCTCATTACCCGCCATCTCGCCGAATTCGATCGCACCGTGAAGACTTACGGTTCCGAACTCGTCGAGCGTCTCGGCGCCCGCACGCAGGATGTCTCCGAGTCGATGCGTAGCTATGTCGATAATTTTGACAATCGCGTCACCTCGAAGGCGAACGAGATTACCGCCGGACTGGACCAGCGCCTGGGCCGCTTCCAGGAGGCGCTCGACAGCCGCTCGCAGGCACTCACGGACGCCTTGTCGGCCCGCGTCGTGGATATTGCCAAGACGCTGGCCGATGGCGGTAAGGAGGTAGCGACTTCACTTGACCGACGCATCGCCGACGTCGCCCAGATCATCGATACGCGTGCGGCCAAGCTCGCCGACAGTGTCGGCGAGCGCATCGCCAATATCGATGCGACGCTGGGCAAGAATGCAATCGAAGTCGCCAACTCGCTCGATACCCGCGTCAATCAACTGGAGCATCTCCTGGTCGGACGCGCCGAAGCCGTCGTTCATCAATTGGAGACGCGCAGCCGCGCCGCCGCCGACCTGCTCTCTTCGCGTGTCGAGCAGCTTTCGGAATCGATCAGAAGCAATTCGACCAGCGCCGAGCGCGCGATCACGCAACTCGCCGCCAACACGACTGAAGCGCTCGGCAAGAGCACGGCGGCAAGCACGGCGGCAACCGAAGCGCTCAATCGCAGCGCCGCGGAAGCCACCGTGTCGCTCAATCGCAGCGCCGGCGCGCTCAGCACCACGATCACCAAGAGCGCCTCAGCGGCGAGCGATGCGATCGGCAAAACCACGACAAGCGCCGCCGATATCCTCACCAAGAGCACGCTGTCCACCACCGAAGCCATCGGCCGCAGCACCACCGAGGCCGAGCGTAAACTGGTCGGAATGAGCACCGAAGTTTCGCGCAACATGGTCGGCAAGGCCAACGAGATCAACAGCGCCATGTCGCAGCGCGTCGACGACATGAGCCGCCTGCTCGACGAGAAGTCGAATGGGCTGATCGTGGCGCTGACGGACAAGGGCCAGCAGTTTGCCGGCGAAGTCGGCCGCGCCACCGACCAAGCGGTGAAGGCTATCGACGCCCAGGGCTTTGTCTTCACCCAGACGATGATGGACAAGAGCGACGCGATCACCCGCCAGATCAACGACGCCAGCCTGAACGCGACCACCGCAATGACGCGGACGCTCGGACAAATGCAGGAAGGAGCTCTGGGCGTCACCGAAGCCGCCAAACAGACGATCTCGCGCACGCTGGAGGAACTGCACCGGGCGACTAAGACCGCCATCGAGGAGTCCAAGCAGACGGCGGCGGCGACCGTGGCCGATATGCTGGAAACGCACACGATGTTGCGCTCCGACTCCACCGCGTTGTTCGAGCGCCTGCGCGAGGCCAATATCCTGTTGCAGGAAGTGCTCAGCGGCGCGCAAGAGAACATGAACTCGATCGAGCACACGATGGCTACGCGGGTTTCCGAATTCGTCGCGGCCATGAGCGATCTTTCCAGCAAGAGCGGCGCAACCACGGCCAAAGTGGAACAGCACCTTGGCGCGTTCAACAACGTGACCGCCAAGGTGTTGCACGACCTCGGCGACCTCGCCGACCAGTTCAGCTCGCACGGGCGCACGCTCGCCGACGCGGTCGAATCGCTGGAAACGAGTAACCGCCGGACCGAGGATTCGATTTCGAGCCGGCACACCAATATCGAGACGCTGGTTGCAACGCTCGACGCGCGAACGGAGGATTTCGGCCAGCGGCTGCAGCGCTTCTCCAGCCTGCTTGAGGAATCGCTCGATACGGCAACGACGCGAGCGCGCGAAATCGCCGGCATCATCGCCGACACAAGCAACGACAGCGTGCAGACGATCGAGCAGCAGTATGATCTCGTCCGCAAGACCTCGGAGGAAGAACGTGCCCGCACCAGCGAAGCGCTCGGCGCGGTCTACGACGAGGCCTCGGCCGAAGTTCAGGCCATGTTCAACCAGTCGGCCGGACGCTTCACCGAGATCATGCAGGGCATGAAGCAGATGGCGGCGGAAATGCAGCAAGAACTCGAGACAACGCGCGGCGAATTGCGGCGCGGCATTCTCGAACTGCCGCAAGAGACCGCCGAGAGCGCGGCGCAAATGCGCCGCGTCATCGTCGACCAGATCGAAGCCTTAGCCGAGCTCAATCGAATTATTGCCCGGCATGGCCGTTCGATGGATGCCGTCGAACCGTTGCGCCGCGAGGCCGAGCCGCTTTACGCGGCGAGTGGCGGGCGCGGCCAAACGCGGCCGATGCGGGCCGACATCGCCGCACCGCCGGCGCCGGCGCCGACCCGCGACATTACCGGCGCCCCGGCGCGCCGTCCCAATGCGCCCACGCTCAGTCCGGTGCCGGGCGGCAAGGACGACGCCAATATCCGCAACGGCGGCGGCTGGCTTACCGATCTTCTGTCCCGCGCGTCGCGCGAGGAAAGCCCGCCGGTCGCGCCGCAAGCCGTGCGCGAGCCGCCGCGCGGCGAAGAGCGCCCGCCGCGAGACAGCGTCGATTCGATCGACTCACTTTCGGTCGACATCGCCCGCATGATCGACCATGAGGCGGCCGCGGATCTGTGGGAACGCTACAAGCGCGGTGAGCGCGGCGTCTTCACCAAGCGCCTCTACACGCTTCAGGGCCAAAAGGCGTTCGATGAAATCCGCAACAAGTATCGCACCGATCCCGAGTTCCGGCAGACGGTCGAGCACTATATTCACGAGTTCGAGCGGCTGCTCGACGACGTCTCGCGCGGCGACCGCGGCCCGGCCATGGCGCGCAATTACCTGATCTCGGACACCGGCAAGGTCTACACCATGCTGGCGCACGCGGCGGGGCGGTTCGACTAGTTCGCGCGCCGAACGCTCTTGCTTATGACGCAATCGCGGCGCTACCGTCGCTGCCATGGTAAGTGCCATGGTTGGCTCGATGGATGCTCCGGTCGCACTGCCCACCTCAGCGGACGTCGATGACGCCGCGCGCCGGCTCGACGGCGTTGCGCTGCATACGCCGCTCCTGACCTCGGCCGCGCTCGATGCCCTGACCGGCGGCCGCATTTTCCTTAAAGCCGAGACGCTGCAACATACCGGCTCGTTCAAGTTTCGCGGCGCCTATAACAAGCTTGCGGCGATCCCGCTGGAGCAGCGTTCGGGCGGCGTGGTGGCGTTTTCGTCCGGCAATCACGCGCAAGGGGTCGCAGCGGCGGCGCGTCTCCTCGGCATGCGTTGTGTGATCGTCATGCCAGCGGACGCCCCGCGCGCCAAGCGCGAGCGCACCGCGGCGCTTGGCGCCGAAATCGTGCTTTATGATCGCGCGCGCGACGATCGCGAGGCGATCGCCGGCGACATCGCCGCGCGGCGCAGCGCCGTGCTCGTTCCGCCCTACGATGACGCCTTGATCATCGCCGGCCAGGGCACTGCCGGCCGCGAAATTGTCGATGATTTGAGCGTTCTCGGCCTCAAGCCCGACGTGGTCGTGGTCACCGCCTCGGGCGGCGGGCTGACGGCCGGCATCGCCCTTGCCGTCAAGTCGCGGGTGCCGGCGGCCGCCGTCTATACCGCGGAGCCGCAAGGATTTGACGATCACGCGCGCTCGTTTCGCAGCGGCCAGCGCGAGCAGAATGCGGCACTGACGGGTACTATTTGCGACGCGCTGATGGCGCGCATGCCGGGCAAACTCACCTTCGCCATCAACCGATCCCTGGTCGGCGCCGGCCTTGCGGTGAACGACGAGGAAGTTGGCGCCGCCGTCGCGTTTGCATTTGCCGAATTGAAGCTGGTGGTCGAGCCGGGCGGAGCCGTGGCGCTGGCCGCCGTGATGACCGGCAAAGTCGACGTCAAAAATAAAGTGGCCGTCGCCGTCCTGTCGGGCGGCAATGTCGATCCCGAACTGTTTTCCCGCCTGGTCGCCTAACCCAAGCCGCGCCGGCCGCGCCCGCGAATCAGGCGCCCGCGCCCGGCAAGAAACAACGAATCTGCGTTGCGCCGTCGCCGTCCTGATACGGCCACACCACAGCCGGACCGAAGCGATTAGGCTCCGCCACCACCGCCGAGTCGGGCACGACGATCCATTGTCCTTGGACCCGCACACGATAACGGCCGTTCTGGGTGTCCCAATCGACGTTTTCGACACTGACGCCGTCGGCAAACGAACAACACAGGCCCTTCCCGCTCGCAAGCTGGTCGAACCATGATTTTAGCGGAGAGTTGGCGTAACGCCCGTCATCACGCGCGGACACCTGGCTTGGAACCGACACAAGCATGCACAAAGCAACGACCGTCAAAGCGAGACTGGTAAGTCGGTGCATAGTGGCCTCCAGATGATCAAGCATTGCGGACCGCAAACGCGTGGTCCTACAGAGCCGGAACACTCAGCCGGAACACTCAGCGCACATCGCCCCCACGTCGTTGTCGATCCGCCAACCTCACCCAAAGCAACTTCCGTGCCGTATCTGCTAAGTGGTAATGCGGAGCACTTGAGCTGGGCGCGCAGACCACCGCCAGCCGCCGACAAAGTTCCGCAGTACGTTTACGCAGGAGGCTAGCCGAACAGGGCGATCAGTTCGTCTTCGCTCAAACCGCGCATGTCCGCGAGCGGGTCGCGCGGCGGCGGTCGCGAATTCGCCTGCGCCGGCGCGCCATTTGCGATTCGCAGTGGCGGCAGTACCGTCACATCTGCGATCGGCGCGACTTCAGCCGATGCGGAGCGCATAGACTCCGGCGCGGCAGCGACGGACGCCGGAACGGAGAGGTTCGGCGCGATCGCGCCATCCGGCAAAGGCTCGAATAGGTCGTCTGGATCTTCGTCCGGGCCCAGCGGAAGCGGCGTTCCAGCCAAGAGCGGACCAGCCAACAGCGGATGCGCGTGCGAGGGGTGGTCGCTGGTTTCGACCCGACTGCTGTTGGCTTCCCGGCTGGGCCGGTCAAACACGAAGTCGGGAGCCTCGATATGCCAGCGCCGCGTCGTCTCCGTCTGCAGGGGCGCCGGCGCCGAAGCTTGCGCGTCATCCGGCGGCGGGATGACGGCGGCCGCCGGAAGGTTTGGCGGCTGCGCCAAAGGCGCGGCCTCCCCGCCGAGCGAAGTCAGCGACGCCGCCAACGCGGCGACGGCGTCGGTGAAATTCTTGCTCGCCTCCACCTCCATGTCGAAGAGACGAACGGGTGACAGATCTTCATCCTCCGCGTCTTCGGAATCGTTCTCGTTAGCGGCCGAAGGTGCCGCTTCGATGAGGACGTGTGCGGATGCCGGGGCTTCAGCGGCGGCCGGCTTACCGCTCGCGAGCGCTTCGCAGATTTCACGCACGGCGGCGTCAAGCGCGTCGCATAGCGCAGCATCGACGCCGCGCTCGCGCAGTGCAAAGGCAATATCCTGAATACGTTCAACGGCGGCGGCCAGGTCGAGCGGCGGCGCCTCGTTCGCCGTTATCCCCTTGCTTGCCATCATTCCCGCCTCGATCCGCGCCATTGCGGCAACGAGAGAGGCGGTGTCGGCGTGGCGATTACGGTTGGAGTATTCGGCCAAAAACCAGCGCCCGCGCTCGGTTGCCGTGACCGCCGCGTAGACGGCATCGTATTCCGTGTCGTTTGGCGCTCCGGCCCAAATGTCCGATCGCGCCAGCGGGTCGTTGGACATGACAATCCTATGACCGACTCAACTGCATAAGCGGCGCCGCTGCAATCGTGCTGGCAAGGGAATTGGCCAAGATACCCACAGGTTCGGCAATCAGCCCCACAGCGCCGGCTCGGGCGGATAGGCGAGACTACCCACATACCGCAAACCGTCCGGGCGATCCTTGGCCAAGAGCAGGGGACCATCAAGATCGACCACACTAGCGCGCTGCGCCAGCAGCAGGGCCGGCGCCATCGCCAGCGAAGTGGCGACCATGCAGCCCACCATGACGACAAAGCCGCGTCGCTCGGCCGCCGCGGCAAGCGCCAACGCCTCGGTCAAGCCGCCGGCCTTGTCGAGCTTGATATTGACGGCGTCGTATTTGCCGGCGAGCGCATCGAGCGAGGCACGGTCATGCACGCTTTCATCGGCGCAGACCGGAATCGGCCGCTCGATGCGGGCGAGCGCCAAGTCGCGGCCTTCCGGCAACGGTTGCTCGATTAGCGTAACGCCCTCGGCCGCACAGGCGGCGAGATTTTGCGCCAGATTGCCGTCATCCCAGCCTTCGTTGGCGTCGACGATGAGTTCGGCTTTTGGCGCGGCGCGCCGCACCGCGGCTATTCGTTTGCCGTCATCGTCGCCACCACCAAGCTTCACTTTGAGCAACGGCCGCAATGCCGCCCGTTCCGCCGCTTCCGCCATCGCCGCCGGCGCGGCCAGCGAAATCGTGAAGGCGGTCACGACCGGCTTTGGCGGCGCCAGGCCGGCCAAGGCGTGCACCCGGTGTCCGGTCTGCTTGGCGCTCAGATCCCACAGCGCGCAATCGAGCGCGTTACGCGCCGCACCGGCCGGCATCGCGTCCGCCAGCGCTACCTGGTCGAGACCACGCCGCAACGCAGGCCGCATAGCCTCGATCGCCGCGACCACACTGTCCGGCGTTTCACCATAGCGTGCGTAAGGGACGCATTCGCCACGCCCGCGATGAATTCCATCGCGAAGCTCGACCGTCACCACAACGGCTTCAGTCTTGCTGCCGCGGCTGATCGTGAAGGCGCTCGCCAGCGGCCAGCGCTCGATATTTACGGAAAGCTCCATGCGGGGAGCGAGTATGACGAGCAAAGCACGCCGCTCAAGAGCCGTGCCGAACTTTAGGCCGCGATTTCGGTGTCCTCGTCGAGCGGAAGCTCCGGTTCTTCTTCCGGCAGCGGCGGCAGCGTCGCGCTGCGATCGATCCAGCGGATGATCTCGAATGTACCGTCGTCGTGCTCGGCGAGCGCGGTGCAGCTCTCCACCCAATCGCCGCAATTCATGTAGCGGATGCCGAACTCGTCGTGCATCACGGCATGGTGGATGTGACCGCAGATCACGCCGTCGACCCGGTGACGGCGCGCTTCCTCGGCCAGGGTCTGCTCGAAGGCGCCGATATAGTTCACCGCGTTCTTGACCTTATGCTTCGCCCATTGCGACAGCGACCAATAGCGAAAACCGAGGCGGCGGCGGATGGCGTTGAAATAGCGGTTGACCAAGATGGCGAGGTCGTAAGCGGTGTCGCCAAGGAGCGCGAGCCAGCGCGCGTGCTTAACCACCATGTCGAACGCGTCGCCATGCACGACCAGATAGCGGCGGCCGTCGGCAGCTTCGTGGATCGCGGTCTCGACCACCTCGATGCCGCCGAAATGCGTGCCGTAATAATCGCGCAGGAATTCGTCGTGATTGCCCGGCAGGTAGACGATGCGCGAACCCTTGCGCGCCTTGCGCAAGAACTTTTGCACCACGTCATTGTGGTCCTGCGGCCAGTACCAGCCGGAACGCAATTGCCAGCCGTCGACGATATCGCCGACGAGGTAGATCGTGTCGGCTTCATGATAGCGCAAGAAATCGAGAAGCTGATCGGCCTGGCAGCCGCGCGCGCCGAGATGCACATCGGAGATAAAGAGAGTACGGAACCGTATCGCGCCGTGCTCGAACGTCACCGCGTGTGATCTCGCGTCATTGTTCCAGTCGAATCGGTTTATAAAACCGTTCCATTGCAGCACCATGACAACAATCGTTAACGCGATGACTCAAATCATTAACCCGGCCGCGCATAGCCCCTGCCGAGTCACAGCGTTGTCACGGCGGAGAACTAGAAGTTCGCGCGATGACAGCGCCGATTCTCGCCGCAGCGACATTCACCGTCGCCGTCACTATCGTCCAAGTCGCGAGCATCGTGATTGCGATTTGCCGCCTGCGGCCGGGCGCGGCGCGGCGCGCATCGCCCAAACAATATCCTCCGGTCAGCCGAAGTCCTTCCGTAAGCATCGTGCGGCCGTTATGCGGCATCGACAATTATGCCGCCGAAACGCTGCGTTCGACGTTCGATCTTGATTATCCGCAATGCGAAATCCTGTTCTGTGTCGCCTCGGCGCAGGATCCCGTGCTGCCCCTGGTGCAAGATTTGATAGCCGGGAATCCCGGCTCCCCCGCCCAACTCCTGATTGGCGACGACCGCGGCAGCATGAATCCCAAACTCAATAACGTGCTCAAGGGCTGGCACGCGGCTTCGCACGACTGGATCATTATTGCCGACAGCAACGTCCTGATGCCGCGCGACTATGTTCAGCGGCTGTTCGCCAGCTGGCGCGCCGATACCGGTCTGGTCGCCTCGCCGCCGATCGGCTGCCGCCCGGACGGGATTTGGGCCGAGATCGAATGCGCGTTCCTCAACACCTATCAGGCGCGCTGGCAGTATCTGGTCGATAGTTTCGGCTTCGGCTTCGCGCAAGGCAAAACTATGTTGTGGCGGCGCGCCGACCTCGACCGCGCCGGCGGCATCAAGACGTTGGCCAAGGAAGTGGCCGAAGACGCCGCCGCCACCAAAATCGTGCGCGATGCCGGGCTCAAGGTGCGGCTCATCGATCAGCCGCTGGCGCAACCGCTCGGCCGCCGCAGCGCAGCCGAGGTGTGGAATCGCCAATTGCGCTGGGCGCGGCTGCGCCGCGCCAGTTTTCTGATTTATTTCCTGCCGGAGATTTTATCGGGCGGCGTGCTGCCGATGATTGCAGTGGCGCTCTTGGCTCACGCATTCGCGTTGCCGCCAGCGCTCTGTGTCGCAGGCTTTATAGCGTTCTGGTACGGCGGCGAAATGATTCTGGCCGCGGCAGCCGGCTGGAACGTGCCGATGCTGTACCCGTTCTACGGCTTTGCGCGGGATCTACTCTTACCGGCGCTGTTCGTCGGCGCGTTGCGCGGCAACGATTTCGTCTGGCGCGGCAATGAAATGCAGGTCGAATGCATGCAAATGCGGCCGCGCCGGATAATGGCGCGGATGCGGCCGCGGCTGCAGCAAGTAGCCAGAGGGAGTCGCAAGCGGCTGCGTTCGTTGCGCGAGCGGCTGTCATGACAAGCGGCGATTATTGTGGAAAGGCAGATGCCGTAAGTGCAAGACGTAACAACATCGCCCTTCCACTTGCTTGCCTCAGAACGGGACCCGCGCTGCTTCAACGGTGCAACGCTCCATGCGACGGCGTAGTGGCAGCTCATAATCAAAGCTGACCTTGTGCTGGACCGCGCAGTTGTCCCACATCAGCAGGTCGCCGATGTCCCACTTGTGGCGATAAATATTGTCAGGCTTTTGCACCATGTCGAAAAGCAGCTTGAGCAGCTCGTCGCTCTCAGCTTCCGGCATATCCAGAATTTTCGTGGTGTAGCCTTCGCAAACAAAGATGCATTTCTTGCCGGTTTCCGGATGCGTCCGGATCACCGGGTGAATGGCGTCGTCGGGATATTTCTTCTTCTCTTCATCCGTCAGCTTCGGGCGGAGGCCGAATTCAGACACCTTGCGATCATACATGAAGCGATAGCTGTTCGCCGCCTTCTTGCCTTCCAGCCGCTTCTTCACCGAATCGGGCAGCCGTTCATAGGCATTGATGTTGCTTGCGAACATGGTGTCGCCGAGGCCCTTGCCGGGAAGCTCAAGCGCATAAAGCAGCGAACACTTGGTCGGCTTGGGCAAATAGCACAGGTCGGTGTGCCAATAGCGGCCGGCGTCCTGCGAGCCGATCGGCTTTCCGTCCACGAGCACGTTAGAGACGATATAGAGTTCCGGGTAGTCGGGCTTGTTGAAATCGCTGCGGACATTCACTTGCAGCGGTCCCCAGCGGCGCGAGAACGCGATTTGCTGTTCCGGGGTCAAATCCTGGTCTCGATAGACCAGAACCGAATAGTCGTTGAACGCGTCGCTGATGCGCTTGAATGTCCGGCCATCGAGAGGTTTTGTCAGATCGAGACCGATCACCTCCGCGCCCGTGCCGGACGGGCTGGGCTTGATTTCAAACGTTTGGGTATCGAGTTCCTTGAGCATGTGCTAACCTCCAGTCGTCCGGTTGTACGGACAACCGGAACACTGGGCCGCTCGTCTCCCCTTGTCAACCGTAAAATCCGTCGTTTTCCGCTTTCGCGATGCGGCAGCGGGAAAATTCGGATAGACCGCATTCATGGAGTCGGCCCTATGGCGAGCGAGCTAGACCTCGAAGAACTACCGTTCGAGGCAAAGGAACCGCGCTACCTGATGCTGGCGCGGGAAATCGTGCGCGAAATTCGCTCCGGCGCTTACCCCGTCGGGGCGTTGCTGCCGGCGGAATCCGAGTTGAGCGCGCGGTTCGGGGTGAGCCGCTTCACGGTCCGCGAAGCCATCCGGAAGCTGACGGAAGCGGGGCTGTTGTCACGCCACCAGGGCGTCGGTACCCGCGTGGAAGCCGCCGAGTCCCAGGCCCGGTATGTGCAATATATCGGATCGATTGAAGATTTCTGGCAATACGTCGCGGATACGCGCCTGCACGTCCTTAAGAGGACGAAGACGCGAACGCCGCTCGCCAATGTCGACCTGCCGGACCTCGGCGAGGACTGGCCGACCATCGAAGGCTATCGGTACCGGAAAACTCTGGCGAACCGGATCTGTTGGACCAGAATTTTCATCAATCCGTTCTACAGCGACATCGTGCCGGAAATCGGCAGCGGCACCGATCCGATCTATGTGATGATCGAAAAGCGATACAAGGAAAAGATTACCGAGGTTCAGCAACAAATTAGCGCCGTGATCCTTTCACCTGAGATCGCCAAACACGTGAAGGCGAAACCCGGCACCACGGGCTTGCAAACCTTGCGTCGCTACATTGGCAGCAACAACCGCGTCCTCGAAGTGACGATCAGCATTCACCCGTCGGATCGGTTCCGCTACGATCAAAAAATCCGGCTGGAATATGTTCGTGGGCCGGCAGCGGCCGGCGCGACCGGGTAATACTCACACCACGTCAATGTGTCGCAGTTCCCAGCGCGCGCCGCGTTCGCTCGACGAGCACCGCTCCGGCTCGCGACGTCATGACCCGCGGCAGCAAATCTTGGCTGATTTTGATATCCGCGACGGTCAGGCCGTTCTTGGCGTCGCGGATACTGGTGGCCAGCGCAACGATGCCCGGCATCGTGTCAATTTCACAAACATTCGGGACGCCGCATGCTTTGGCGACCTGGGCAAGATTGGTGACGCGCGCTGTGTGCGTCGGTTGCCCGCCGGTTTCGCCGAACAGACCGTTATCCAGTACCGCGATCGTGAGATTCGGCGGATTTTGCAGCGCGATCGTCGAAAAGCTTCCCATTCCCATCAGCATTTCGCCGTCGCCCGTGACGACAAGTACGGGAACATCCGGCTTGGCAAGCGCGACACCGAGCCCCAGCATGGCGGCACCACCCATTGCGCCCCAAAGATAAAAGTTCCTGTCGTGATCGCCGGCAGCGCCAACGTCATAGGTCGACGATCCCAAGCCGGAAATGACCACTAGACTCTTGCGATCCCTCAGCAGGGTCGCGACGACTTCTCTTCGATCAAGTATATTGGAGGTCTTGGCCACTCAGAATGCCTTTGCGCCGATTAAACGTTGTGCGAGCAGAACCGCCGTCGGCGTACCGCCGTCGAATACCATTGCGGTTGCCGCCTTGATCAAGCCGCCGACTTCCGACGGCGTATTTGCCCGCAGGACGCGGATATCCATCAGCCCAAATACGTCCTCGGTCGTGGACCCCATCGGCACCTGCCAAGGATTCACCTCGCCCCATTCTCCGCGCATCGCAACGATCGTGAGAAACGGAATCCTGCAGATGCGGATGAGCGATAGCATGTTCACGCAGTTACCGACGCCGCTCGATTGCATCAGCAGAACAGACCGCTCGCCGCCAATCCACGCGCCCGCGGCAAGCGCCACGCCCTCTTCCTCTGTGGTCAGCGTTATGGCGCGCATATTCGCGCTTTGATGTACCTTGGTGATAAGACTCGCGTGGCCGCCGTCGGGGACGTAGCTCACCTGGCGCACGTCGTAATGCTCCAGCATCGCGAATATTTCGCCGGGCCAATCCTGGTCCGCTTCTCGGGATACGAGTCGGTCGCTCATTCGAAATGTCCGTGCGTCATCGCAGCAAAATGACCGCCGCACCGTTCACCAAGCCGGCTCTTAACGAAATTCGAAATATGCGATAACTGCTATATGGAAACGGCATCGCTGCGCAGATGGACCTGAAGCAACTTCGGACGTTTATTCGGGTGGCGGAGGTCGGCTCGCTGAGCCAGGCGTCAGATCGCCTGCGCGTCGCGCAACCGGCGCTTTCCCGTCAAATTAAAATGCTTGAGAACGAAATCGGCGTGCCGCTGTTCACTCGGCACGGCCGCGGCATGAAGCTGACGGAAGCGGGCCGCCGGCTACTGGAGCAAGTCGGTACGCCGTTGCGCCAGCTTGAGAGATCCTTCGAGGACTTGCGGGCGTCCGCGCATCACGTCGAGGGACGCGTTTCACTCGGGATGACGCCGACAATCAGCTTCATTCTCGCCGGCCGCCTCGCCAAACGCGTCGCCAACGAGTTGCCCGGCGTGTCGCTGCGGATCGTCGAGGGATACGGCGGGTATCTTGTCGAATGGCTTCAGCGCAACGAAATCGACGCTACCGTGCTTTACGGACCCGCCTCGGACTTGCACTTCCGCGTAACCGAGCTCCTGTTCGAAAGACTTGTCCTGGTTGGGCCGCGCGACTGCGATTTGGACATCGACAATCCGGTCTTATTCCGGACGCTCGCCAATCTCCGGCTTGTTTTGCCGAGCAAACCGCACGGATTGAGAGCGGTCGTCGATAATGCCGCCTACAAAAGCAGGATATCGCTCAATATCCGCTTCGAGGCCGACTCGTTTCTTGTCCTGAAAGATCTGGTGCAGCAAGGGCTCGGGCATACGATTTTGCCGACGTCAGCCTTCAAGAAGGAACAGCTGGAAAGCAGCTTTCGAATAGCACCGCTGATCCGGCCAAAAGTGATCCGGCATATTGTAATGGCGACACGACGGGATCATGTTCCCAGTCGCGCTACCGTCGCGGTCGGAAAATTATTGATGGATGAAACTCGCTCCCTTGTGAAAAGCAAGGAATGGGATGCGTTTCTTGCTCCAGCGTGACGGAGGTTCGTTTTTTACGGCTGCAATTCTGAGTGGAGCGGCGCAACCTCAGCGATGCAAATTGTCAATACCCGATATCCTCATTTTCTATATATTCTATAGCTAACCGGCACCTACAGTTCGCTTTGCGACGATGTACCGCTGGGCGCGGCCTGTCGGCGGCTCGCAATCCATGATCCGATGGCGCTCGCAAAAAATAACGCGCTGCGGATTTACCTAGGGAGAAATGCCGTGTCGCAACAATCATCGGCCTGGGCTTGGGTTGCCGGCATTCCGCGCCTCGGGCCTCATCGCGCGGCGGCATTTGCGCTTATCGTCATTTCGACGTGTGCCTTTGCCACTCACGCAGCGGCGGAAAAGCTGGTCATCGCCGAGGGCGCTCACGTCATCGGCTATCTGGCGGTCTATATCGCGAAGGACGAAGGATACTTTACCCAAGAAGGACTTGACGTTGAGATCGTACCGACGCGCGGCAGCGCGCAAGCTGTCGCGGCAATTATCGGCGGCGGCGCCGATGTTGCGCTGGCGACGGTGTCGGACGTGGCAAATGCCGTGTCGCAGGGCCGCGATCTGAAGATCATCGCCGGCATCACTAATCAACCCCAGATGATGCTCACGGTCTCGACCGACTTCGCTAAGAAAAACGGCATCACCGCCCAATCTCCCCTTGAGCAGCGGCTTAGAGCGTTAAAAGGCGGGACATTCGCCGTGAGCGCTCCGGGAAGCATGACGGATGACGTCATGAGGACGCTTCTCACCATGGCAAATCTCTCGCCTGACCGCGATGCCCAGATCATGGCGCTTGGCGGAACGGGCACCGAGATGCTGGGAGCGCTCGCCCGCGACAGCATCGACGGGTTCGTACTGTCACCGCCTGCGGGCAATCAGGCGGAAGCCGACGGCAAAGGCGTCATTCTCGTCAACCTCATGTCCGGCGAAATCCCGAAATACCGCGATATGATGTTCCAGGCTATTGCATCAACGCCGGCCACCATCGCGGAAAAGAAGGCCAGCATTGTAAAATTCATTCGCGCGATCGCACGCGCGCAGAAACTCATGACGACGGACAAGGACAAGGCGCTTGCTCTCGGCGCCATGGCATTCCCGAACATCGATCCGGCCGTGTTCAAATCCGCTTTCAGCATTGCGTATTCGTCCTTCTCCCAAGATCCGGTCATGTCATTGCCGAGCGTGCAAAAGGCGCTTGATTTCACAGCGACAAAAACAAAGGTACCGGCCGATCAAGTCGTGGATAACGAGATCGCCAAGGCCGCGCTGTAGGAAATCCGCACGAGCCGTGGGCTCAAAGGATGAGGACGTGACTGTGTTGCTTGCCGACGCCAGAAGCCAAGTCAGCGCCGTGACGGCATTCGAATTCCGCAGTGCTTGCAAAAGCTACGCCAAGGACAATGTCTCCACCGCCGTCTTGAAAGACGTCAGCCTCAGCGCGAAACCTGGAGAATTCATCGCGCTTGTCGGGCCAAGCGGCTCCGGCAAATCGACGCTGCTAAACCTGCTGGCCGGGCTTTTGAAAGTAACGTCTGGGGAAGTGATATTTCAGGGCAAGCCCGTTCGGGCCGTCAATACCCAAGTCGGCTATGTTACCCAGCGGGACAATTTGGTGCCGTGGCGAACGGTCGAAGGAAACTTGGCGCTGCCGCTGGAAATACGCAAAGTTTCGCGCGCCGAAACGGAAACCCGGGTCCGGGCGGCCGTCGAGCAAGTGGGTCTGAGCGGCTTCGGCAAGCATTATCCGTCGGAGCTTTCCGGTGGAATGCGCAAGCGAGTCACCTTGGCGCGCGCGTTGATCTACGGCGCCAATACCTTGCTGATGGACGAGCCATTTGGCGCGCTGGATGCACAGCTCAAATTGGTCATCGAAGAAGAACTCATGGAGCTTTGGCACGCGGCGCACCCAACGATCCTCTACGTCACCCACGACCTGACGGAGGCCATCACGCTCGCGGATCGCGTCGTGGTCTTCTCATCTCGTCCCGCTCAAATACTCGCCATTGAAAATATCGATATTCCGCGGCCCCGCGATTTGAACACAACGCGCTTTCTTCCATATTTCAGAGATGTTCACGAAAGACTTTGGGCGCTGTTGAAAGCCAATCTGTCGGACACGCGCGAGAATCGACATGGATAACGCAACGCCCCAAGGCGAAGTACAAATGGCGTCCGTTGTGGCCACGGGACCCATGGGGCGAAACACCAAGATTTTCCTGATCCGCATTATCATCGCCCTGATCCTGATTTGCGCGTGGCAGTACTCTTCGGGCCGCCTGCTGGACGATTTCTGGCTCAGCCGCCCTTCCACCGTGGCCGCGCGGCTTTATCAATGGAGCGTCGACGGGACGTTGCCCTATCACACGTGGATAACACTCCAAGAAATGGGGTGGGGATTCTTGATCGGCGCCAGCACCGGAATCGTCGCCGGTGTGGGATTAGGGCTCAGCCGCTCGCTTGGCGACGTCATAAACCCGTTCATCGTGGCGCTGTATGCCCTGCCAAAAGTAGCCATGGGCCCGCTTTTCATTCTTTGGTTTGGGATCGGCATCTCGATGAAGATTGCGCTTGCCGCAATCACCGTGTTCTTTCTGGTGTTCTGGAATGCTTATGCCGGCATTCGTCAGAACGACGAAGAGTTGACCGGCATCGTGCGCCTGATGGGCGCGAGCCGAAGCCAGCTTATCTGTAAAATAATCGTGCCCGGCGCGATGGCATGGATCTACACAGGTCTGAAGCTTTCGGTACCCTATGCGCTGATCGGTGCAATCGTCGGCGAGATTATCGCCTCAAACCGGGGCTTGGGTTACCTGATCTCATATTCAGCGGGCGCCTTTGACACGACGGGCGTGATTGCCGCGCTGTTCGTGCTTATGGCGATCTCGATGGTACTCAACGAACTGATCAGTTTCAGCGAGCGGCGGTCCTTCCGCTGGCATCGCGTATCACAATAGCCGTCCTCGAAAGCCGATCCAAACCCTGCGGCTTTTTCGTCACCAGGAGAACATAACGTGGATTCTCTGGCGAGAATGCAAATCGAGCACGAGTGTGCGCGCCTCATAAAAGTGTACTGCAACTCGATCGATGCGCATCACGTCGAGGGCGTTGTCGGCGTATTCGCGAAAGACGGCGTTTGGCAGCGGCCGGGTAATCCGCCTCTTAAAGGGCACGCCGAGATCAGAGAATTCGTCGCCCACCATGGGGTCGGAGCGGTCAGCGCGCACTACGTCACGAACATCGTAGTCGACGTCGACGACGATGCGCGCGCCTCGTCGAACGCTTATGCCTTGGTGTTTCGCGGCCGCGGCGCGGCGGCGGCCGGCCCTCTGCCGATGTCGTTGCCGCGTCTTGTTGTTCATTATCAACACAAATTCATTCGCGAGCAGGGCAGATGGCTGATCGGCTACAAGGAGACACGATGGCTTTTCCGAGATGACGGAGATTAAGGTTGCAGACAGTGTTAGCCGGTGCCCGGTCGAAGCTATGATCGCTCAAATTCAAACAAAGAAAGGCTAGGCCTCGCGCGGGCGTCCTGCCGAGACGATGCGGTATCGCGCCGAGCACGCCCCGTCATAATCGCCAAATTAGGTTATATTTTTTACTATTTATACCTATGGTTGTTACTCCTACCCTTAGTTGCGTCGATGTCATTGCGTGGCGTTTTGAGGCCGGACCCATGCCAACACTGTCCTTGTATGCCTTCCAAAGATCTGACCCGTCTTTGGCCGGCCCCTTCTTTCAAAGCCACGTCGGCTATTCAGACGGCGGCTGGGCATTTTCGGAAATCAGCAATCTGAACTTCAACCCCGACACTTCCAGTCTGGCGTGGGAGCGGCTCGACAGCGAGTTGGTCATTGATCTCAGCGGCGCCGCGAACAACCAGCTCGTCCTCAACACCGTCGATGGCCTGCTGTCCTCGCCGGCAAGCCGGACCGGTCCGATTCGCACCTCCTATGTCGCTTGGCAAAACGTGCCGTCGAAGGTGCACAATTCCAATCCAAATCTTCACCAGCCGACGGATTTACTCGCGACGATCAACATCGACTTTCATATTTCGACGCCTTGGTATTGCAGCGACGCGTCGGGCACGATCACCTATTACGTGTTCTTCTCATTGGATGGCGGCGGCAACCTAAACGGCGATGTGCAGGCTTGGTACTACAACTATTCGGGTGGCGGACCGGTCTGTACCGGGGGTATCGACTCGAAATTGAGCGATCCGAATTCCGGCGTGCCGTCTGGTGTAGCGCAGCTTCAAAGCCTCTTGGATGCCGCGATCGCGCTCAACACCGGTTCGAAAACGTTCTGGATGCTGTATTTCTTGCCCGGCCACGGGGACAAGTCCGGCTTCTCGCAAGATAACGCCGATAACAACGCCGCTTTGGCGCTGTTGCCGAACTAGCTGCCGCACCGGAACCTGAGGAGCAGGAGGTCGCCATGACTGCAGCAAACGTGCACGTGCCGAGCGGGCCGCTGTCGGAGGCCATGCTTAAAGAGGCCGAACTAAAAGTGTCCAAAACCACACTTTTGCAATCGGGCAGGATTCGGGAAATTGATCGATCGTCGTTTCATGACCATGGCGTTGCGATCCGAGATTCGTCCGGCGAGGGGATCGACATCGTCCTGCGCGTCGCGATCCCGCCGTCGAGCGAACTCCGGCGATTGAGCCGCGCTTCCGATCAGGCCTTAGCCCTTTTGGGGCGCCTCACCAACTCGCTCATCGGCAGCCGGGTGCAGGCAGAACTGCAGTCAGATGCGACCGGACTGCAGGGCGTGCTGTTGCTGCGGCACATTTGTCGCGAGCGGCTCGACGCCGCCCGCCTCGCTGAAGAAGTGAGCGCAATCGAGGAAATCGGTAATCGTATCAAGCGTGAACTCGCGTCCGACAAGACCGGACTTCTCGATCGACTCGACGTTGCGCTGCGGCCTGACTACGCCTCGGAGAGCTTATCCGCGCTTCGGAAGACAGCCGCGGTGGTGCCGACATTCGATCCCGGTCGGCGCGCGCAACTGATGGCGTTAAAGCCGACCGGCTAAGAGTGCACCGCCATGTCGGCGATCACATCGATCGTTTCTTGATCCACCGGAAAATCGGCCGCGATCCAGGCTGCTTCGGCCGCACGCAACGCTACGCCCAAAGCCGGTCCGGCGGAGATACCGCGTCGGATAAAGTCCGCAGCCTTTAGCGGAAACGCCGGCGCCGTCCAGCGGCGCGGCAAACTCGCGAGCCCATGCCAAGCGCCATCCTTCGCGCCGGCATCGGAGCGCGACCAGGCCAGCAGCGCCTGATCGATAAAGGATTGCAGCCCGAGCTGATAGAGAAGCGCATGTGCCGCCTGGTCGCCGGCCGCCGGCGACACTCGCCACCACTGATCGAGCGCGCTTAGGCGTTCGGCCTCGGCGTTGGCGAGGCGCAGGCGCTGCCCGAGCCGCTCCGCATCCTCCTTGAGAAAGACGCCAAGCGCGCCCAGCCGGCGCACCGCGTCAACCTCGACGCCCGCGGCGGCCTCGACTTTCGCCATGTTTTCGAAGCTGGCGAGCAGCGGCACGCCGCCAAGGACCGTGCCGAGAATTCCGGTTTCCGCCATCACCGCGAGCGTCGGCGTCGCGTGCGGCGCTACGAGGAGTTTCAGCAATTCCATCCGCACTCGCTCGCGTGACAGCATTTCAAGTCCGGCGCGCCCGAGAATGCAGGCGTGCAAGCCGGCGGCGTCGAGCCCGCCGTGGCCGTACCACGCGTGAAAACGAAAAAACCGCAGGATGCGCAAATAATCCTCGGCAATCCGCTGCCGGGCGTCACCGATGAAGCGCACGCAACGCGCGACGATATCCGGGATGCCGCCGGTGTAATCGTAGACCTTGCCGTCCGCCGAGGCCGACAGCGCGTTGATGGTGAAATCTCGCCGCTGCGCATCCTCCGCCCAATCGCGGCCGAACGCGACCTTGGCTTTGCGGCCGTAGGTCTCGATGTCGCGCCGCAGCGTCGTGACTTCGAACGGCCTGCCATCGATGATGACGGTGATCGTGCCGTGCTCGATGCCGGTGGGAACCGCCTTCCACCCTGCCGCCTCGACGCGGCGCACCACCACTTCCGGCAAGGCCGTGGTCGCAACGTCGATCTCGGTGACCGGAAGCCGCAACAGCGCATTGCGTACGGCGCCGCCGACCGCGCGCGCCTCCTCGCCATCGCGGTCGAGCAGCGCCAACAAGCGCGCGATTTCGCCGGTTTTGAGCCAGGTGGCATCGGCAAGTCGCGCGCTATCCGTCACCGCGTCGCTCCCGGGACGAACTTGCCGTTGTCGAGATGCGCCGGCACGTAGGTTGAGCCGGGCGGCGCGCCGGAGAACTGCGCCAGCAACAGGAAGCTGCCGATCACCAGCATGAGCGAAACAATGACCAGCGCCGCAAGCTTGCGTATGGTCCAGGCCGATGATTGCAGCACGCCGGCACGCGTCGCCGCCAGAAAGGCGGCGTAGATCACGAAGGGCGTGAGAAACAGCCCGATCTCCGTGAAGATTGGCCTGATCATTCGGCGTAGACCCGATCGTAAAGATTCCGGAGGATGCCCGCGGTAATGCCCCAAATGTAGCGGTTCTCGAACGGGATCGCGTAATAATCGCGCTCCAATCCGTTCCAGTCGCGCGTTTTGCGCTGATGATTGCCAGGCGTCATCAGGAATTTGAGCGGCACTTCGAATGTTTCGACGACCTCGCGCGGATTGAGCGTGAGGGTAAATTCCGGCGTGACGCGCGCCACCGTCGGCAAAATGCGGAATCCGGAAAAAGTCAGATAGAGATCGAGGTAACCGATCGGCTCGACGACGGTCGGCGCTAAACCCGTCTCCTCCCTTGCTTCGCGCAGCGCCGCGGCAACCGGGCTTTCATCGGTCGGATCGATCTTACCGCCGGGAAAAGCAACCTGTCCGGCATGACTTGCAAGGTCGGACGTCCGTAGCGTCAAGAGCACCGTCGGCTCGCTGCGATCGATCACCGGAACGAGCACGGCGGCGGGCTTCGTGGCCTTCACGCCGGCTTTGACCCACATGTCCGGATTAAGATCGAGATCGCCGCGCGCGCCCGCGGCGGCCGGATCAGTCAGCGCCGGCGGCACTTCGAGCTTGAGCCGCGCCCGCGCGCGGTCGAAAAAACTCTCCGTTGCCGGACGCTGCAACGTCGCGCCGCGATCGTTCACGCGAATTCCCTCATTTGGTCGGCCGGGGCCATGGGAAAGAACGTTCCCCGCGACGCGACGCCGAACATTGTGGTGCCATCGACATCGCGCTCCTCGCCAAGCTCAACGAGATCGAAGAATAAGGTGCGCGTTACTTTGGCCCACAAATCGCGGCGCACGTGAAGATAGGGCTTAAGGCCGCCGGTGCCGCTTTCGGGTTCGAAGCGCAGTCTGTGCTGCGGCCCGCATTCGACCCAATCGTCGACATTGGTGCGGAAGTTAAGCATCCGGCTGGAAGTCTCGCCCTTGACGTCCAGCTCGACAGCAAGAAACGGCGCATCGTCGACGCGAATGCCGCACTTCTCGACCGGCGTGACCAGGAAATATTTGTCACCCTCGCGCTTGAGCACTGAGGCGAAGAGCTTGACCAAAGCCGGCCGCCCAATCGGCGTTTTGAGATAAAACCAGGTCCCGTCGGTGGCGATGCGCATATCGAGATCGCCGCAAAACGGCGGGTTCCACAATTCCACCGGCGGCGGCCCCTTGCTGCGACTTAGCGCGCTCGTGATCGCCTCGATGCCGGATTGCCCTTCCTTCGCCATGGTTTGCCTTGAACCTGTCCTCCAGCACAGCCGTCCGGGGGCACAATCGATTGCGAGTTCGAGATTGCCAATCTGCATCCGGGCGGCCCCGAACCCAAGTTGTTCCTGTAGGTTCCGAATCAGCGCAAGGTCTCCCGCGGGCGGCTGGCGCGCATATTGCATCGGCTGCCATGGATTCGGGCGCACGGCACGAGCCCGATCGATACAAGAACAAGACATAAAGACAAGGAGTTAGCCATGCCCGCTGCTGGCGGAGACGGGCTCGAAAAGCTCGAAGACATGATTGTACGCTCGGCCGAAGCGACCGCGGAGCACGTGCGTGCGGCCAAGGCTGCGATCAGCACGGTCATTTTCGGCCAGGACAAGGTGGTCGAGCAGGCGCTCATCACTATCCTGTCCGGCGGCCATGCCCTCCTTCTCGGCGTACCGGGGCTCGCCAAGACCAAACTCGTCGACACCATGGGCACGGTGCTCGGGCTCGACGCGCGGCGCGTTCAGTTCACGCCCGACCTCATGCCGTCGGACATTCTCGGCACCGAGGTGTTGGAGGAAAGCCAGACCGGCAGACGCAATTTCCGCTTCATTTCCGGTCCGGTCTTTGCCCAGTTGCTGATGGCCGACGAAATCAACCGCGCATCCCCGCGCACCCAGTCGGCGCTGCTGCAGGCGATGCAGGAGCAACACGTCACCGTCGCCGGCACGCGACACGATTTGCCGAAGCCGTTCCATGTGCTCGCCACCCAAAACCCGCTCGAGCAGGAAGGCACCTACCCGCTGCCGGAAGCTCAGCTCGACCGCTTCCTGATGGAAATCGACGTCGGCTATCCTGACCGCGACTCCGAGCGAAAGATTCTTTTTGAAACGACCGGCGCCGACGAAACGCGGCCGAAGGCGGCGATGACGGCAGAGGATCTGATGGCCGCGCAACGCTTGGTGCGGCGGTTGCCGGTCGGCGAGTCGGTGGTCGAGGCTATCCTCGCGCTGGTGCGCTCGGCACGGCCCGGGCCGGAAGGCGGCGATGGTACGAAATTGGTCGCCTGGGGGCCGAGCCCACGCGCGAGCCAATCGCTGATGCTCGCCGTGCGCGCTCGCGCCCTGCTCGACGGCCGCCTTGCGCCCTCGATCGACGACGTCATCGATCTCGCCGAGCCGATCCTCAAGCATCGCATGGCGCTCACTTTCAGTGCGCGCGCGGAGGGCGAAAGCATCGAGGCGGTGATTGCGCGACTGAAGGCTCGGATCGGATAGGCGGATGCCGGCCGAGCCCAAGCGAGCAAAAGAGCGGACATATCAGGATGGGCCGGCGGTCGGCCGTGCAGTCGGCGAAGGCCGGACGCTGGCCGCCGCGATGCCGCGATTGATCCTGGAAGCGCGCCGCGTGGCCGCAACCGTGATTCATGGTTTGCACGGCCGCCGCCGGGCGGGGCCGGGTGAGAATTTCTGGCAGTACCGCCGCTTCGTGTCCGGCGAACCGGCGTCGCGCGTCGATTGGCGGCGCTCGGCCCGCGACGACCATCTCTATGTGCGCGAGCAGGAATGGGAGGCCGCGCACACGGTGTGGATCTGGCCCGACCGCTCGCCGTCGATGCACTTCGCTTCGCCGCTGGTCCGCGACACCAAGTTGTACCGCACCCTGGTCATTACGCTCGCGCTCGCCGAGGTTTTGGTGGAAGGCGGCGAGCGCGTCGGCATTCCCGGCCTGACGCGGCCGACCGGCAGCCGCAGCGTCGTCGACCTGATCGCACAGGCGATCGCGCATGATCGCGACGAGCGTCCGAGCCTTCCGCCGAATTTTGCGCCCTCCCCGCTCGCGGAGGTCGTGCTGATATCCGATCTGTGGAGTGAGATCGGCGAGGTTCGGCGCACCATCACCCAGCTTTCCGGGAGCGGCGCTCACGGCCACGTGGTCCAGATTGTCGATCCCGCGGAAGAGACTTTTCCTTACTGGGGCCGCATCGAATTCGTTGAGCCCGAAGGCGGCGGCCGGATCACCGCCGGGCGCGCCGAGAACTGGCGCGCCGATTACGTCGCGCGCGTCGCGCGGCATCGGGCCGAGATCCGCAGCGAGACCGACCGACTCGGCTGGAGCTTCACCATCCACCGCACCGACCGCCCGGCGAGCGAGCTCCTGCTCGCTTTGCACGCCCGGATCGGCGCCGCCACAGCGCTTAATGCGACGCGATCGCAGGCGCTGTCAAAATCCATCGAGACAAAGTCGAGGGCGCCGGCATGATCGGCGCGTTACCGCTCGGCTTTGCCGAACCACTGGTTCTCGTCGGGCTGCTGACACTGCCTGTGCTGTGGTGGCTGTTGCGGCTAGTCCCACCGCGGCCGCGCCGAATCGACTTCCCGCCGACGCGGCTTCTGCTTGAAATCGCGCCCAAGGAAGAGACCCCTGCCCGCACGCCGTGGTGGCTGACGCTGATGCGGCTCGCGCTAGCGGCACTGGTCATCGTCGCCGCCGCCGGTCCATTGTGGCATCCGCCGCTGGCGACGACCAAAACACGCGCCCCGCTTGCGATTTTGATCGACGACGGCTGGGCGGCAGCCGCGACCTGGGATGCACGGGTGCGAACCGCCGACGACATTATTGCGCGTGCGGACGACGATCGCCGCGCTGTGGCGCTGGTTCCGCTGTCCGAGGGGACGCGCGATATCTCATTGGAGACCGCGGGTTCGGCGCGGGTGCGGCTGCATCAGATGCGGCCGGCGCCCTACACAATCACTCGTGCCGACGCGCTCCCCGCGCTATCGCGATTCCTCGCTGATACGAGCGACGCCGAGGTGGTTTGGCTGTCCGATGCAACCGATCTCGGCCACGGCGCCGAGTTCATCGAAGGCTTGGCGAAGGCGATCGGGCAGCATCCGATTACCATTGTCGCGGGCGGCGTCACGGCCGCGCATGCGCTGACCGCGGCCGACAACGCGGCCGGCGCGTTGAGCGTCAAGGTGCTGCGCGCCGCCACAGGCGCCGAAGAGACCGGTACTTTGCGCGCGCTTGATCTCAAGGGCCTGCCGCTCGGCGAAGCACCGTTCGCCTTTAAGGCGGCCGATCGCGAGACCGACGCCCGCTTCGATTTGCCGGTCGAACTCCGCAACGACATCGCGCGCATCGAGATTTCCGGCGAACGTTCCGCGGGCGCCGTGCAATTGCTCGACAAAAGGTGGCGGCGGCGCACCGTCGGCATTGTTTCCGGCGCCACCGCCGACGTCGCGGAGCCGCTGTTGTCGTCGAGCTATTACGTGCAGCGCGCGATCGAGCCGTTCGCCGATGTACGGATCACGCAAGGTGAATCCCCGGCTGACGCCGTCGCCCACTTCCTCGACCAAAACCTGCCGATGCTGATCCTGACCGATGTCGGCAATGTCGGCGACGCCCATGACCGGTTGGCGCATTGGATCGAGGACGGCGGTGTGCTGGTGCGTTTTGCCGGGCCGCGCCTGGCTGCCTCGGACGACGATCTCGTCCCGGTCAAACTTCGGCGCGGCGGCCGCATCCTCGGCGGCAGCCTGAGCTGGGACAAGCCCCAACCGCTCGCCGCGTTCTCGCGCGAGGGCCCGTTTAACGGCATGCCGGTGCCGAATGATGTGACCGTGACCCGCCAGGTGCTGGCCGAGCCCGACGCGACGCTGAGCGATAACACTTGGGCGACGCTCGCCGACGGTACGCCGCTCGTCACCGCCGCGCGGCGCGGCAAGGGCTTGATCGTGCTGTTCCATGTTACCGGCGACACCCGGTGGTCGGATTTGCCGCTCTCGGGCTCT
>Ga0181525_10000318_pt1 | contig 42883 bp, 34 predicted proteins | sample PEATcosm2014_Bin_48_FD_121100 | JGI IMG/M metagenome (GOLD analysis project Ga0181525, IMG submission 121100) | Peatland microbial communities from MTU Mesocosm Facility, Houghton, MI, USA - PEATcosm2014_Bin06_10_metaG | ecosystem: Environmental > Terrestrial > Soil > Wetlands > Peat | place... | reverse complement strand
GGACGACCACATCCATCCTCGCGACATTACATCGACCCTCGTCGATCTTGCGGTGCGCGGCTTCCTCAAGATCGAAGAGACTGACGAGAAGGGCCTTCTCTTCCACCACAAGGACTATATCTTTCACTTGCTCCAAAAACGACAGGACTGGCGTGGCCTCGCGCCTCACGAGCGAGTCATGCTCGAAAACATCTTCGTGGGCGACGCCTCTGAAACTCGCCTCTCCAGCCTGAAGAACCGCTTCTATGCCGCCGTGCCCGTGGTTCGTACGGACATCATGTCAGCGCTGAAGCAAAAAGGTATCTACACGCTCGATCCCGAATCCGCCAACGGATACAGCATCGGCGCCATATTCTGCATCCTGATCCCCTTCGCTATTCTGCAATTCACCGGGTGGGCAGACTTCTTCAGTTCGCTCCCCGTCTTCGTCGTGTGCCTGATCCTCTCCGCCGTGATCTGGTGGCTGTTCGCGCGCGTCATGACCGCGAAAACCCTAAAGGGCGCTCGCATTCACATTGCCGTACTTGGCTTTCAGGAATTCATGAACCGGGTCGACGCCGAGCGTCTCAAAACGATGCCGCCCGACACCTTCGAGAAATTCCTGCCGTATGCGATGGCGCTGGGCGTGGAACATCATTGGGCGCAGGCCTTCGCCGGCATCGTGAAAGATCCGCCCAGTTGGTACGCGGCGCCGGCCGGATCTGGTTACGGATACGGAATGGGTTTCAATCCAATTTTATTTTCGTCCTCGATGCACGGCATGGCGACGGATATGCACCAGGTGTTCGTGTCTGCGCCGCGGGCCAGTTCCGGCGGGTCGGGATGGAGCGGTGGTGGCGGCTTCGGCGGCGGTGGAGGAGGCTTTTCCGGCGGAGGCTTCGGTGGCGGCGGCGGAAGCGGGTTCTAGTTCTTGCGTTGAACAGCCACCCCGAGGGATCTGAGAATTGGTTGCTTGATGGTGCGCCCGGAGAGACTCGAACTCCCAACCCTCTGCTCCGAAGGCAGATGCTCTATCCAGTTGAGCTACGGGCGCCTGTTGGACATTTTACGGCAAAGCGGTCGCACAGACACGCGCCCTTTGCTTACTCCATTTCGAAACTCAGATACGTCAGTCCGTCGCTGCGTTCCACTTGCAGCACCACCGGATCGCCAGTTTTGAGGCTGGATACGGCGGCGCGCAGCGCATCCATGGAAGTGATGGGCGTGATATTGAGTGCGTGGACTACGTCTCCGGTCTGTAGGCCGGTGTCGGGCGTAATCAGGTCGGCGGCGCGGCCGAGCACGATCACGCCGGAGGAAATGCGCAGGCTCCCGATCAAATTGCGCAGGTCGCTGGTTAGGTCAGTAGCAAGAATGCCAAGGCGCGGGATCAGACTCGTATCCGGATCGGCGGCGTCGAACAGTTGATCCATCTGGTCACGATGTTCGATGGCAGGAACGTAAAGCGTTTTCCTCTGATCGCCGCGGAGGATTTCGAGCTTCAGCACCTGATCCAACCGGTGCAGATAAAGTGCCGAAGAAAGCGCGGGGAGAGTTTCGATGCGACGTTCGTCGGCGGTGAGCACGATGTCCTGCACCTGCAACCCGGCGGCCGCGGCGGGGCCGTCAGGCTTAACGTCGGCGATGATGACCCCCCAATGCTGCGCGAGTTGCAGACCGTCCGCCAGCGTGGGGGTGATCTCCTGGGCGACGGCTCCGATCTCCACGCGGTGTACGTGGCCGTATCTCCGCAGGCTGTGGTAGACGAAATCGACGATGCGCGCGGGAATGGCAAATCCCAGGCCTTCACTGCCTCCACCCTGAGAAAGGATGAAAGTGTTGATGCCGACTACCGATCCATTCATATCGACCAGCGGACCACCGCTGTTGCCGGGATTGATGGGAGCATCGGTCTGGATGTAGGTGAGCGGCTTGTCGGGATCGGGCTGGCGGGCGGAGGCGCTGACCACGCCCATCGTCACCGAGCCCTGCAGCCCCTCGGGACTACCGATGGCAAAGACGAGCTGTCCCACGCGCGGACGTTGCTGAGTAAGTAAGGGCAGCGTGGGCAGCTCCTTCTCGTCGATCTTGAGCAAGGCAAGATCGGTATCCTTATGGACGCCCACCAGGCGCGCTTCGAGGATGCGTCGCTTGCCAACCGGCACGGGGCGGCCGGAATCCCCGGGCAGCGGCAGGGCGACGCGGATGCGTTGGGCGCCTTCGACTACGTGCGCATTGGTGATGACGTAGCCGGAAGGATCGACAATCACTCCTGAGCCGACGGCGTGCTGGCGGACGATGAGGGCGGTTTGCGTGCGGTTCTCGTCGTGCACCGGACCGTAGCCGGTTACAAGAATCTGAACCACCGCGGGAGACACTTTGGCGGCGAGGTTTTCGAGAGCGTCGTTGAATTGAGCCAACGTCTGTGTCGACGCGGCCGCCGATTCTGCGTTCGGGGTTGATTTTCCGTCGACGACCTTGGTGGCGGGAGTTGGGCTGGCCGGCTTCTGGGAGGGGGGCTGCTGCGCGACCAGATATGTGCACGAGGCCAGAGCAAGGGTTATGACCTGGACGACGATGTGTCGCGGCCGACTCTGGTCGTGTAGCGGTGACGAATATGAACCGAGCATGGAGTAACTCTCCTGAAGCACAGAAGAAGAAATCTCTCCTTTGACGGTACCACGGAGGGCTCGGTTGCAATGTAAAGCTCGTTCAAAACGGGCGGGCAAGGACGCCGGTGGCGCCCTGCGAGGTGCTCTCCGACGCATGGGCCACGCCCGGGTCCGAGAACTTTAGGGTGGGACGAGAAAAGACGGGGGGAATCTACTTCCTACCCTTAACCAACTCGTCATCAGGCTTTTATAGCGGTAGCATCCGTGATATAACCGCCCGTAAGCACTAAAGTGGGCGGGTCGCCCTGCGAGGAGCGTTTGGGATGGTGTTGGCCCGGTTCGCAGCGAGAGCAGAGCTTAGCCAGGAAGAATCAGGCCGCGAAAGAGGAGGGACTGTGTCCGAAGCACGGACCGGAAAAAGGTTTCCGCTGGAATTGCCGATCAAGGTACATAAGGAAGGCACGGGCGGCGACGCCACGGGGCTGACGGGAAATCTCAGCGCGGCGGGAGTGTACATACGCGCTGACGCCTCGCTGGATGTGGGTTCGCCGGTGGAGTTTGAGATCACGCTTCCGCCAGATGTCACCGGAGGGCAGGAAAATGTGGTGATCCAGTGCAAGGGGCGGGTGGTGCGCACCGACCCGAGTGGAACCAGCGAAGAAGGCCGAGGGGTGGCCTGCGTGATCGATTCGTACGAGTTTGTGAGGAACTCGTAACCACTCGAGGGCGAGAATGCGGGGATCTGACTCTAGCCTAATGACTTTGGAGCTGATAAGTTTTGGAGCTAATTCTGGAGCGCCGATAAAATGCTCAAACTGATTCTTGCCGATAACCAGGCAATCTTCCGCGCCGGCATCGCCAAGGTGCTGGCGGTGGAAGACGAGATGCGCATCGTGGCGCAAGCTCAGACGCCGGAGCAGATGTTCATGGCTCTGGACAAATTCCGCGCGGCGGTGCTGGTGGTGGCAGCGGGCTTTCACAATGATTTCGCCGCCATTGTGCAGGGCGCGAATCGCGCCAAGACCCGCGTGATCGTGCTGGCCGATACCGGCGAGAGCGCGCAGCGGCACATGGCGAATGGGGCGCACGGCGTGGTCTACCGCAACGTGACCAGCGCGGCGCTGGTGGATTGCGTGCGCAAGGTGGCGCGCGGCGAGACCTGGGTACAAGACGTGGCGGTGCCGAGCGAACTCACCGAGAACGATATGGTGGGCTTGCGGGTGCGCGACCGGCTTACCGCAAAAGAGCTGCGGATTGTGGCGCTGATCGTGCAGGGCTACAAGAACAAAGAGATTGCCACGCAACTGGGGACCACCGAACAGGTTATCAAGAATTATCTGCGCAACGTGTATGACAAGATTGGAGTGTCGGACCGGCTGGAGCTGGCGTTGTTCACCATCCATCACCGGATTCTGAACGAAGCTGCCGCTGCGACTACGGCGGGGCCCGTGCCCCAGGCGTCGGCCGGAGTGACGTCGTAGTTCTTTCGCGATGGGAAAAGGCCGCCCTGAGACAGTGAGGGGCGGCCTTTGTCTTGCAAGGAGCTTCCGTCCCTCAGCGGCCGAAGCCGCGCTTTCAAAACAAACCTTGATTCCAACGGCCTTTGTGTTTCCGGGCGCATCGTTTGCGGGATGCGCTACATCTATTGCTCATGGAATTTCGAACTTTGGGACGCTCCGGTTTGAAGGTACCTGCGCTGAGTTTTGGCACGGGGACGTTCGGCGGCGGGAATGAATTTTTTCGCGCGTGGGGCGCGAGTGACGTCGCCGAGGCGACACGGCTGGTCGATATCTGCCTGGAAGCCGGCGTCAATCTTTTCGACACAGCCGACGTTTACTCGGATGGGCTTTCCGAAACAATTCTGGGAAAGGCGATCGCGGGCCGGCGCGACCATGTGCTGATTTCGACCAAAGCGACATTTCGCATGGGGCCGGGACCGAACGATCTGGGGTCGTCGCGTTATCACTTGATCCGGGCCTGCGAGGCAAGTTTGCGACGGCTGGGCACGGATCACCTCGACATTTACCATTTGCACGGATTTGACGCGCTGACTCCGGTTGAAGAAGTCTTGAGTACTCTCGATCAACTGGTGGTGAGCGGAAAGGTTCGATACATCGCGTGCTCGAATTTTTCCGGCTGGCACTTGATGAAATCGCTGGCGGTTGCCGACAGGTATGGCTGGGCCCGGTATGCGGGACATCAGGTTTACTACTCGCTGGTGGGGCGAGAATACGAGTGGGAGTTGATGCCGCTGGCGTTGGATCAGGGCGTGGGAGCGTTGGTCTGGAGTCCGCTGGGATGGGGAAGGCTGACCGGAAAGATCCGGCGCGGCGCGGCTTTGCCGGCGCAGAGCCGCCTGCACAAGACGGCTGAGCAAGGGCCGCAGGTCGAGGACGAGTATCTTTATAAAGTGGTCGATGCGCTCGACCAAGTTGCCGGCGAGACGGGAAAGACCGTGCCGCAGGTGGCGCTCAACTGGCTGCTGCAGCGGCCCTCGATTTCGACCGTGATTTTTGGAGCGCGGAACGAAGAACAACTGCGGCAAAACCTGGGCGCGGTGGGTTGGAATCTGTCGAGCGAGCAGCTTGCGAGATTAGACGCCGCGAGCGATGTCACGCCTGTGTATCCCTACTGGCACCAGCGGCAGTTTGTGGAGCGCAATCCTTTGCCGACCCCGGCCCCTGGCGGCAGTGCCTCCTGACTGGCTTTGAGCTGAAGTTTAGCCGCCGCGTTTTGCCCGCAGGAAGTTACTTGTGGCCTGAAGCTGCGTTCGTCTTGGTTGAGTCCTGAGATCGAGTGGATCTTTGCAGTTCCTGGCGAAGGCCCTGGCGGATGATGTCTGTGTTTCGCTCGTAGGCCGCCCTCAGCTGAGATACTGCTGAATCGTGGGGATTTGGAGCCGGCAGGAAGGGTTCGGCGTTGGCGCGCTGGCAGGCCTGGTTCAAAAGCGGATATTCGTGGGCGAGAATGTTGTCCAGCGTAGCATCGTCCCAGTGAGTTACTTCCAGACTTCCATCTTCTGTGGGGGAGAATCGAATTCCGAGGGTGTCGAGTTGGCGGATGGTGGCGACTTCGGCGGCTTCATCCAGATTGAGCTTCGAGGCGATCTGGCGCGCGCCGCCTTCATCGGCGGCCATCGCCACCACGCAGTCTCCATTGGTCAGGCGAACGATGTACAGCATGGGCAACTCCTCGCACTGAGAAACCGTCCCCCAAAGGCTCGGCCCATCCAATGATGCTACAGGAAACCCCTATGTTGTGATTAACCAATTAGGATCATTTAAGTTGCGGGCGTGAAGCGGATCGGAAACGCGCGGCGACAACCTCCGGTGAGCGAAAAGCGATCAGGCTCGCTGAACGCTTGATCAGTTGAAACGCTTTGCAGTGACATGCGCGCTCACGGTCCTTCTGGCACTCCCGCGGTCCGATCCGCCTCATCTAGCCGACTTTTTCGCCGATTGATTTCGCCTGAGTAAAAAGATACAGGTAGTCCGGGCCCCCGGACTTCGAATCCGTTCCTGACATATTGAAGCCGCCGAAGGGATGCGCGCCCACCATGGCCCCGGTGCATTTGCGGTTGATGTAGAGATTGCCGACGTGGAAATCGCTTTTGGCGCGGTCGATCTTGTCGCGTGACTTGGTATAGATGGCGCCGGTGAGGCCGAATTCGGTGTCGTTGGCGATCTCAAGCGCGTGGTCGAAGCCGTGCGCTTTGATCACGGCCAGCACCGGGCCAAAGATTTCCTCCTGCTCGAGTTTTGATCCAGCGGGAATGTCAGCAAAGACGGTGGGCCGGACGTAATAGCCTTCTCCGGCTTCGGTGGCGCGCTGGCCACCGGTAAGCAGGCGTCCATCTTTCTTGCCTTGCTCGATGTATTGGAGAATCGTCTTCATCGAGCCTTCGTTGATCACCGCGCCCATGTTGGTGTTTTCGGCGGGATCGCCCACGGTGATTTTTTCCACCCGCGCTTTCAATTGATCGAGGAATTTGTCGTAGATGCGCTCGTCGACGATGGCGCGCGAGCAGGCCGAGCACTTCTGGCCCTGGAAGCCGAATGCGGCCTGGGCGACGCCCTCAACGGCAGAGTCGATGTCGGCATCGGCGTCGACGATGATGGCGTCCTTGCCGCCCATTTCGAGGATGGTGCGCTTGATCCAGAGCTGGCCGGGAGCTTGTGTGGCGGCAGTTTGGTTGATGTGCAGTCCTACTTCGCGGGAGCCGGTGAATGCGATGTAACGAGTTTTGGGATGGGCCACCACGGCATCGCCGAAGCTGGCGCCGGCGCCGGGACAAAAGTTCACCACGCCTTCGGGCATGCCGGCTTCTTCGAGAAGCTCGATGAATTTCGCGGCAATGGTCGGGGAGTCGCTGGAAGGCTTCAGGATGACGGTGTTGCCGCTGACGATCGAAGCCACAGTCATGCCGGCCATGATGGCGCAGGGGAAGTTCCACGGCGGAATCACGGCCCCGACGCCGAGCGGGATGTAAGTGAGCGAATCGCGCTCGCCGGGGAGCTGAACGGAGGTCTCGGCTTTTGAGAGGCGCAAGGCTTCGCGCGCGTAGAATTCACAGAAGTCGATGGTCTCGGAGATATCGGCATCGGCCTCGCCCCAGTTCTTGCTGACTTCGAAGACCAGCCAGGCCATGTAGTCCATTTTGCGCTGGCGCATGAGATCGGCGGCGCGGAACAGCAGGCTGGCGCGCTCTTCGACGGGAGTGTTTTTCCACGAGTCGAAGGCCTTCAGCGCGGCGGCCATGGCTGGCTCGACGTGCTCTTTGCCGGCTTTCTGGTGGATGCCGACTACCTGCGATGGGCGCGACGGGTTCAGCGACCTGATCTTGTCTGTCGTTTTGACGCGCTGGCCGCCGATGATGAGGTCATACTCGCGGCCAAGCTGGCCGCGAACGCGCTCGATGGCAGCGCGCATCTTGCGGGCGTTCTCTTCCTGGCGGAAATCGAAGAAGGGCTCGTTGATGAATGGGCCTTGATGGGAGGATTGTATGCGCGGCCGGACGGGGGCTTCGGCGATTGCCATGGTTGCACCTCGCGGAGAAGTTCAGTATGGGATTCGAAGATCGGTGAATTTTCATTTTAACACTTTGGGCAGCAGCGGCCTGCAGCAGTCAACAGCATCGAGCTTCGCTCGAACGGACAGCCGAGGGCGGCGTCCCCACCTGAGCACCTTCGCGAACTGGCATATTACTCTCAATTGGGCCGTCGCATTGCTGAGCCGGGTGATAGACTCGAAGGTTTTCATTGAGGGCATTGCCAGTGGCAATCCTGAGGTAGATTGATGCAAATCCAAACAGTTGGTGTGATCGGCGCCGGCACGATGGGCAACGGCATCGCCCACGTGTTTGCCCGCAGTGGATATTCCGTAGTTTTATGCGATGTGGAGCAACGGTTTCTGCAGCGCGGGATCGCGACGATCACGAAGAATCTGGATCGTGAGATGGCGAAGAACAAAATCACTCCGGAGGATAAGGCGGCGGCGTTGCAGAAGATCGATCCGGTGACCGATCGGTCGAAGCTGGCCGATTGCGATTTTATGGTGGAGGCGGCGACCGAGAAGTTTGAGATCAAGGCGGAAATTTTTCGCGATCTCGACCGGCTGACGCGGCCCGAGGTGATTCTGGCTTCGAATACATCGTCGATCTCGATCACCAAGCTGGGCGCGCTGACCAAACGGCCGGACAAAGTCATCGGCATGCACTTCTTTAATCCCGTGCCGGTGATGAAGCTGGTGGAGGTGATTCGCGGACTGGCCACGTCCGGCGAGACCTTTGCGGCGGTTCGCGAACTGGCGGTGAGGCTTGACAAGACGCCGGTGGAGGTGAACGATGCGCCGGGATTTGTTTCGAACCGGGTGCTGATGCCGCTGCTGAACGAGGCGATGTACGCGGTGATGGAGAGCGTGGCTACGGCGGAGGCGGTCGATGAAGTGTTCAAGCTGGGGATGGCGCATCCCATGGGGCCGCTGACGCTGGCGGATTTTATCGGTCTGGATGTTTGCCTCGACATTATGCGGGTGATGCAGGAGGGGCTGGGAGATCCCAAGTACCGGCCGTGTCCGCTGCTGATCAAGATGGTGGATGCGGGGTGGTTGGGCAGGAAAAGCGGGCGGGGGTTTTATAAGTATTGACCGGCGGAGGACCGAGTACCTGGTACCTGGCGCGAGTGTCCACAGCAATCATGTTCACTAAAGCAGGTTTGCCGCCGGCCCGTAGCGATGCGCCTTTTTACGTTCTGGCTGCGGCTGCGGGCCTGGGCACCGGATGGGTGGACGTCGTCGTCGATGACTTGCTGCTTACCGCGCTGCTGGTGCTGGCGGCGTGCATGCTGCTTGGGTTGCTGCGGCCGCGCTGGCCCTGGCGCTGGGTCATGGTGGTGGGAATGTTTGTGCCTCTGAGCGAACTTGCGGCTTATTTGGCGCGAGCCGTGAAACCGACGCGGGCACAAGTGTATGGATCGTTTCTGGCATCGCTGCCGGGCATTGCTGGGGCTTATGGCGGGTCGTTGATGCGTGGGGTTTTGGATAATCTGCGGCACGGAAGTTAGGTTAAGGCGCCGGGCTTCCCCCAGGCTTGGACAGCCGAGGCGGTTGTCCCCGCATGGGTCGGTGCGGACACGGCATTCCGCTCAGGTATCGGATAACCAAAAAGTTACTCCCTAATCCACAGAGGGGTCGCGTATGCTCCGTAAATGTGCGTGATGGTGTCGATGCTGGCGAGCGGCAGCCGGGGAAATTGCGCGTTCGTGGCCAGCACGCGGACGAAAATTCTGGTCGACGCCGGCATTTCGTGTCGGGAGACGTTCAGGCGGATGAAGTCGCTGGGGGAAGATCCGCAATCGCTGTCGGCCATTCTGATCACCCACGAACATTCCGATCACGTTTACGGGCTGGCCATGCTGGCAAAGAAGTTGCGCATCCCGATTTTCATGACCGGGGCCACGCACGCGGCCTGGGCGCGAGCGATGCGCAGCGAGAATGGCGATCGGCCGCAACTGGAAAAGCTGGAGCGCTTCGAGTCAGGACATCGCTTTCAGGTAGGCGATATTGAAGTCCAGCCTTTCACCATTCCACACGACGCTGCGGATCCGGTGGGTTTTGCCTTCCGCATCGAAGGCGCCAAGGTGAGCGTGGCCACCGATTTGGGGTATTTGCCCGCCAATGTTCGCGACCACCTGCGGGGCTCCGACGTACTGGTCATGGAGTCGAATCACGATGTCGAGATGTTGCGGGTGGGCGGATACCCCTGGGCAGTGAAGCAGCGGGTGGCGAGCAACGTGGGGCACCTCTCGAACGAGAAACTCGCACATTTCTTCACGAACGATTATGATAATGGTGCAACGTTTGTAGTGCTGGCGCATCTCTCTGAACAGAACAATCATCCTGAAATTGCGCGGAGAGAGGCAGAAAAGGCGTTGGGGCCGCGGGGCGGTCTGTTTCAGAACCGTGTGCTGGTGGCGGTGCAGTCCGAAGTCCTGCCGCCGATTCGCCTTTCGTAACTTATGAGTCAGCAGTGCACTGATCCCATCGTAGGCAAAATTCTGGCGGGCTGGCGTTACGATATCTCCGGCCTGGCGCCGGAGATGTGTGGCGACTACGAAAGCCACTTTGCGGGTTGTGAGCGCTGCCGCAGCCGGCAGCGCATGCATCGCATTATCGACGTCGGCCTGATCGCGCTGGCATCGGTTTCGGGCGGTGTATTCCTGCTGGCCTTTGGCGTGGTTCGCCACTTTGGTCCGCGACACGCATTCTGGCTGGAGATTGCAGCTCTCGGCGGCTTCGCGCTGTCAGCGCTGATCTGGCTGGTGGTGGCCGTAGCCACGCCTGCGCCGGTCACCGTGCTTGATGCGGCGATGGAGGGCGCGCGCCGGGTGCACGACCGGCTGCCGCAGGAGATTCGGGAGCGCCTGCCGGAAGAACTCCGCATGAAGATAACGGGAACGTAGCCGTGAGCCGGCCCCATACAATCCCGCTCACCTCTCGAATTGTCTCGCTTGTGCTATTGGGCACGATCGTTGCTGGCGTAGCTGGAACTTTGTGCCTGTTGCCCGCTTCAGGTCGGCATTCGACCCTGGGGGAATGTCATTCCGGTCGAATCCCGGCGCGAGTCCCCTCCCATCCGCAACCTGCCGACTACCGGTGCTGTAGCAAGGGTAATCCCGCGGCGCTGCTGACGAATGGTTTTTCGCCGCGCCCCGCGCTGCAAGCGCTGAAGGCCGACGCAATTCCAGTGCTGGTTGCTGCCGGCAGCGGCGTCGGATTCCCGTCCTCGATTGACCTGACCGGCGGCCCGCCTGGCGTTTTTATCCTCAGAATCTAGCCCGCAGTTCTCTCTCGCTTTTCTTCGACCTGCTGTCATGCATTGCAGGCCGTGACATGGGCGGTTTTTCGTTCTCTGGTTTTTCGTTCTCTGGTGAGAGAGACTTTCGTGGTGAGAACTATCGTGCACTCGATGACCGTCCGCTCGGTCGCACTGGGAACATTTTTGTTCTTGTCGTTAATCTCATCCTTGTTTTCGTCTTCATTTTTGGCTTCGGCGCAGGACGCTTCCATGAGCGGAATGCAAATGGACCAGCAGACGGAAACGGAAGGTCACGCAGCCTCGGAGTTGCCCTCGCCGAGCGCCGGGTCGGGAACAGGCTGGGAGCCAGGCTCCGTTCCGGAGCACGAGTGGATGCTGATGCGCGATGGCTGGGAGCTGATGGCGCATGGCGTGATCTTCGCCGATTACAACCAGCAGGGCGGGCCCCGCGGCGAGGGAAAAGCTGAGTCAGAGAATTGGGGAATGCTGATGGAGCAGCACAGGCTGGGCCGGAGCACGATTTTACTCCGACAGATGTTTTCAGCGGAGTCGCTGACCTCGCCACATCCCGGCTTTCCAGAGTTGTTTCAGACCGGTGAGACCTATCACGGAGAGGCGCTGGTCGACCACCAGCATCCCCATAATGTGTTTGCGGAGCTCTCGCTTTTGTGCACGATGCCGCTTTCGGAGAAAGTTTCGTGGGAGTTGTATGGCGGTCCGGCGGCGGAGCCGGCTCTGGGTCCGGTGGTTTATCTGCATCGGACGTCCGCGGCGGAGCTGCCGCTGGCGCCACTGAGTCATCATTTGCAGGATTCGACGCATACCAGCTTCGGCGTGGTGACGACGGGGTTGGTGATCGAGCGGGTTAAGCTTGAAGGTTCCGCATTCAATGGGCGGGAGCCGAATGAAGAGCGTTGGAGCATTCAACCGGCGGCATTGGATTCGTGGTCGGGGCGGGCGAGCGTTGCGCCGGGGCGCGATTGGACGGCGCAGTACAGCGTGGGACGGCTGGAGCATCCAGAAGCGCTCGAGCCGGGCAGCCAGTGGCGGCAGACGGCATCGATCGAGTACGACCATCCGCTGGCCGCAGGCAACTGGGCAACTTCGCTGGTGTGGGGGCGCGTGCACAAGATCGCGACCGGCGTAAATCTTAATGGCTACCTGCTCGAATCCACGCTGAATTTTCTGCGGCGCGACTATGCATTTACGCGGCTGGAGCTGGTGGACAAGGATGAACTGTTCCCGCAAGCGGCGGTTCATCCGGCCTACCGCGTCGGCGCCTACACTTTCGGCGGAGTGCGCGACCTGGTGCAGAATCGCGCGTGGCAACTGGGAGTGGGCGGGGATGTGACGGTTTATTCGAAGCCCGCAGTGCTCGATGCGGCGTATGGAAGTTATCCGGTATCGTTTCAGATTTTTCTGCGGATGCGCCCCGGGCTGCGGCAAGGTCATCACTAAACTAACCATTGACCAAGCGGCAGCCCGCTGAGTCAGCATTGTTGGCGAAGCGGGCTCCGGACCGAAAAATACGGTGAACACCCGATAACTGCGGCAAAATTATAGGCAATGAGGGGGACTATAAGAACTCTGCGGGTAGTTCAGTGGATCCTGCTGGCCGGTATTCTTCTCTACGTCGTCGCTGGCGAAGTTATGGGCGCTCGGACACAAACCCATAGGCCTTCGTTGAGCTATGTTCTCACCACAGCAGGCGTGGCAATTGTGGGGATGATATTCGTGGTACGGCGGACGCTGGTTTTGCGCTCAGCGGAAGCTTGGCTTCGTATCCCGACGGTTCCCTTACCTTGAATGATTGGAAGAGCGGCTCTATCGCGACCTACGGGTTGTGCGAGGCACTGGCCCTGCTTGGCCTGGTGCTGCGGTTTATGGGCTTCAGATTTTGAACAGAGCCTGCCGTTTTATGTTGGCGGATTTATCCTGCTTTTCTTCTTTGGGCCAAGAGAGCCTGCCGGCGCTTGAACCTCCGCCTTCGGAACATCATATCGTTGAAGATCAGTCTTTGAGGGAGTTCCGTGTCTATCAATGAACCGGAGGAAATTAGCTGGGATGCGTTGAGCGCGAGGTGAAGCGCGATGATTCTTGGGTGATTTGCGATCTGGGTGATTAGGTTGAGTCAATGATTGGCGCTGGTTCTGGAACGGCGGTGTAGAATTCATGCAACGGATGCAGGCAACGAGCGGTTAGTTGCGATTTCTTTGGTACCATTCCCTTCGGCTAAGGCCCTCGCAAATACGATGTTTGACAGAGCGATAGGCGCCCCACAACAAAGTCTCTCCCGCCGTGTTCTTATTGGACGAGGTTGGGACTGGGCGAGGTCCCTTCTGATTGTTGAGGCGCTTTAAGGGGAATTGTTCCGGGTGTTCTCTCAGTTCGAGTTGTCGCAATCAAAATCGCCCTCTCCCCCATTGAGATTCAGACCAAGAAATGGTTGTAGGATTCTAAGAGGGATAAAGTGAAATCCATATTTAACATCGCGAAAGCTGGATTAGCGTGGGGAAGGGGTCTTCATCGCGAAGCCGCCCTTGATTCTCTCCGCAATGTGCTGGCGGTGGTTGGAGGCGCAACCATTCTAGCCGACTTCAGCACGGTCAAGCTTTGGCTGATGGTGCCGATGCTGGCCGTCGCTTTTCTTATTTGGCTTCTCGATTACGAGCGCCACTTTCGCGGTCAGACCGTAGAGGAAGCAAAGATCGCGCGATGATGCAGTGGCGCCGTTTCGTCCGAAAATCAGTTCTACGGCAGGATTCAAAGCTTCCTGTGCCGGAAGCACGAAACGGCGATGGCGTCTGCTACGGCGTGTCACCAAATGGCCCGCTTATGCCTTAATGTGACAGCTGGCGAGGCCGCGCTTCTCCAGATATTGCTGGTGGTAGTCTTCGGCGGGGAAAAAAGTCACGGCGGGGACGATCTGGGTCACAATCGGCTTTGAGAAACGATGCGCCTTCTCCAGAGCTTCTTTCGAAGCTTGCGCTGCGGCCTGTTGCTCCGGGGTGTGGAAGAAAATGGCGGAGCGGTATTGCGTGCCCCAGTCTGGTCCCTGGCGGTTGAGCTGCGTGGGATCGTGATTCTCCCAAAAAACTTTCAGCAAATCAGTGTAGCGAACCTGGGCCGGGTCGAAGTCTACTTCCACGGCCTCGGCGTGTCCGGTGCGGTCCGTGCAGACTTCTTTATACGTGGGATTCTCGGTGCTACCGCCGGTGTAACCCACGCGCGTGGCGAGCACTCCCGGCATCTGGCGGAAAGTTGCTTCGACTCCCCAGAAACATCCTGCTGCAAATGTGGCTTTCTCCATTTAGGTTCCTCGTTAGTCTCCTGCCCGATTCGAGTGAAGGCGCGTGGTTTTAACTCAGCACCCATTAGATGACAAATCGGGCAGAAAGTCACATGCCCGGGAAAGAAGGGGGAAGAAGGCGCCGGCGGCGCCCCGATACGGTTGGATGAGCTACAATGCTCCGACCTAACGGGTGGTGTTTTTTGGTCGGGTTCAAGGGTGGAGAAACGCTCAGGAGATGAATATGGCATCGGTGCTTATTACTGGGACAAGCAAGGGAATCGGGCTGGAGGCGGCGTTGGCTTTTGGTCGCGCCGGCCACACGGTGTATGCCACGATGCGCAACCCGTCGCAGTCGCCGGAGTTGGCGGAAACCAGCGCGCGGGAGAAACTTCCCGTGACGTTGTGGACCATGGATGTGGAATCCGACGAATCGGTGCGCCAGGCGGTGGCTGCAATCCAGAAAAAACACGGCGCTATCGAGGTGCTGGTCAACAATGCCGGGGTGGAGCGGGCGGCCTCGGTGGAAGAGCTTCCGCTGGCCGATTTCCGGGCGGTGATGGAGACCAATTATTTCGGAGCGATCCGTTGCATACAGGCGCTGGTGCCCGAAATGCGGCAGCGGCGGAGCGGGTGCATCATTAACGTCACTTCGATTGGAGGACGTATCAGCAGCGCGCCGTTGACCGCCTACAACGCTTCGAAGTGGGCTTTGGAAGCGCTGAGCGAAGGGCTGGCGGGCGAGATGAAAACGTTCAATGTCCGCGTGGCTGTCGTTGAGCCGGGAATCATCGACACGGCGATGGCGAGGCGCATCGGAGATCCGGCGCCGGATTCGCCCTACCGGCAGCGGGCGCGTTTCGCGGCTCTTTTCACGGCGGCGCTGAAAAACCCCGCGCCCCCGTCCCTCGTGGCAGCAAAGATCCTGGAAATCGCTGAGAGCGGGACCTGGCAACTGCGCCACCCGGTGGGACCCGATGCGATTCCTTTCCTGCAGTGGCGCAGCCGGATGACTGACGAAGAGTGGGTGGATTTGAATGCAAGCGATGATGAAACCTGGTTCCGGCGCGTGAAGGGCGATTTCGGTCTGGATACCCGGCCCTCGCCGGCTGCTTCCGAACGTGTGGCCTGATCGGGTAATTGACGCTGCGGAGGGATTCGGGATAGAGTGCGGCAAAGGTTGTCGCAGCGGTTGTGCCCAGGAGAATGTGTGGTTTTGGAATCCAGCTTTGCCAGACGTGTGCAGAAATTTGCAATTTTTCTGCTATTGACCCTGGCAACGGCTCAGTTGGCGTTGGCCGTTGCGGACTTCACCCCGCCCATCCGGCTGGGCTACGGCACCGGAGATCAGTGGGAACCGGCACTGGCCGCGGACGGTCACGGTCATGTCTACATTCTTTTTCCGCAGTATGGCGCGGTTAAGAACTGCCCGGCCTGCACCGCTCCTACCATCTCGTTGCTGGTCAGCAATGACAACGGAATGTCCTGGCAGGCGCCGCATCCGCTGGCCCCCTCTTCGACCGGCCAGTTTGATCCGCAGATCGCGGTCGATCCCGTCGACCGGCAGACGGTGTATGCCTCGTGGCTGCAGAACAACAAGCGCGACGTGATGGTGGCAAGATCGCAGGACTTCGGTCACACCTGGTATTTTGCGGTGGCGGAGAGATCGCGCGAGGATGCCGACAAGCCGGTGCTCACTGTGCACGGAGCGGACGTATACGTAGGATTCAATCACGACGAGAAATTTTTGGTGGCGGCCTCGCATGACTACGCGCAGAATTTTTCTCCGGCGGTGACGGTGAATCCGAATGCGGGACCCGGCTGGTCGCTGGCCGGCGGCGCCACGGTGGATGCAGGCGGCGAGGTTTATTTTTCCTGGACGGCTTATGCACGGCGGGAGTTGAGCCGGCGTCCAGTCAGCATTTTTGTGAGCCGGTCAGGAGATGCGGGGCGAAGCTGGAGCACGATCCTGCTCGACGTTTCGAGCGCGCCGCCGGATTGCTCGCAACTGGGCTGCGAGGCCGGATACCTGGGCGCCCAGGTTGCGCTGGCTTCCGATGCGACGGGGACGGTTTATGCATTGTGGAACGCGGGAACGGTGAACGGTGGGGCCGAGCGGATTTACTTTTCGTCTTCGACCACCGGCGGGGCAAGCTGGTCGGCGAAAGTCGACGTTTCGGCCGCGGATGATACGGTTGAACACTGCTTTCCGGCGATTACCGCGGGGGCGGCCGGCGATGTGAGAATCGCGTGGATGGACGCACGCAACCACGCTCCGCAAGGCCAGCCGCTATGGAACGTTTTCCACCGCAACTCGAGCAATGGCGGTGCGACCTGGTCGGCCGAGATGCAGCTCTCCGGGCCGGCGCACGGTTACGACTACATTCAGCCTGATGGCTTTCAATTTCCCTTCGGCGACTATTTCTCGATCGCCATCGACAACCTCGGAAACACGCAAGCAGTTTGGGGTGCGGGGCGCAATTACAAGTCTCCGGGTTCAATCTGGTATGTGCATGGAAGGTAGCAAGAGCCCCACGGCGGCTCCCTTAGGGGCTGAAGACCGTGTCCTTTATGGGTTTGAGCGGCACGACTGAAGTCGCGCCCTTCCCGATCCTTGATTCGACGATCCTTAATTCGACGATCGTTGATTCGACCATCGTTGATTCGACGATCGTTATTCTGCGATCAGGCCGCCGGTCAGGTCCGCCAGGCCGGTGATGCCGCGGTCCTGGCACCAGCGCTGCAGTTCGTCCACGATTTTCTCGGTGGCGCGAGGATCCCAGTAACTGGCCGTGCCGATCTGCACGGCAGTCGCGCCCGCCAACATAAACTCGGCAACATCGGCGGCGGTTGCAATTCCGCCCATCCCGATCACCGGAATATTCACGGCGTGCGCGGCGTCGTAGACCATGCGCAGCGCAATCGGCTTGATGGCTGGACCGGAAAGGCCTGCGGTCAGGTTGGCAATGCGGGGCTTGCGGGTGTCGGCGTCGATGGCGAGGGCCACAAAAGTGTTGACCAGCGATATGGCGTCGGCACCTGATTCCTGCGCGATGTGCGCCATCTGCGCAATGCTGGTCACGTTGGGCGAAAGTTTCACGATCAGCGGCCGGGTTGCGGCGCGCTTTGCGGTAGTCACAACTTCGTCGAGAGAGCGTGGATCGCAGCCGAACTGGAGACCGCCGTGAGCCGTGTTGGGACACGAAACATTCAACTCGTAGGCGGCGATGCCCTCGCCGTCGTTGAGAATCTCGATGGTCCGCTCGTAATCTTCGCGGGTGTAGCCAAAGATGTTGGCAAACACCACGATGTTCCTGATCTGCCGCAGTCTGGGCATCTTCTCTTCGAGAAAAGCCGGGGCGCCGATGTTTTGCAGGCCGATGGCATTGAGCATTCCGGCCGCGGTTTCCCAGAGGCGGGGCGGAGGGTTGCCGATCATGGGCTCGCGGGAGAGACCTTTAACGACAAAGCCGCCCAGTTTATCGAGGTGGACAACGTCTTCGAATTCGACGCCGTAGCCGAAGGTTCCGCTGGCCGCGATGATGGGATTTTTCAGTTGGATTCCGGCGAAACTTACGCTGAGATCTGCGGGAACCTTGCCAGCGCTTGCGGGAGAAGAGTTCACTGAGGGCTTCTCTCCGCCGAACCCGCCGCAGGATCTTCGACGTGATGCGGAGGGGCAAGGGCTTCGGTCAAGACCCGTCCCACCGCGTGTGTGGGGGCATTGATGCCGAGCAGCGATGCCAAAGTGACAGCCAGATCAACCGGTTCGGCGTGGGTGCGATATGTGCCCGGGCGAAAGGGCAATCCGTAAAAAGCGAGCGGCACGTGGGTGTCGTAGGTGTAGGGTGAGGCGTGGTCGGTGCCTTTGGCCGGGCCGACGGTATAAGGCTCGGGAACTCCCATCACATACCATCCACCTTCGGGAGAATAGCTGTTCAGGAACTTCTTGCCGAGGGCGGTGCCGGGCACCTCGCCCGCCGCGAGTTGCGACTTGGTGAAGTAGTCGCGCAGTCCAGCCTGCTTCATGGCTTCGCCAACGGCAGTTTCGGCTTCGCGCTCTTTCACGTGAGCAGCGGCGAAGGAGTCCTGGTCGAGCCAGGCGATGGGGTAATCGAGTTTTGTATAGGTAGCAGCATGGCCGGAGGAAAACCTTGCGGTGAGCGCGTTGTTGATCTCGGCTTCAAGGTTGTGTGCGTTCAGATTCGCGGCGGGAATGTGGAGCTTCTTCGCCGCTTCGGGCAAGGCGGAAACTCCATGGTCGGCGGAGAGCGCGATCCATAGGTCGGCGAGGCCAACCTGATGGCCGAGGAAGGTGAAGAAGTCGGCAAGTTCGCGGTCGAGCGCTAGAGCCATGGCGGCCATCTCGGGCGAATCGGGTCCGACCTGGTGGCCGAGAATGTCATTCGCAGAAAGACTGATGGCGAGCAGATCAGTAGCTTTTCCGCCGCCGACATTCTCGTAAACCATCAACTCCTTGGCGAACTCCAGTTCGTACTCGTTGGCGAAAGGCGTCGAACCGACCACCTCGTAGAAGCCAGCCTCGGAACCGTCTTTGAGTTTGCGGTGCGCGGTCGAGCGCAAGACGTCTCCGTTGCCGCTCTTCCAGTCGCGATCCCAATACTTCGCGGCGCGAGCGCCGGCGTCGAAATCCTGTGCCCACTTGGGTAAGTCGTGGCGATAGTACGTAGAAGTAATCCAGGCGCCGCTTATCGAATCAATCCAGTAAGCGGCGTCCGCTGAGAAACCGCCGGGCAGAACCGCGGCGCGGTCTTTTAGGGAAACGCTGAAGACTCGTGACTGGCCTTGCGTGGCTAATTTAAGTTCGTCGCCCAGAGTGTCTGCCAGAAGGTTGTGCGGCGAGGCTCCCGGCCTGTCTTTTGTCTGATCTGGGGCAATGCCGACGAGTTTGGTGTCGTCGTCCTCGACGGAGGTGACGACTTTCTTCTTCTTTGGCTCCCACCACTCGTTCGCGACAATGCCGTGACCGTTGCTGTACGCGCCGGTGAACAGCGTGGCGTGTCCGGGGGCGGTACGCGTGTTGGCGTAGTCGTAGTTGCAATCGGTGAAGTTGGCGCCGTGGTCAAGGAGGAGGCGGAATCCGCCGTCGCCGAAGCGCTCTCGATAGCGCTCGAGATAGTCGCCGCGAAACTGGTCGATGATGATGATCACGATTAGTTTGGGATGGGTGTTGTAGGCGGAGGCAAAGCTGGCGGGAGAAATCAGGAGGACGGTTGTCACCGCTGCCGAGGAGAAAAGGCACGCAGCAATGGAGCGGAGGAGGAATCTCATCGCCGAAGTAGTTTACACAGCCTGTGGGCTGCGCGAAAGTTGGCGGGGAAATGTTGAGCCCTGAATTTGTCTCGATTGCCACCAAGAGCGATCGAGCTGCTCTCGAGGGACAGCCGAGGGCGGTTGTCCCCACATGAAAATCCTGCGGTACTGGGTCAGTTTCGATAGGATCGACTACCCATCCCGCCCATCCCGAATCTCACGTGCATTCTGCCGCCGGTTTCCGATAGAGTAGTTGATTCCCATGCTCGATTTGAATCATGCTCGATCTAAATCATGCTTGATCTGAACTTTGTTCGCGACAATTTGGCTCGGGTGGAAGAGATGCTGCGCCAGCGCGGCGCCGATCCGGCCGCTGTGCTCAAAGACTTCCGCGAGGTCGACACCCAGCGGCGGCAGAGCATTACCGAGGCGGAGACCATGAAGGCGCAGCGAAACCGGGCCTCGGAAGATATCTCCAAGCTGAAAAAGAGCGGGCAGGATGTCACGGCGGCGATCGCCGAAACGAAAGAGTTGCGCGAGCAGATTCAGTCGCGAGAAAAAATTGCCGCCGATCTCGATGCCCGGTTGCAGGATATTCTTTCCGGCCTTCCGAATCTGCCGCACGAGAGCGTTCCAGTCGGGCATAGTGCCGAAGAGAATGTTGAGGTCCGTCGCTGGGGCTCACCACCGAAGTTTGACTTTGCGCCCAAACCTCATTGGGATCTGGGCGCGGAGTTGGGCGTGCTCGATCTGGAACGCGCGGCCAAGCTCACTGGAGCGCGCTTTGCTGTCTACTGGGATCTGGGAGCGAAGCTCGAACGCGCACTGGCGAACTTCATGCTCGATCTGCATACCGGCGAGCACGGCTATACCGAGGTTTTGCCTCCCTACCTGGTTAATTCGGAGTCAATGTATGGCACGGGACAGCTGCCGAAATTCGCCGCGGATCTTTTCCGTGTGCCGCATGGCGAGAAGGATCTGTGGCTGATTCCAACCGCCGAGGTTCCGGTCACAAACCTGTATCGCGATGAAATTCTCGATGCTGTGCGGCTGCCGATTTCGCTCACGGCGTATACTCCGTGCTTTCGAAGCGAAGCCGGATCGTATGGCAAAGATGTGCGGGGCATCATCCGGCAGCATCAGTTTCAGAAAGTAGAATTGGTTAAGTTCTCGCAGCCTGAGAATTCGTATGAAGAGCACGAGAAGCTGACGCGAAACGCGGAGGCTGTGCTGCAAAAGCTTGGCTTGCATTATCGCGTGGTGACCCTGTGCACCGGCGATATGTCACCATCTTCAGCCAAAACCTACGATCTTGAAGTGTGGTTGCCGGGACAGCAGCTGTTTCGGGAGATTTCGTCTTGCTCGAATTTCGAGTCGTACCAGGCGCGGCGGGCCAATATCCGCTATCGCCCGGAAGGGAAGAATAAGACCGAGTTCGTGCACACATTGAACGGAAGTGGATTGGCCGTAGGCCGGACCTGGGTCGCGATTGTCGAAAACTATCAGCAGGCGGACGGAAGCGTGATTATTCCGGAAGTTTTGCGATCTTACATCGGGGCAGAGCGCATCACAGCGAAGATCTTTTAGCTAAGGGCCAAGGACGACAAGGACGAGGTGGCCATTGCCAAGAAAGCAACCGGTCACTAGACTTACAGGGGCAAAGACTTGCAGAGAGTGGAAATCAGCACGACCACCGCGGGCCCGCCTTCCCTGCCGATGAACGCCGCCTGGCGCACAATTCGGGGCTATATCCTCTGGTCGTACGAGCGTGGCACGCTGCACTATGACATCATGGTCACGCTGATTCTGCTTTTTGTTTTCTTCTCGCCTTACTGGATCAACTTCAACGACAGACCTGTTCCTCGAGACCCGCATCCTACCGGGGTGTTGGTCAACTCCGACGGAGCCGGCGGCTTGGTCTATCAGATTGAGTCGGCAGCCATTTCGCCGGGCAGCGACGGCGTGGTGCGCGATCAGTTGCTGCACATCATCGAACCCATCTCCGGCGGAGTTTCGATCGTGCGGTACGAAGGCGTCGTCGATCGCAAGGGGAAGGTTCAAAGTTACAAAGTCTGGGTGAAACGAGAATAGTGAAACGAACCTTCAAAATTCTTGCCGGCTTGGCGTTGCTGGCGGCGCTGAGGGTGGTCTCACTCGCGCAGACCAAAGAACCTGCGACCCTCGAAACTGTGCTCAAGAGAATGGACGCTGTCGCCGCCAACTTCCAGACCGCGCAGGCCGATTTCGTCTGGGATCAATACCAGAAGGTGGTGGATGAAACCGACACGCAGAAGGGAACGGTCTACTACCGCCGGGCGGGAAAAGCGGGAAAAGATGTCGAGATGATGGCCGACATCAAGCAGCCAGACCGCAAGTTCGTACTCTACAAAGACGGCAAACTGCAGGTGTACCAGCCGAAGATCGAACAAGTGATGAATTATTCGCCGGGCGGCAATAAGGACGAGCTTGAAAGTTTTTTGGTCCTGGGCTTCGGCGGCAGCGGGCAGGAGCTTGAGAGGTCCTTTGAAGTCACCTACCAGGGCGAAGAAACGGTGGAGAACATCCCAACCGCAAAACTGCAGCTGATTCCGAAGAGCGAGAAAGTTCGCGGCAACATTCCGAAAATTTTGCTCTGGATCGATTTAGCCCTCGGCGTCTCGGTGCAACAGCAGTTTATGCAAGCCGGGGGCGATTATCGCCTGACCAAGTATTCCGACATTCGGATACCGGCGAAGATCGGCAACGACGTATTCCGGCTGAAGACCACGAGCAAGACGCAGTTTGTCTCGCCTCGGGGGTAAGTGGTTGAGTCTAAAGCACAAGAAACTGTGCTAAAAAATGCGCTCCGGGCGCTATACTGACCGGGCACCCTCAGACAGATTGAGTTCGATTCATGGCCAAGGTATTCACGATTCCGGTCCCGCCCAAGTTTGGCAGCAAACGAAGGGAGCGTACCTCCGATCCACGTTATGTCGATGGACAGCGCCTGCTGGTCGAAGCGATGAAATACCTGGCCCAGAGTGATCCCGTCTCGAACCGGGCGGCGATCGAATTAATCTCCGAGCACGTCCGCACTCGCTTCCGCATGAGCGACTCTCCGCTTACGTAGAGGGCGGTGAAGAAGTTTTGCTGGGGCCTGCCGGCCACCCACTTAAAAATAAAATTTCAGGGCGAACTGAATAATACGCGCCCCGCGGTCGGTTGTGACCTGGCCGAAGTTGCCGCTACCTCCTTGCGTTCCCGCCTGTAGGGTGGGGCTATAGAACTGGGCGTGGTTGAAGGCGTTGAAGAATTCCGTCCGGAATTCCACCGACTTTGCTTCGCTGATCTTAAAATCCTTCAGCAACGACAAATCCCAATTGTTAATGCCGGGCCCCCGCAGCACGTTGCGTCCCATATCCCCGTGACTGAAGAGCGGGACGTTGGCGCAATCGAGATTCGTGGGATCGAAGTAGTAATGGCCGGCTGTGCCTCCGCCGCAGCTTCCGGATAGAGTCTGAATCTCTCTGGGATTCTTGAAAATCTTGATCGGGCCGGTCACGTCGGGACGGTCCAGAAAATTGTCGAACTCGCTGGAGTTGTTGTTGGAAAACAGAGTAAAGGGCGCGCCGGATTGAAAGGATGCGATGGTGGCAACGGCCCAGCCCTCGGTGACCTGGCGCAGTACGGCATTCTTGGAGAACGGCTTATCGATCGGTATCTGCCAGATCGGGCTCAGCACCAGCCGATGAGTGGCGTCGAAATCGGCCAGGCCACGGTCGAAGCGGGGGTTGGTCGGATCGGTATAAGTGGAAGAGCGGGCGCGAAAACCGGAGGAGTCATCGATGGTCTTCGACAAAGTGTAGGCCGCACGAAAAGTAAGGCCGCGGCTGAAACGCTTGTCGACGGTGAGCTGGAATTCGTTGCTGGCAGAGTTGGCATCGCTCAGGTTCGTATAAATCTGCTGCGCTCCCGTAGGCACCCCAGCCGGGTCCAGCGGACTGTCGCATGCCGCCAGCGGGCGGGCGCATTCGGGATTAAGTCCGTCCACGCCGTTCGCCGCCAACTGTTGTTGGAGAATCGCCAGACTCGGGTAATTTGTTTCGTTGCTGGCGATGGCCTTGCGGTTTAAGCTTCCCACGTATACGGCTTCGATCATGGTGTCTCTTGTGAGCTGGTATTGAAAGCCGTAGTTAAAATTCTCCGCATAAGGCGTGCGGAAGTGGGGCGTCACCACATATGCGAAGGGCAGCGCAGGTGAAAAGAAAGTTCCGTTGAATCCGCCCGCGGCGAAGGGGTAAGGGTCGGGATAGGAAGTCGAGAAATTGCCGGAAAGTCCAAAAGGATCTGCCGCGAAACCGCTGGAAGTGGGACTGCTAACGCATCCTTCGGCGAAGGAATAGCAGGGATAGTTGTTCGCCACATAACCATGGGGAGGCTGTCCGCCAAACTGCAGGTTGAGCGCTCCATCCTCGATGTCGTAAAAGATTCCAATGCCGCCGCGCATGACCAGCTTGGCATTCTTGAGGAGATCCCAGGCGAAGCCGAAGCGAGGGGCAAAATTGTTGCGATCGGGATAAAGCAACCCACGGTTGGGGGTTCCGGGATCGCCAGGATACAGGAAATCGGGAGGGGCATCTGGAAACACCGTGGATTGATGCCCGGGAAACCAGCCGATGATCTGGTTGTGCGGATCGATCTGGGGTGAATTGTATTCGTACCTGAGCCCATAGCTGAAAGTCAGATTCTTCGCGACTTTCCAGGAATCCTCTCCGAAGAAATACAAGGAGTGCGTGCGGATTCCGTAGATGGCGTTTGAGAACTGATAGTAGTTGTCCCAATAGCCTCCTACGAAGTCAGCCAGGTCGCTGCCCGGTGAATCGCTGCTCACCGGGCTTGCCGTAAACGCGCCGAAGTCTCCGAAGAAAAGGCTGCCGTTGGTGTAAAAGTCGTAGTTGAAGTTGTTGCGAACCCAGCGCAGGTCACCGCCGAACTTCAGATCGTGGCGTCCATGAGTCCATGACAAAGTGTCCTGGTACTGGAAGGTCACGTCGTGAATCTTCGTCGGTCCCTGCGGAGAGGGGCCTAACTCGAAGGCGCCGCTTACGCTGATGAGTGGAGCGGCCGCGCCCGCGGGGTCATCGGAATGCACGGAGGTGAATCCCAGAGATTGCGGCGAGGTCTTCTGCTGAGGAACAGCGGTCAAACTGGCTACGCGGTTCGAGGCAAAGCGCAGTTCGTTGACCAGGGCTGGTGAGAGGGTATGGGTCCAGGTGATGGAACCGCTTTGATACCGGTAACCGTCGGTAAAGCCCGATCCTACCGGGACATCGCCTCCAGTGGAAGCACCTTTTACGATTTGGAAGGGATAGGAGTCGCCTGTGTCATCGATCAGATATACAAAGGACAACACATCCTTGGTGGAAAAATTCTGATCGAGGCGCAGTATACCCTGATCATCCCGGATACTGGCGACAGGAGCTGAAACAAATTCGTTGTCGGGCCGGTTTGGCAAGGGCAGATAATTGTTGATGTAGTTCTTCATTACAGGGTCGACCGGGACGACGTTGCACACCGCGCCTCCCGCGCAGGTGTAAGGATTTCCCGTGACCGGATTGTAAAGTTGCCCGAAATCGTATCCCGTGGCCGGATCGACTTGTCCGGTATAGAGTTCGGCGAAGTTTCCCGTTCGTTCCGCGGGACTTAATACCGTTAGTTCCGGGGCCACTTGACCTTCGCGGCGGCGGCTTCCCTGGTAGGAAAGGAAGAGGAAGGTCCTGTCTTTTTTGAGCGGTCCTCCAATCGTTGCTCCAAAGAGGTTGCGTTTGAAGATGGGGACTTCCTGCAGCAGGTAATCGCTGGCGTTGAGATCGTTGTTGCGGAAAAATTCGAACAGGCTGCCGTGCACCGAGTTGCTGCCGGACTTCACGACTTGATTAATGATGCCACCTGAGGTGCGCCCGTATTCCGCCGTGTAATTGTTGGTGATGATCTTGAACTCGGCCACGGCATCGGGATTGGGATTGACGACAATGTTGTTGCCCAGGAAATCGTTATTATCGGCGCCGTCGATCAGAAACGTCATCGATTCCGAGCGTTGCCCGCTGACCGAGAACGGATTGTTCGAGCCGTCGTCCTGGTCGGGGGCAAAAACTCCGGCCTGCAGCAGGCCGAGTTGCAGGGTATCGCGATCCACCAGGGGCAACGCTAGAATTCGCTGCGTGGTTTCCACCTTTCCCAGGGTGGAGGTCACGGTATCAACTTGAGCAACATCTCCCGTGACTTCCACGATCTGGCTGGTGGTGCCGATTTCAAGAGAAACATCCAGACGGGCGTTCTGATTGATCTCGAGCGTGATGCCCTTGCGGACGTATTTGTCGAAGCCCGCCTGCTCGACCGTAAGCTCATACGTTCCAATGGGAATCAGATTGAACAGGTAGGCGCCATCTTTGCTCGTGATTTGCGTTCGTGCCACGTTGGTGCTTGAATTCTTCAGCGTGACTTTTGCGCCCACAACCACAGCGCCGCTCGCGTCCTTGACCGAGCCGGTCATCAGCGCCGTCGCTTGCTGAGCCGGCAGAAATTTTCCGCCTAACAAGACGGTCAAAAGAATCACCCCCAGACTGAAAGCGCGAAAGGAGAAGGGGTTTATCGGCAACATCGTCGTGAGCAGATTGCTACCAGGTTGGGGAACGTCACAAGAAACACGAGCCGGAACCTCAGCTATTTGCATAAGGAGACCCCCCCGGGCACACGCGTTTTCTTTTGATCCCGGATCGTTTGTGACCCGGAATCATCAACGGGAATGAGACCCACGCGCTGTTGGGCCGCTATTGTGCAACTCCGAGGCCACACTGCGCAAGTTGAATTTTCAATGCGTTGCACCTGATGAAACGTTTGAATACGCCTTTCCACATACCGAGTACGGGATTCGGAAGACTATTCAGACAGCTTTTCGGTCATGGCGACGCGAATTGCCGGCGAATAATGCGGCCGCCGCGACTATGACCGCGGGATAGCATTCGAGAGTGTAGCGCGGCTCGGGATTTTCCAGGGTGCCGAGGAATAGAGAGCGCAGAAGCAGGAATAAGATGAACAGTCCGAAGCCGGGAACTCCCCTGGAGTTCGCCAGGCCAGCGCCGGCCGCTGCGAGATAGGCCAGGTTCACCAGGCCGAAGACGATGCTCACCGCCAGCCATTTGCGATCATCATTAAATTCCCACCAGCGGGGATCGGGAGGCAGCAGCTCGGTTCGCGGGCGCATCCACATATCGGCAATGCGCAAGGCAGGAAGCCACACATAATAACGCAGCGGTGCGGCGTGAATGCGTTCCGCCGCAAGCTTGGCGAAACCAGCATCGAGTTCGGACGTCACGTCATGATCCTGGTTATATTCGGCGAAGAGCTGGACCGTTTCCTGCCGCTGCTGCGCTGAATCGAAGGCGCGGCGCGGAAGGCGAGTGGCATCGATGGGATCGCCCGGCACGTTCCAATAAATTTCCTGGACGGAAGCAGAATCCGCCATCCATGTCTTGGTCCAACGATTGAAACCGGCCATTACGGGCTCATCCGAGTCATTGGCGTAGCGGGGCGCGAGCGGCTCGAGGCGATGAAAGGTGCGCAGATTGCGCACGGTCCAGGGAAGCAGCGGGGCCAGGGCGGCAATGGCCAGAACGGCTCCGACGCGGATTATCAGCAGCAAGGAACGTGCGCGGTTTGATGGTCGCGGCTGGCGCACGGAACTCCGCCAAAAAAGCAGAAGGAAATACGCCGCAACCGCGGCCAGCAGAATTCCACCATCAGGGCGCAGCAGGATACAGACACCGATTGACAGGCCACAGGCGAGAAATGCGGGCCATGGCTGTGTCGACCCTGGGTCGCGTGCGGCGTCTCCTCGAACAGCTTCGAAACTAGCGTCGCGCAGGCGAGCGAAGCCGCTGACGGCAAAATCCAGCGCCAACGCCGTGAAGAAAATTTCCAGCGTCTCCGTGAGCGCCGCTGCCGCATAGTTGGCCAGGAAGGGGCAAAGTGCGGCCAGCATGAATGCCGCCTTCGCAGCACCGTGGGAAAACATGCGGCGCGCTAGATTCGCAGCGAGAAAGCACGTCCCTAAATCAAAAAATGTCTGGATCAGCAAAACTGCGCGGAAATCATTCGCTCCGAAGATGGCAAAGATTCCTGCGAGAAATGCAGGGTACCCGGGCAGCCGCGAAAGAGTTGGCATGATGTGGCCGGAGTCGGTGATGCCGTAGATGCCATGCTGCAGCCAGTTCGCGGCGATATCGGCGTACAGCCGGGAGTCGTCGACAATCGCGGGAAAGCGAAGCACAAAGAACAGGCGCAGCCCCAGCCCCGCCAGGCTCACCCCGAGAAAGAACCGAGCATCTTTCCGCACCAGTTCACGCACGCTGAGAATATAACGCGTTTGCCGTCATCTTCCGACCGGGCAAACTGCATCTTACAAAGTAAGGTTTCCGCCCTGTACCGCCCTGTACCCCGAGAATTGACCATCCCAGGCGCACAGCATACGATTAAGCCGTTAGCCCCTCCATGTCTGAACCCGTCTTCTACGATCCAAAACGCGCCCGCTGGAAGCGCCTGAGGCGCATGGTCGACGTTGTCGTCGCGGCACTCTCGGCGTTGATCATCTTCTTCGTGTACACCGCCTTGCGCGACGAACACCTGCCCGAGCTGCTGTTTTCCCCGCAGAAAAGGGCCTTTAAAGCTCTGAAAGAAAACGAGAAGGACAAAACCCGCGAGCGCCAGAAAAAGCTGGCCGGCCGGTCCCACCGCAAGTCGAAGCTGCCGGCTTCGGAGGTCAAACTGAATCAGGAAGAAGGCATTCGCGCGGCGTTTTACGTTCCCTGGGACGCGGCCAGCTTTTCTTCTTTGCGCGATTTCTCACGCCAGATCGATTTGCTTTATCCCGACTGGCTTCATGTGCTTACAGCCGACGGTCGTCTGCAGGGCGTGGACGATCAAACCAACAAGTTTTTCGATGTGCTGCAAAACAATCACGTGCGCCCCGTCGATGACCGGGTGATGCCCTTTCTCAAGGCCGAAGACAACAACATGGAAGTCTTCCCCATGGTGAACAATTTCGACGGCACGGAGTGGGTGGGAGACATTACCGGCTTTCTGAATAATCCCGATGCTCGTATGCTTTTTCGACATCAGGTGCAGCTCTATCTTGCCTCGGACCGTTATCGCGGCTTGATGGTGGATTTCGAGGCTTTTCCCACCTCGGGGCAGCCAGGCTACGTTGCGCTGTTGAACGAGCTTTCGTCGGACCTGCACGCTCGCGGGATGAAGCTTTACGTTAGCGTGCCGGCGCATAACAAAGAATTTGACTATGCCGCGATCGCCGCCCCGGCGGATGGTGTGGTCGTCATGAACTATGACGAGCACTATCCCGGAGCCGCGTCGGGTCCGGTCGCATCGCAGGATTGGTTCGTCGAGAATCTCAAGTTCGCCGTCAGTGTAATCCCGCGGGACAAGCTGATCTGCGCCATCGCCAACTATGGGTATGACTGGGTGCTCAAGCCGAAGAAGGGGAAGTTGCCGCCGGATGCGCGGGACAGCTCCGTGAGCGTGCAGGAGGCCTGGCTGGCGGCTCGTGACTCCGATGAAGACGTGGTGTTCGACGACGATGCGTTGAACCCTCACTTCAGCTATCTCGATGAGGGCAGCCGGCGTCACGACGTCTGGTTTCTGGATGCGGTGACCGCGCTGAATCACATGCGCGCCGCCCAGATGCTGGGCATCCAGACCTTTGCCCTGTGGCGCTTGGGGGGCGAGGACCGGACGATCTGGCGCGTATGGGACATCCCAGGCGATGCCGGCGCCGCCGACAAGTTGCGCGACGTATCGCCCGGCCAGGACGTGGACATGGAGGGCCGGGGGGAAATTCTCCGGATTGAAGAGCGCCCGGCTCACGGCACTCGCGACCTTACAATCGATGCCAACACGAAGCTGATCACCGACGAAAATTTTCAATCCCTACCCGAGCCCTATCGCGTGGGACGGTACGGTTACAGCCCCAACAAGGTGGTGCTAACGTTCGACGACGGCCCCGACCCCGAGTGGACGCCCAAGATTCTCGACGTGTTGAAGCGGGAACACGCTCCTGCCACATTTTTTCTCATCGGTATTCAGACCGACAAGTTTTCCGGCTTGGCCAAACGTATCTACAACGAAGGCCACACCATTGGGAACCACACTTTCACGCATCCTGACGTGAGCAATATCTCTTCGACCTACATGAAGGTGGAGTTGAATCTCACCGAACGGCTGTTCGCCAGCCTGATGGGAATCCGCGCCACGCTGATGCGCCCGCCCTACGCAATTGACGAGGAACCCGACACCGCCGACCAGGTGAAGCCGCTGGAGTTTTCGCAGGATATGGGCTACACCACCGTGGGCAACCGCATCGATCCCAATGACTGGAGCAATAACCCGCGGCACTCGGCCGAACAGATTTCGAGTTACGTTCTGGCCCACCTGCCGCCTTGCGGCACCAGCGACCCGCGTTGCGGAAACATCGTCCTTCTGCATGATGGCGGGGGAAATCGCGCGGAGACGGTTCGGGCGCTGCCCATGATCATCGAAGGCATTCGCGCGCGCGGATACGAGATCGCGCCGGTTTACGAATTGCTGGGCAAGACCCGTGCCGATGTAATGGCGCCATTGCCCGCAGGCGAACGCTGGGCCGCGCGCCTTGATGGCCTGGGCTTCTGGCTCTTCGATGCCGGAACTCTGGGCGTCACGTGGATCTTTTTTCTCGGCGATCTGCTCATGACCGGGCGGCTGATCTTCATCGGAACGGCTGCGGTGTATGACCGGCTGCGCGAAAAGATTTTCGGCAGGCCTTCGGAGGTGGCATCGTACCGGCCAAAGGTCGCCGTCCTCATTCCGGCCTATAACGAGGAAAAAGTCATTGTGCGCACGGTGCGGGCGGCGCTCAACTCCGACTATCCTGACTTACGTGTGATCGTGATCGACGATGGTTCGCGCGACCGCACCCTCGAAGTTGCCCGCTCCGCCTTTGTCCGGGAAGAGGCTACGGGAAAAGTCCTCATCCTTACGAAAGCAAACTCCGGCAAGGCGGAAGCTCTCAACTACGGCATCGAGCATATTCTGGATGCGGAGCTTTTCGTGGGCATTGATGCGGACACGATCATTGCGCGGGACGCGATCTCGCGTCTGGTGCCGCATTTCATTAATCCTAAAGTTGGAGCGATTGCGGGCAATGCCAAGGTGGGCAACCGGGTGAATCTCTGGACGCGATGGCAGGCTCTGGAATACATCACCAGCCAGAACTTTGAGCGCCGCGCTTTGGATGTTCTGGGCGCGGTCAGCGTTGTTCCGGGCGCGATCGGCGCGTGGCGCGTCTCCGCCGTGCGCGAAGCCGGGGGCTACCAGATCGACACGGTGGCAGAAGATGCCGACCTCACGATGGCTTTATTGCGCCTGGGTTATCGGGTGGAATACGAAGACATGGCGCTGGCCTACACTGAGGCACCCACCAGCGCGAACGGCCTGATGCGGCAGCGCTTCCGCTGGTCGTTCGGGATTCTGCAGGCGGTCTACAAGCACCGGGGAGTTTTTGGGCGCAAAGGAGCGCTAGGTTTCGTCGCATTGCCGAACATCGTGATCTTCCAGATCCTGCTGCCGCTGGTTTCGCCGTTCATCGACATCATGTTTGCCGCCGGTGCGATCTGGTATTTCGTGCAGAAACACTTCCATCCCGACTCGACTGATCCCGCCAGTTTTCACAAGCTGGTGGCGTTTTTCTTTGCGTTCCTGGTGATCGATTTTCTGGCATCCGCGCTGGCGTTCGCGCTGGAGCGGCGCCGTCCTGACGAAAAGGAAGACGTGTGGCTGCTGAGCCAGGTCTGGTTGCAGCGTTTTGCCTATCGGCAATTGTTTTCGGTGGTCCTGTTCAAGACGCTGAAACGCGCGCTCGAAGGCCGCAGGTTCGCGTGGGATAAGCTGGAGAGAACCGCCGCGGTGAAGTATGTGGCGTCGGAGAAACGGGATCAGGTGAATGTGCCATAGCGCGAACCTGACCGCTTTCATCCTTGATTACTGAAACAGCAATCCCGCGAACTCCGCAAGATTCCGCCGCCACACCATCCAGGTGTGCATGCCGGGGGTTTCGATTCCGGTCGCCTTCACGCCTTTGGATTTGAGCCATTCCCGCAGATTGCGATTCAGCGTGATCAGATGATCCTCGGTGCCGCATGCGATCCATAGCAGCCGCAGTTGCTGATTTGCTGCGGCGTCGAGGGAAGGAAAGTCTTTTTGAAAGTCCTCGGGAATCCCGCCCGAACTGAAGGCGCCGATCCACGCAAATTTATCGAGATGGTTCAGTCCCGTGAGAAGCGACTCCGAGCCACCCATCGATAAGCCGGCAATGGCCCGAGAATTGCGATCTTTCATGATCCGGTATTCGCCTTCCACTCGCGGCATGATCTCGGTGAGCAACGACTCTCGAAAGTTGTTGAAGTTGCGATCGCGCAACTCGGTGTGACTCCACGCATCCCATGCCAGCCGCACGAACTCCATGGTGCCGTAGCCCAGGGGCATCACCACGATCATCGGTTTAGCTTCGCCTTGCGCGATCAGGTTGTCGAGGATCACATTCGCATGCCCGACCGCAGTCCATCCGCTGGCGTCGTCACTGAAGCCGTGCAGAAGATAAAGAATGGGATACTTTTTCCTGCCGGCCGGATCGTAGCCCGGCGGAGTGTACACATAGTAATCACGATCGTCAGCCGCAACCACGGACTTATAGAAATGATGATGAATCACGCCGTGCGGCACATCGTTGACCTCCCAGGGCAGCGCCGGAGGCCCGGGAACATGAACAGAATTTTCAGGAGAAATAAGATTCGGAACCAGCGAAGGGTTCGACGGATCGAGCGAGCGTACGCCGTCGGCGATGAAGGAATATCCGTAGTAGTCCGGAGGCAGCGGCGCGGTTGTGACCGTCCAAATTCGCTGATCGTCTTTCTGCATTTCAATAGCGTCGGTGCCCTCGCGGGCAAGTTCCACCGCCTTCGCGTTAGGGGCACGGTAACGGAAGGTGGCGCTACCATCGGCATGCACATCGGGAGAAACCAGCGGAGCCGTCGTAGGAGCGGGCGCCGGCTCAGTTTTTTTCTCTTGGGCGAGAGCAGAGCAGGCGGCAGTGAGGAAGACGGCCAGCAGCAAAAAAGTTAGGACGCAGAGACGTGGCATCGATCCTCCGCAGTAGGTTGAGATCAACAATCGATGGCGGCTAATGCTTCTTTTCCGCAACTTCCAGCCGCGTCTCCGCCTTGTGCAGGGCGTTCAGCGAGCGCTCGACGTCGACATTGGTGTCGCCGCTGGTGAGGCGCTCTTCGGCGCGGGCTTTGGCTTTGCGCGCGCGCTCCACATCGATCTCCGAGGGACGCTCGGCAGTCTCGGCGAGGACCGTGACTTTGTCGGGCAAAACCTCGGCAAATCCCCACGCCACCGCAAGTCGCTGCTCGTCACCGCCCGCGCGATATGAGATTTCGCCCACCGCGAGTTCAGTGATGAGGGGCGCATGCCCCGGCAGGACGCCAAGATATCCATTCTTTCCGGGAATCTGCGCTTCCTCCGCCGTGGTGTCGACCACTTTCTTTTCCGGCGTGACAATTTCGAGTTGGAAAGAATCTGCCATTAGTCGTTGGTCGTTAGCAAAATCGCGCTCTGCTGGTCTGTCATCCGCCGTTCCCGGTGGTTGGCCAACGACTTTGCTACGCTGCCGCTTTCATCTTCTCCGCCGCTTCCAGCACTTCTTCGATCGGGCCCTTCATATAAAAAGCCTGCTCGGGGATGTCGTCGTATTTCCCTTCGACGATTGCCTTAAAGCCTTTCACGGTGTCGGCGATTTTAACGTAACGTCCGGCAGCGCCCGTGAACTGCTCGGCGACGTGGAACGGTTGGGAGAGAAAGCGTTGAATCTTGCGGGCGCGGGCTACCGTGAGTTTCTGGTCCTCGCTCAACTCGTCGATACCAAGAATCGCGATGATATCCTGCAGGTCTTTATAGGTCTGCAGCGTTTTCTTCACCGACTGCGCTACATCGTAGTGTTCCTGGCCCACGATACGCGCGTCGAGAATGCGTGATGTCGAAGCAAGCGGATCAACCGCGGGATAAATTCCAATCTCAGTCAACGCCCGCGAGAGCACCGTGGTCGCATCGAGGTGAGCGAACGTGGTGGCGGGTGCGGGATCGGTCAAGTCGTCTGCGGGCACGTAGATCGCCTGCACCGAAGTGACCGAGCCTTTCTTGGTGGAGGTGATGCGCTCCTGCAGTTCGCCCATTTCCGTTGCCAGGTTGGGCTGGTAACCGACGGCGCTGGGCATGCGGCCCAGCAGCGCCGACACCTCCGAGCCCGCCTGCGTGAAACGGAAAATATTATCGATGAACAGCAGCGTGTCCGCGCCTTCGGCATCACGGAAATATTCGGCTACGGTCAATCCGGTGAGAGCGACGCGCAGGCGGGCACCGGGCGGTTCCGTCATTTGACCGTAAATGAGCGCCGCTTTGGAGTGCGCGGGATCGCCCGGCTTGATCACGCCGGATTCGGTCATCTCCAGCCACAGATCGTTGCCTTCACGAGTGCGCTCCCCGACGCCTGCAAACACCGAGTAGCCGCCGTGTTGCTTGGCGACATTATTGATCAACTCCATGATGACAACAGTCTTGCCGACTCCTGCGCCGCCGAACAAACCGATCTTGCCCCCTTTTAGAAATGGTTGAATGAGATCGATGACTTTCACTCCGGTCTCAAACATTTCCGCGGTCGTGGCCTGTTCATCGAAGGCCGGGGCCAGGCGGTGAATGGGCATTCTCTCTTTGTATTCGATTGGACCAAGTTGATCGACGGGGTCGCCGATCACATTCATCACCCGTCCCAGAGTTCCGCGGCCTACGGGAACGGAGATTGGCCCACCCTGATCGATGGCGTTCATGCCGCGCACCATGCCGTCCGTGGCTGACATGGCGATGCAACGCACGCGGCCTTCGCCGAGGTGTTGTTGCACTTCCAGAATCACGCGAATCGGGCTGGGCACGGTGAACCCGTCGCTGACCACTTTCACTGCCTGATAGATAGGCGGCAACTTGCCCTCGGGAAACTGCACGTCCACCGCTGGTCCCGCGATTTGCACGACACGTCCGATATTTTCTGGCATAAATTGGCTTCCAGCTACTAGCTCCCGGCTTGGAACACTCAGCATTCAGCAATTAGCATTCAGCCTTCTCTTCACACCCAAGACTTTCTGGTTGGCCGAATACCAAGTGCTGATTGCTGACGGCCTTCGTCACATCGCCGCCGCGCCGCTTACGATCTCGATAATCTCTTTCGTGATCTTGGCCTGGCGCGCCCGGTTCATGGCGAGCGTCAGCGAGTCGATCATGTCGGTGGCATTGCTGGTGGCCGAATCCATCGCGGTCATTCGTGCGGCGTGCTCCGCCGCGATCGACTCGAGCAGCGCACGGAAAATCTGGATGGCCACATACTTCGGCAGCAGGGCGCGGAACAATTCTTCCGGCGGTTGCTCGTAGATGTAGTCCACCTGGGCCGCGCCGAATTGTGAGGCGCCTTCGGGCGTCTTTTCGGTAGAGCGCATACCCACCCCGGCGCTGATCGCCGCCTCTTTGGCCTTCTTCTTTTCGTCTTCCGTCATCTCCTCCGCCTGACGGACTGCCTGCGCGCCAATCTGCTCGATGGGAAGAATCTGCTCCACGATAAGCCGCTGCGCGATCACCGACTTGAATTCGTTGAAAACCACGTAGACCGAGTCAATCCTCTCGCGCTCATAGCGCGCAATCACGCTCTCCGCCAGAGTCCGCACCTGCGAGAATTCCAACTTTCCGAGAACGCCTACATGCTCTCCCGTAATTTGTATGGCTCCAGAGCGTTCGGCCGAATCAGGCCGGGTGTCGAGCGATTCCTCGGTCTCTGCCAGGCTGCGCGTCTGGAGCGTTGCTGCCGGATAACGCCTGCGCAAGAAGTCACGCCCCTTGCGGCCGATGGCCTCGATGTCAACCCTTTTATCCGCCTTCGACTCGAGAAAACGGCTGGCAGCCTTGGTGATGTTGGCGCTAAAGGCGCCCGCCAGTCCTTTGTCTCCGGTAACCACGATCAGCAGAATGTTTTTCTCCGGGCGCTGCGCCAGCAAGGGATGCTTCGGCTCACCGGTCTCGGGATCGTAGATTTCGGTCCGCGCCACCAGCGACTTCAGCACGCTAGTCAGCATCTGCGCATAAGGTCGCGCCGCTAAAGCACGATCCTGCGCGCGCCGCAGCTTGGCCGCAGACACCACCTTCATGGCCTTGGTGATTTGCCGCGTGTTCACCACGCTGCGTATCCGGCGCCGAATATCGAGAATGTTGGCCATTCTTAAAAACCGCTCGGCTATCTAACTCTAAGGCTCTAGCCCCGTCCTGCCTCTCGTCTCATGCTTCAAGCCAAAGCCAAGAGCCTATTTCGCTACCGCTTCCCTTGATGACATGAACTGCTGCTTTGCTTGTTGAATCACATCGGAGAGCTGCGCCTTCAACGTGTCGTCGAGAATTTTCTTTTCCATGATCGTGCGCAGCAAGCCGCTGTTGGTGGCGTCCACGTACTTGTAAAGCTCGCCTTCGAAATCGCGAACCTGATTCACGGGAAGATCGTCCAGAAACCCGCCTGTGCCGGCAAAGATGATCAGAATCTGCTTGGAGAACGGCAGCGGTGAAAACTGGTTCTGCTTCAAAAGTTCGACTAATCGCTGCCCGCGATTGAGCTGGGCTTGGGTCGCTTTGTCGAGGTCGCTGCCGAACTGCGCGAAAGCGGCGAGTTCACGGTACTGCGCTAACTCAAGCTTCAGCGTTCCAGCAACCTGTCGCATGGCCTTGATCTGTGCGCTGCCGCCTACGCGACTCACCGACAAACCCACGTTCACCGCGGGGCGCACGCCCTGATTGAACAAATCCGTCTCCAGGTAAATTTGTCCGTCGGTAATGGAGATCACATTGGTCGGGATGTAGGCCGAAACGTCGCCCGCTTGCGTCTCGATGATGGGCAACGCGGTGAGCGATCCTCCGCCATTTTTGTCGCTGAGTTTCGCCGAGCGCTCCAGCAGCCGGGAGTGGAGATAGAAAACGTCTCCGGGATAAGCCTCGCGTCCTGGCGGACGCCGCAATAGAAGAGAAATCTCACGATAGGAGGCCGCGTGTTTCGACAAATCGTCGTAGATGACCAGAGCGTGGCGCTTGGTATCGCGAAAATATTCGCCGATGGCGGTTGCCGCGTAGGGCGAGATGTACTGCATGGGCGCGGGTTCCGAGGCCGACGCGGCCACAACAATGGTGTACTCCATGGCGCCGGCATCTTCTAGAATCTTCACCACCTGGGCAATCGACGAGCGCTTCTGCCCGATCGCGTTGTAAATGCAGATCAGGTCGTTGCCCTTGCTGTTGATGATGGTATCGAGAGCGACCGCGGTCTTTCCCGTCTGCCGGTCGCCGATGATCAGCTCGCGCTGCCCGCGGCCGACCGGAATCATGCTGTCGATGGCCTTCAGTCCGGTTGCCATGGGTTCGCGCACGGGTTGCCGATCGATCACGCCGGGAGCCAGCCGCTCCAGAGCGATGAACTGGTCGGAGGCGATTGGACCCTTATCGTCGATGGGCTCGCCGAGCGAGTTCACCACGCGGCCGATCATGGAATCGCCCACGGGCACGCTCATGATGCGGCCGGTGCGCTTGACTTCGTCGCCTTCCTTGATTTCGGTGTATTCACCGAGCAGCACGACGCCCACCTGGTCCTCTTCCAGGTTCATGGCGATGCCGGCCACGCCATGGGGGAAAGAAAGAAGTTCGCCGGCCATCACTTTGTCCAACCCATACACGCGCGCAATGCCATCGCCCAGCGTGAGGACGGTGCCGGTCTCGTCCACGGCGATCTGTGATTCATAATTCTCGATCTGCGCGCGGATCAGCTTTGTAATTTCGTCTGCCTTGATCTGTGCCATAAGTAGCTCTTCGCTGTCAGCTATCAGCCTTCAGCTAAACCCGTCGCGGTTCCCTCCCCGAAGTGTCTCGATCTGGCCGACAGCTGAAGGCTAATTGCCGCCAATAGCTTCTTTAATCCTCTCCAACTGGCCTTTCACCGAGCCGTCGTAAATCGTGCTGCCCAAGCGAAGGACCGCGCCGCCAAGCAGTGACTTATCCTCGGCGTACTGGGCGCGCACTTTCTTGCCGGTTAACTCGCCGACTTGCAGTTCGAACTCGCGCTTTTCGGCATCGCCCAGCGCGCGGGCGCTGGTGATTTGCGCCTCGGCGAATCCCAGCCGCGCATCCAACTCCTTCTCCAGTTGACGGATGATCGGATCCAGGAAATGTATCCGCCGGTGGTCGATCAGAACCGCGACCAGATTGCGCACTTGCTTTGAAATTTCATCTCGTTGCGCGATCACGTCGAGCAGGCTGCGTTTCTGATCGGCGGGAATCGCCGGATTCTCCCACACGCGCCGCAGATCCGAACTTTCGGCCAACAAGCTGGCAAGGATACGCAATTCCGCGAGCGAGCGATCGGCGTCGAGATGGGCGCTTAGTACTACATCGGCGAAAGCCCGGGCATAGGTGCTGGCGACCGAGGCCATGCTCTAGTGCCCGCTCTTCCCCGGCGCGTCAACGGAAGTCGCCGAATAGGTTCCCAACTGCCCCGAGAAATTACGCACCAGGGCCTGATCCGTCGAAGCCTCGATGCGAATCTGCTTCTGCGCCAGCCTCACTGCCAGATCGGCGGCATAGGCGGTCAGTTCACGCCGTGCCGCTTTGGCCGCAACTGCGATTTCCTGCTGGGCGGATTCCACAATTTTTCGCGCGTCTTCCTGAGCCGCGGCCTGGATGCGTGCTTCCTCCGCGGCGGCGTCCTTTTCCGCGGCGTCGCGCATGATGCCGATCTCGACATCCAGCCTCATCAGGCGCGATTCGATCTCCGCCAGCCTGCGCCGCGCTTCATCGCTGGCCTTTTGCGCCTCCTGCATGGCTTTCTGAATCGCCGCCGTACGCGCGCTGAAGGCTCCCGGCAAATACTTGCGCGCCGCCCAGAAGATTACCACTGCAATCACAAAGAAATTTGACAACACGCTGAGCCAGTAAGCTCGCCGCAGGCTCATCCCCGTCCAGTTTGCGATCAGCCGGACCGCCGGCGACTGCTTGAATTCCGCCGTCTCGTCCGGCTCTTCGCCCGCCGCCTCTCGAGTCTCATGTGCCAACTGGCGCCCAAAGCCGGAGTGTTTCTGCGGATCTTCGACCTGCGGCTCTTTTTGCAGAGCTGGCGCGGGTTTGTCCTGCGCACGTACCAAGGTTGCACCGGTAACGGTGAGCCAGAACAGCCCCAGAAGAGCAGCCTGAAACACTCTTGCCGCCGGGATAGCGTTCTTGGCTACCCTGCTCTTAGTTCTTGAGATCGGGTCCTCGGAATCAGCTCTTGACATCGGATTCGTTGCCATCACCGTCCAGCTCCGGCCGGCTCGAGCACGCGCCGTATGATCTCCTCTGCCAGGCTTTGCGCCTCGGCCTGCAACCCGCCCTGCGCCGCCTCGCGATCTTTTTCGATGTCAGCCTTGGCCGCCTGCACCTGCTCTTGAGCCTTTTCGCGAGCCACGCTCATGGCCGCGGTCCGGGCATCCAGCGCGGCCTTGCGCCGTTCCTCCTGGGCATGGAAGACGGCTGACCGCGCCTCGCGCAGCCGCTGCTCATATTCGGAGGTGCGTGCCTCTGCCGCCGCAATGTCGGCCTTCGACTTTTCGATGGCGCCCTCGGTCTTACCGCGCCGCTCCTCGAGCACCCGGCGCAACGGCTTGTGCACAATCGTAGCGTATAGGGCGTAAAGCAGCGCCAGTAGGATCACCGTCGGCACCGACCCGAGCAGTAATCCGCCTAGCTGTCGCAGCGTTTGATCCATTGAATGCTAAACCAGACCGCTGATCCAAGATCGCTGATCTAAGATCGTGATTTCTAAGATCGCTGACTGCAACATCATGTGATCCGAAATCCGTGATCGAAGACCCGCGATCGATAGACCGGAAAATGAGGGCTATGAAAACTGTTAAAGTTAACATCCGATGGAATCTATGTCAACGCAAAGAGCCCATCCCGACAAGGTGTTCGGCGTTTGACAGCCAACGGCTGGACTTCTATGCTTGGGGTTATGTTGAAACCCCGCACTGGCCGCATGTGTTGTAGGAATGCGCCAGCGTGTGGGTAGGAATAGCTGAGAAATCTTCCAACCCACCCGGCGTCCAACGGGTGGGTTTCGTTTTTGTGCGAAAGCCGCTGGATTGAGCGGCGTCCAGGGGATTTGAAAAGTTAGAGCGAATCTTAATTCATTGAGGAGCGAACCATGAGCACAGCGGCTGTCAACGAAGTCACGCCTAGAACCCCGCGCATCAATGACACGGCGCCGGATTTTACGGCCGAAACCACCCAGGGAACGATCCGCTTTCATGAATGGATCGGTGACGGATGGGCGATCCTGTTTTCCCATCCCAAAGATTTCACTCCCGTGTGCACCACCGAACTTGGATACATGGCCGGCCTGCAGCCGGAGTTTGCCAGGCGCAACACCAAGATCATCGGCCTCAGCGTTGATCCGGTGAGCAGTCACGGCAAGTGGGCCGCCGATATCGAAGAGACCCAGGGACACAAGGTGAATTATCCGATGATCGGCGACCCCGAACTCAAGATTGCAAAGCTCTACGGGATGCTGCCGGCCGAGAGCGGAAACACTTCCGAGGGCCGCACTGCGGCCGACAATGCCACGGTTCGCACGGTATTCGTAGTCGGTCCGGACAAGAAGATCAAACTCCAGCTGGCCTATCCAATGAGCACGGGCCGCAACTTTGACGAGGTACTGCGTGTGCTCGATTCCATGCAACTCACGGCGAAGCACAAAGTTGCCACGCCGGTGAACTGGAAGCAGGGCGATGAAGTCATCATCCTTCCCTCCGTGTCGAATGAGGAAGCGCAGCAGAAATATCCGGGAGGGTGGAAGACGCCCAAGCCATATTTGAGGATCGTGCCGCAGCCGAAGTAAGAGGTGGGCACTTCCGGAAGCGCATGCGGTCCGGTGATCATCCCCGCGTTCCAATCGAACCGAAAACGGTCCTTCGGGACGCGTGTCCGTCGACTCGACCTCTCGATCAGTCGGCGGCATCGCGTCTGCGTTGAATTACGCGTTCGTGCCACCGTCGACGGTGAGATTGGCGCCGGTGATGTAGGACGCCTCCGGGCCAGCCACGAATGCGACGAGCGCGGCGACTTCGTCGACGGATCCGTAGCGGTTGAGCGCTGTGTTGGCCTTCTGGGGCACGGCCCAATCACCATCGGCGGGATTCAAATCCGTGTCGATCGGACCCGGCTGGATGTTATTGACCGTGATGCCTCGGCTCCCGACCTCTCTAGACAAGCTTTGAGCGAACATTTTCACGGCTCCCTTCGTGGCCGAGTAGGCCGCGAGGCCGGGCGTCATGTTACGTTCGCCTACGCAGGAGCCGATCGTGATAATGCGGCCGCCGTTCTTCATTTGTTTAAGCGCAGCCTGCGTTGCGATGAAAGTGCCACGAATGTTGAGGTCAATCAGGCGATCCAGTTCCTCCAGCGTGGCCTCCTCAAATTTCTTCGGAATCGCCGTGCCAGCATTGTTCACTAGCACATCGAGTCCACCGAAGGTTGCGACAGTCCTTTCGACCGCGGCTCCGACGGCGACGGCATCGGTGGCGTCTGCCTGAATCGCGATCGCCTTTCGGCCACTGCGTTCAATCGCCTTGACCACCGACGTGGCGGCGTCGGCACCTTTCGTATAGGTGATGGCCACGTTCGCTCCGTCCGCGGCCAGACGCTTGGCGATCGCAGCGCCAATGCCCCGCGAGCCGCCCGTTATGAGTGCAATTTTCCCCTCCAGCTTAGTGGACACCGTTTCTCTCCTCTTTCCTGACCATCTCTCTTCGTCGGCTCGCATTGTTCCAGAGATTCAGGGGCAGTCAACTGGATTAGGTGCTTTGATGTACTGGGCTAGAAACGGGTTACAATTTTGTTCGCTCTGAAGGAAGCGCATGCGGTCCGGTGATCGTCCCGGTCTTCAAAACCGGCGGGCGGCGGGTCACTCCGTCGCCGGTGGGTTCGACCCCCACTCGCTTCCGCCAACTTTGCCCCCCGCTTTTCTCGCGCTGCCGAACCGGCCTGATTGACTGCGTTTGTGGCGCCGCCTAAGATTGTCTTCCGATGATCGGCCAGACCATTTCTCATTACAAGATCACGGCCAAGCTCGGTGGTGGCGGCATGGGAGTGGTGTACAAGGCCGAGGACACGCGGCTGCACCGCACCGTGGCGTTGAAATTCCTGGCCGAGGATTCCAAAGATCCCGCGGCTCTCGAGCGCTTCCGGCGCGAAGCGCAGGCGGCATCCGGACTGAACCACGCCAATATATGCACGATCTACGACGTGGGAGAAGAAGGTGGATCCGCCTTCATCGTCATGGAGTATATCGACGGGCAGACGCTGAAACATCGCATCGAAGGAAAGCCGATGCGGCTGGCGGAGGTGCTGGAGATCGCGGTGCAAGTCGCCGACGCGCTGGATGCGGCGCACGCCCAGGGAATCATCCATCGCGACATCAAGCCCGCGAACATTTTTCTCACTCGTAGCGGGCAGGCGAAGGTCCTGGATTTTGGCTTGGCGAAGTACACCGCCGAGGCGCAAGCAAAGCAAGATGCGGGTGCGACCAGTTCCATGGCAACGGCGGTGAGCCCTGAGGGGCTAACCAGCCCCGGCATGGCGGTCGGCACGATCGCTTACATGTCGCCGGAGCAGGCCATGGGCGAGGAACTTGACCGACGAACCGATCTTTTCTCACTGGGAATCGTTCTCTACGAAATGGCCACGGGGCGGCCGGCGTTTTCCGGCCCGACCAGCGCTGCGGTGTTTGATTCAATTCTTAATCGCACCCCGGTTCCACCCTCGCAACTCAATCCTCAACTTCCCGCGAAGCTGCAGGAGATTCTCGACAAGGCGCTGGAAAAGAATCTGAAGTTGCGCTATCAGACCGCTTCCGACTTTCGTGTGGACCTGCAGCGGTTGAGCCGGGATGCCGACTCTCACGGGAGCACCAAGATCGCGGTGCAGCCGGGATCAGCGCAAGCGGTGGCCAGGCCGGGGACGGGCAGATCCCGCCGCTGGGCGCTGCTCGCTATAGCTTCGGGCATTGTTGCTCTAGGGCTGATCGCGGGAGCGTATTTTCTGGGAAAGCGTGACGGCCTGGCTTCCAGCATTACGCCACCCACTTATCATCAGCTAACTTTTCGGGGCGGCACGATCCGGATGGCGCGCTTCGCTCCCGATGGAAAAAACATCGTCTACAGCGCGGCT
>Ga0181525_10000314_pt1 | contig 43141 bp, 43 predicted proteins | sample PEATcosm2014_Bin_48_FD_121100 | JGI IMG/M metagenome (GOLD analysis project Ga0181525, IMG submission 121100) | Peatland microbial communities from MTU Mesocosm Facility, Houghton, MI, USA - PEATcosm2014_Bin06_10_metaG | ecosystem: Environmental > Terrestrial > Soil > Wetlands > Peat | place... | reverse complement strand
TGGAGCCCATGCAACAATCCGGTGCCGGCCGCGCCGTGCAGGGCGCCTGCACCGTAGGCGAAGAGCACAAGCAAGATAGCCGAGGGGAGGGTGAAGCCGGTCCATGCCGCCAGCGCGCCGGTACAGCCCGCGCGCATCAGTCCGATAGAAAATCCGACTTGGCTGGAAGCTGGACCCGGCAAAAATTGGCACAGCGCGACAAGATCGGCAAAGCTGTGCTCGTCGAGCCAGCGCCGGCGCGCGACAAATTCGTCGCGAAAGTATCCAAGATGCGCGATCGGTCCGCCGAAGCTCGTCAGCCCGAGCCGCAGGAAGACGCAAAAGACTTCAGCGGCGTCATACGTACCGCTCGCCGCAACTTGTGGGATTGCCTCAGGTTCTCGATCCATGCCGTGTCGTGCTCGGGTGATCGATGCAAAGCGGCGGGGCGACGGAGCCGGCCGCCGAAAACAAGACTTTCTCATCCGCGGCGTCGAGCAAGTGAGATTATACTCCTCTTGGACGAGTTGTTAGTAGAATAATCTTCTTCTTGATCGTAGATCGGACCCTATATATGGAACATCGTTCTTCGTTCGGCTTTTTGGTGGACTTGGCGCATCCCATGACCTCGCCGCTGCAGCAAAAAATCAAGATCACCGGTCCGGTCGTTGTTACGGCCAATCGCGTCGGCGACGGTGCCGTCGTCTATTGGCGCGCCGACGGCGGGTGGACCACCAATCTCGGCGAAGCCGCGATCACCGCCGATGCCGGCGTCGCCCGCGCATTGGCGAGCGCCGCGATCGCCGACGATCTGCATGCGGTCGGCGCCTACATCGCGCCGGTCAAGCTGACGCGCGAAGGCGAGGTGCGGCCGGGAAATCTGCGCGAGCTGATCCGGCAAAGCGGCCCGACGATAGATTTGCCGGTAACCTTCGGCATATAAAAGAAAACGCCATGACAACGGCGCCGGTCGTCAAGACCGTGCTCGAAAGTGAATGCAAGCGCATGTACCTTTACGACGACTTCGATCGCACGCTGGTGACCGAACGGGTCGCGGAATTCCGTGACCAGGTTGCCCGCCGGCTGTCGGGCGAATTGACCGAGGATGAGTTCAAGCCGCTGCGGCTGATGAACGGCGTGTATCTGCAGCTGCACGCTTACATGCTGCGCACCTCCATTCCCTACGGCACGCTGTCGTCGGAACAGCTGCGCATGCTGGCGCACGTCGCCCGCCGTTACGACCGCGGCTACGGGCATTTCACCACGCGGCAAAATATTCAGTATCACTGGATCAAGCTGGAAGAATTGCCCGACGCCATGGCCGACCTTGCCAGTGTCGGCATGCACGGCCTGCAAACCAGCGGCAATTGCGTGCGCAATCTCACCACCGATCAATGGGCCGGCGTTGCGCCCGATGAGCTCGAGGATCCGCGGGTTTGGGCCGAGCTCATTCGCCAGCATGTCACGCTGCATCCGGAGTTTTCGTTTCTGCCGCGCAAATTCAAAATTGCGGTCGGCGCTTCGGCGCATGACCGCGCGGCGTTGGCGATCCACGATCTGGCACTACGGCTACATCGCAACGCCTCCGGCGAGACCGGTTTTGAAGTGATGGTCGGCGGTGGGCTTGGCCGCACCCCGTTCCTCGCCAAGACCATCAAGCCGTTCCTGGCGACGCGCGACGTGCTGAGCTATGTCGAGGCGATCCTGCGCACCTACAACGAGTTCGGCCGGCGCGACAATATTTACAAGGCGCGCATCAAGATCCTCGTCCATGAGCTTGGCGCCGAGGCTTTCGCCAAAGAAGTCGAGGCGGAGTGGCGGAATTTCAAAGACGGCGCGCTGGCGCTCGACCCGGCGGCGCTCGCCGAAATTGCTTCGCGCTTTACCTATCCGGCTTACGCGCGGCTCGACGACAATCCGCCGGCTCTGGCGCAAGCGCGCCGCGCCGACCGTGATTTCGACGTTTGGATGGGCAATTCGGTCGCCGATCATAAAATTCCCGGCTACGCCATTGTCACCTTGTCCTTAAAGCCGGAAGGCGGCACGCCCGGCGATGCCACCGCCGAGCAAATGGATGCGATCGCCGACTTGGCCGACCGCTACTCGTTCAGCGAAATTCGCGTCGGCCACGAGCAGAACCTGGTGCTGCCGCATGTCGCGCAGCGCGATCTGCCGGAGGTGTGGCGCGCGCTGGATGCGATCGGAGTCGCCACGCCGAACGTCAATCTCATCACCGACATCATCTCCTGCCCCGGCCTCGATTATTGCAGTCTCGCCAACACGCGCTCGATTACGATCGCGCAGGAATTGACGCGCCGCTTCCGCAATCTCGATGTGGCGCGCGACCTTGGCCGCCTGCACGTCAATATTTCCGGTTGCATCAACGCTTGTGGTCATCACCATGTCGGCCACATCGGCATTCTCGGCGTCGAAAAGAACGGCGAGGAATTTTTCCAGATCACGCTCGGCGGCAAGGCGGACGAGGACGCCAAGCTCGGCGCGCTGGTCGGGCCTGCCGTGCCTTACGATCAGGTCGCGGACGTCGTCGAAGACATCGCCGCCGCTTATGTAGAATTGCGCGCACGGCCGGACGAATTGTTCGTCGATACGGTCAAGCGCACCGGCATTGAGCCATTCAGGGAGCGTGTCTATGCCACTCGTTAAAGGCGGCAACATCGTCGACGACCGGTATGTTCGTGCGCTCGATGATGCGCCGGTTCCGGACGGCGTTCCGGTGCTGGTGCCGGCGGCGCGGCTTCTGGCCGACGCCGACCAACTCGTCGCGCGCAAGGCGCCGATCGGCGTCATTTGGCCGAACAATCGCAAGGTCGCCGAGCTTGCGCCATGGCTCGATCGGCTGTCGGTTGTTGCGCTGGTTTTTCCCACGTTCCGTGACGGTCGCGCGTACAGTCAGGCGCGCCTGTTGCGCGAGCGCTATGGCTATCGCGGCGAACTGCGCGCCACCGGCGAGGTGTTGCGCGACCAGTTCCAGTTTCTGCTGCGCGCGGGCTTTGACGCCTTCGAAGTCAAAAAGCCCGCCGACGCGCAAGTCTTTAAGCAGGCGGCGGCCCGCTTTAGCGTGTTCTATCAGCCGAGCGCCGACGGCGGTGTGCCGGTCCAGCGCCGGCGGCTGCAAACTGCCACTGCCGAAAGGGCACGAGAGGCGGTATAAATCGCCTCATGACGGCTATAGTCGCAGTGATCGCGCCGGGTGCCATGGGCGCCGCGGTCGGCAAACGCCTCGCCGATCATGGCGTCAAGGTGCTCACTTCGCTGGCGGGGCGGAGCGCCGCGAGCACGTCACGGGCGCATAGCGTCGGCATGATCGCCGCAAGCGACGCCGAAATCGTTGCCGCCGAATTCATTCTTTCCATTCTGCCGCCCGGCGAGGCGCTTGCGCTCGCGCAACACTTTGCACCCGTGCTCGCCGCCAGCAATGCCAAGCCCGTCTATGTGGATTGCAACGCCATCAATCCGGCGACGGTCGAACGCGTCGCCGCAACGATCGCGCCGACCGGATGTTCCTTCGTCGACTGCGGCATTATTGGCGCACCGCCAAAGGGCGACGACGCCGGGCCGCGATTTTACGCTTCAGGCGAGGCGGCGACGCATTTCGCGGATTTACGCCAATACGGCCTTGATGTTCGTGTGCTCGATGGCGCGCCGAGCGCCGCCTCGGCGCTGAAAATGTCGTATGCCGGTATCACCAAAGGCATTCAGGCGATCGGTGCGGCGATGATTCTCGCGGCCTGTCGCGCCGGCTCGACCGACGCATTGATGGCGGAACTTTCGTTCAGTCAGAAGGAGCTATTGCGGCAATTCCGGGTGCAATTGCCGATGATGCCGGGCAAGGCCTATCGCTGGGTCGCCGAGATGCAGGAGATCGCGGGCTTCGTCGGCGGGGATCCCGCTGCACGTGAACTTTATGACGGCGCCGCGCAGTTCTATGAGCGCATGGCGCGGGATTTCGCCACCGATCAAAAAGACGTCGCCGCGCTCAAGGCGTTTCTCGACAAAAGCGGGTCCTGACCGACGCGCTAAACCCTCGCCGGCGCTCTTCCCGCCAACGCCTGCACCAGTTCGGCGATGCGCGCGATCGACCGAAAGTTTGTCGGCGTCATGTCGCGCTCGGGGATTTTGAGGCCGAATTCCGCTTCCACCGACAGCATCAGGCTGACGAGGCCGAGCGAAGACAGGCCGCTTGAGCGCAGATCGTCGTCAGGGCGGATGGGTTTGGTGACTGATTGCTTAAACAAAGCGAGGGTGGCCAAGCGCGTGATGCGATCGGTCACACTGTCTTCCGTCACGTGGTCTTCGGCGCGGTGGAGCACGGTGAATGCTCTTTCGTAAAAGCTCCATTCATCGATAGCAGCGGCTGATTAACCAGTGGTAACGCCCTTGCCGGACGACGTCCCCGTGATTGGTAACCTTGATACGAAAGAACAAGGGTAATTCCCGCCGGCCGCCGCAAGATTTGCAGGTTTGGCAGTATGTCGTGGGCTACATCGGCGTTTGCGAAAATGTGGTCGCGATAGGGGTAGCCTTGAGTGCATCGATGAGAGTGCAACGGGCGAGGGCGCTGCCGAAATTGCGCGTATCCGGCAGCACCGCGCCGACGGCGGAAAGTCTCGCCGAGCGTGCCGAGCGCGTCGCCGCGATCGCGGCGCAACACGCGGCGGCGGTCGACCGGGATTCGCTTTTTCCGGCGGACGCTATCGCCGCTGCGCGCCGCGAGCGCTTCTTGAGCGCTGCAGTGCCACGCGAACTCGGCGGCGAGGGGGCGAGCATCTCCGAGGTCGTGGACGTCTGTTACACGCTCGGCCGCGCTTGCGGTTCGACCGCGATGATTTTCGCCATGCATCAGACCAAGCTCGCCGCAATCGTCCGCCATGGCTGCAGTAGCGCCTGGCATGAACAATTCCTGCGGCGCGTTTGCAGCGAGCAATTGCTGCTGGCGTCGTCGACCACCGAAGGCAACCGCGGCGGCGATATCCGCAACAGTGCGGCCCCGATCGAACGGCGGCACGCGCGCATCGCGCTGACCAGAGACGCCACCGTGATCTCTTACGGCGAGGCAGCGGACGCGGTGGTCACCACCGCCCGGCGCTCGGCCGACGCAGCCAGTGCCGACCAGGTGCTGGTCGTGTTCCACAAAGACGATTACACGCTCGAGCGCCTTGCCGGCTGGGACGCGCTCGGCATGCGCGGCACGTGTAGCGATGGTTTCAAGCTGGTCGCGTCGGGGACGAGCGAGCAGATTTTGCCGGTGCCGTATGACGAAATTCACGCCCGCACCGTGATGCCGGTCGCGCATCTGACCTGGAGCAGCGCCTGGGCCGGTATCGCCGCAGCCGCGGCCGATCGGTCGCGCGCTTTCGTCCGCAAGGCCGCGCAATGCGGCGACGGCGCGCTGCCGCCCGGCGCCGCGCATCTCACGCGCGCCGACGCCACCTTGCAGCGGCTGCGCAACCTCATTGGCGGCGCGTTGCGACGCTTCGAGGCTGTCGCCGACGATCCGGTCGCGCTCGAATCCGTCGACTTCCAGACCGGCATGAATCTTCTCAAGGTCAACGCCTCTGAGCTCGCGGTGGCGATCGTCATGAGCGCGATGCAAGCCTGCGGGCTTGCCGGCTACCGCAACGACAGCCCGTACAGCATCGGCCGGCACTTGCGGGACGTCCTGTCGTCGCCGGTCATGATCAGCAATGACCGCATTCTCGGCAACCTCGCCATGGCGTCGCTGTTGAGCAGCGCTCCGGCGTCGCTGCGCGAACCAACATCAACAAGAACGACGGACAGTGAGGCGCGAGCATGAATGTGGCCGTCAAGGAGCCGAGACATCCGGTCCATTCGATGGACGCGCTGGCCGATGCGCTGCTGCTGCCGTCCGGTATCGACGGTGTTTTTGCGCGCACGGCGCCGTTTGCGCAGGTTCTCGACTGCCTCGACGCCTTTATCTCACGCCAGCGCGAGCCGGAGACGGAAGTATTGCGCTTTCCGCCGGTGATGAGCCGCCGGCAACTGGAAAAGTCCGGCTACCTGCACAGCTTTCCGCACTTTCTCGGCTGCGTCTGCTGTCTCGACGGCAGCGAAGCGGAGATCGCGAAGAGCGTTGAGCGTTGCGACGCCGGCGACGACTGGACGACGGGTCTGGCGGCAGCTGACCTCGTGCTGACGCCTGCGGCCTGTTATCCGGTTTATCCGCTCGCCGCGAGCCGCGGCGAAGTGCCACCCACGGGCTTGTTGTTCGACGTCGCCAGCGACTGCTTTCGCCGCGAGCCTTCGCAGGATCTCGACCGTCTGCAGTCGTTTCGCATGCGCGAATATGTCTGTATCGGCACGCCCGAGCATGTCGACGACTTTCGCCGGCGCTGGATGGTGCGCGCCGAGCAAATGGCGGTGCAATTGGGCTTGCCGTACCGGATCGAGCAGGCGAGCGACGCGTTTTTCGGCCGTGGCAGCAAGCTCATGGCCATGAGCCAGATCGAGCAAGCGCTGAAATTCGAACTTGTGGTGCCGATCCGCGCCGAGGGGCCGCCCACCGCGTGCATGAGCTTCAATTATCACCGCGATCATTTCGGCGCCGTGTGGAACCTTTGCGACGCCGCCGGCCAGGCGATGCATACCGGCTGCGTCGCCTTCGGGATGGATCGCCTGGTGCTGGCCTTGTTCGCTATCCACGGCCTCGACTACGCCTGGTGGCCGGCCGCCGTCCGCAAGGCGCTGGACATCTAGCGACAGGAATTGCCGCTACGCCCCCCTCCTTTGGGGGGATTGCCTGTCTCACATCTCATTTCAGAAAATTTCACCCGACCGCGCGCGCGGGGGACCAGCGTTCCGCGCTCTCTTGTTTGCGTTTGACACTCGGTGGGCTCGGTGCCGCCGCGACGTGTTGGCGCGCGCGGTTTTTGGAGGCTATGAATGACCAATGTCAGCGTGATGCGTGCGGGGAAGACTTCCGAAACGACGGCCGCGGAATTTCACGCTCGCGTCGACGCGTTGCTGCCGCTGATCGAAAGCCGTGCGGAAGAGGCGGAAGCTCTCGGCCACATGACTGACGACGTCGTCGACGCGCTACGCAAGTCGGGCATCTATACGATGCTGTTTCCGAAGGCGGTCGGCGGCCCGGAATTGTCGCCGTTCGACGCCATGCAGATCGTCGAACGCTTGTCCTACGCGCACGCATCTGCGGGCTGGTGCACCATCGTCAACAACATGGAAGGCATGACGATGGCCATCTACATCGAAGACGAGGGCATCGCCGAAGTCTTCGATAACGGACTGGACATCACCATTGCCGGCAACGGCGTGCCGCGCGGCTTCGCTCGCCCGGTCGACGGCGGCTACATGATCCGCGGCAACTGGGCCTTTGGCAGCGGAATCACCCATGCCGAGTGGATTCATACTGGCTGCTTTGTCACCGATCCGTCCGGCAAGGACATGGTGATCCAGCCGAACGGGCAGCCGAAGGTCGTTATCACCCATCATCCGCGCTCGACCATCAAGTTGCTGGGCAACTGGGATGTGCTTGGGCTGCGCGCCACCGGCAGCTTCGACTACACGCTCAGCGAAGGTGAGGAGCTGTTTGTTCCAACCTACCGGGTTTACGATTTCGACATTGCGGCGCCGCGCCGCGGCGGCACTCAGGGCGTTCTCGGCCTTGCGGGCTTCAGCGCCTGGGCGCATTCGGCGTGGGGCATCGGCGTCGGCCGGCGAATCCTGGACGAGCTTACCAAGGTAATCGTCAATCGCACCGACGCGTTCGGCAAATCGAGCGACAGCGCGAGCTTCAAATTCCAGTTCGCCCAGGCTCAGGCACGGTTCCGCGCCGCGCACGCTTACGTCTATGAAACCTGGCGCGGCGTCTCGCAAACCACCGGCCGCGGCGAGCATCCCTCGCTCGAGCAGATGACGGATATCAAGCTGGCGTTGCGGCATCTCCACGACGTCATCTCCGATGTCGGCACGTTCGCGCACCGCGCGGCGCGCAGCGCCTCGCTGCGCAACACCGTCATGCAGCGCTTCTATCGCGACATTCATTCGGGAACGCAGCATATCCTGATGGCCGACCAGATCGTCGAAGAGGCCGGCCGCGCGTTGCTCGGCTTGCCGGGTCCGAACGCGCAGTGGACCGTGTTTGGAGTTGTCGGATGAGCATGGCCGGCTTCGAGCGCAGCGAATACGACATCAACGGCGCCAAAACCGTCGTGCTGTCCATTGGCAGTGGTCCGGAGCTCGTCTTTCTTCACGGTACCGGCACGTTCACCGGCTTCGATGTGGCGCGTACTTGGGCGGCGCGGCACAAGGTCATCATTCCCTACCATCCGAATTTCGGCGATTCCGGCGACGCCCCGGCGCTCGACAGCGTCGAGGACTACGTCCTCCATTACATGGATTTGTTCGACCGGCTCGGTCTCACATCATTCGACCTTGCCGGTTTCTCGCTTGGTGGCTGGATGGCGGCGGAGTTCGCCGTGCGCCAGCCGCAGCGCCTGCGCCACCTAGTGCTGGTCGCTCCCGCCGGCCTCGTGGTCGAAGATGCACGCGCGCCGGAATTATCGGAAATCACGCCGCCGGAGCTGCCCTCCTACCTCGCGCACGACGTGAATGCGGTGCTGCGCTATTTTCCGAAGGCTCCGGATCCGGCCTTTGACGCGCGCCTCGGACGCGAAGTCGGTTCCTACGCACAGCTCGTGCGCAACAACGGCCAGGGCAATCCAAAGCTCGCCCAGTGGGTGCATCGCATTTCCGTGCCGACCTTGATCTTGTGGGGCGGCGCCGACCGGTTACGCCCGACGGCGCAGGGCGATGCCTGGGTCGAACTGCTCCCGAACGGCGAACTCGTTGTCGTGCCGGACACCGGGCACCTGGTATTCGAGGAAACGCCGTCCGCCGGCGAAATCGTCGTCGATTTTCTCGCCGGTAAATTGAACCAAGGACCAGGCAAAATGATCCAGTTAGCGCCCGGCGTGACGCCGGCGGCCGAGGGCTTCAACGGCGTCGTTTGGAACATTCTCGGGCAAACCTACACGCTCAAGGAAGAGTCCGACACCTCGATGGGGTGGCATGCCTTGCTGCCCCCCGGCAGTTTCGTGCCGCCGCACATCCATCCGACGCAGGATGAGTTCGTCTACATGATCGAAGGCAAGCTCGACCTGGAGCTCGCCGGCAAGCAGGCGAGCGCCGGACCCGGCGATCTGATCAGGTTGCCGATGAACCTGCCGCACGGCCTCTTCAACAACGGGGCGGCGCCGGTGCGCTGTCTGTTCTGGGTGTCGCCGGCGCGCACGTTGCGCGCGCTGTTCGACAAGCTGCACAATCTGACCGACCCAGCCGAGGTGGTGCGCATCTCGGCACAGCACGAAGTCAACTTCTTGCCACCGAAAGCGTGAGCACGCGAGCCTTCCCGGGTGAACTGCGCAAAGCAAATCCCAAGCGAAAGGATTAGGCCATGTCTATGACCACCATCACCGAGGCCGAACGGTCGCGGATCGCGCGCTGGCAATGGGGCATTCTGGCGCTCGCTGTGCTCGCGGAGATCTTCCTTGCGGCGGACTGGTACGGGTTCGCGGCGGTGCTGACTTTCGTCTCCGAGTCGCTCCATCTCCAACCCTGGGAGGCGGGCTTCGCGCAAGGCATTTTCGCGATTGCCTACGGCGGCGCCATGTTCTTCTGGTCGCCGATCAGCCGCACCATGACGGCGCGCAAGATGCTGGTGATCGGGCTGATCGGCAGCGGGCTGGGCATGGCCGTGCAGGTCTACGTCCAGAACTTCACCGAGCTCGTGGTCTTGCGCATCATCATCGGCATCTTTGATGCCGCGGTGTGGACCGGCAACATCAAGCTGATGGTCGGCTGGTGGCCGGAATCGCGGCGCGCTTCGATCATGGGCATCATTCTCGCCGCCTACAGCCTCGCCATCACCATGGACTTTGCGTTGGGCATTCCGCTGACCATTACGTTTGGCTGGCGGACGTTTTTCGGCGTGCTGGCAGTGCTCACGCTGATCGTCGGCATCCTCGATCTGATCTTTGTGCGCGACAATCCGCAGGATATCGGCATCAAGGACTTCATCTGGGAAGTGGCCAAACCGGTCGGCTCGGCCACGGCCTCGCTTTGGGAGGTCTTCAAGCGGCGCTGGGTTTACGTCGGCGCTCTCGGCATCGGCGGCTGCACCTTCGCGCTGTCGGGAACCGCAACCTGGGTCATCCCGACCTACATCACCGTGCAGGGCATGCCCGTCAGTAATGCGGCGCTGGTGGGTACCGCCATGGGCTTGTCGCAGGTGTTGTTCCTGGTCATCGGCGGCTATGTCACCGATTGGCTCGACAACCGCCCCGCGGTCATCAAGTTCGGTGCGTTCCTTTGCGTGCTCGTCGGATTGTCCTTCCTCCTCACCGCGATTAACCCGATGGGCTTCGGCTGGCTCTTGCTGATTGCAGCGCTGAGCGGTTCGTCGGTGTTCGCCGGCGGCGCGATCTTTAGCCTGGTCAGCCAGAAATATCCCGACCGTCTCGTCCCGGCGGCAATCGGCTACGCCGAGGTCATGGGTGTGTTCGCAACCTTCCTGTCGCCGTCGCTGATGGGCGCGGTGATCAACATCACCGGCTCGTTCGCCTGGGCGTTTATCGCCTACACCATCTGCGAGGTGCTCGTGCTGATCGTGTTGCTGGTGTTGGCGCGCGACCCGGCGGGCAGCGTGGCGGCGCAGCCGGCATCGGCGCACTGACCGCGGCATAGCGATGATCATCGGCGGCCTGCCTCGATCGACGGCAGGCCGCATTTTTTTGAAAAAGCGAAATTCTACGGCGAGATCAGCAGGCGATGAACGAGATCGGTGCGATTGACCGCGCCGAAGCGCCTGCACAGATTGTGCACGTGCTCCTTGACCGTATAAACCGAAATGCCGAGCTGATTGGCGATCGCTTTGTTCGGTTGCCCCCGGCACAAGAGCTGTGCCACCTCGCGTGAGCGTACCGGAAGGCGGTCTAACGGGCTAACGCCATCAAGGGTGCCGGCTTCGCCGAGCCGATCATCGCCGGCGGTCAGGAAATCGCACCAGTCGTCACTGGCGTCGCCCGACAACTCGCAGCGCAGCCGCTCACGCCCGCGCATCGCCGACAGAGCAAGTGAAGCGGCGCGGCACATCAAGTCGAGCCGCTTGACGTGCACTTCTTCGAAGGGACGCCGGTCGTGCGCGGTCGCGGCAAACATCGCGCCGACCACTCGACCGTCGACGATGAAGGCGCCGCCCATATTGTGAAAAAAGCCCCAGCCGCGCAGGAACTCGTGGTTGCCGGAATGCCGCCACCGCGCCGGTCCATAGAAATGAAAACCGTCGATGGTGCGGCGGTCGGAGACGATGCAGTCGAGCATGGTGTCGGAACGGCAATACTCGCGCTCGTACTGATCGAGAAAACCCTGCGGCGCCAGGCGGCTCGACACGTACCGCAACTGCTCGCCGCGATCAAACAGATAAATGCCCATCGCCACCTTGCCGACCATGGTATCGGCTTGACTGAACAGCGCGGCGCGTAACGCGGTGAGGGACCGACAGTCGGCGATACGAAACGCGGCTTGGCTCAACTCCGCGATCGACAAATCTAAATTGGCGGACTGGGTCGTGCCGCCGGGGGTCATGGCGCAACGCCTTCAGAAAACGGCTCAACGCTTTCATTTTAAATTTAAAATGAAATGGCACTGAGTCAAATGCCCAAACTTATCGCAGGGCCTGATCTTTTTCTCCTCAGGCGGTCGTCATCTGCGGGACGCTAAACTCCCAACACCGCATGTTCGGTATAGGCGAGGTCGCCGAGCCGCGGGCGCAACGGGCCCTTAAAATACTTCGGCATATTGCCGCGGCTGTACCAGCCGAACAGTCCGGGTATGGCTGCATTGGCGTCGATGATGACGAAGGGTCTGCCACAACGCGCGAGCCGGCGCCCGATCGGACCGGCAAAGCGCACGAAATCGGCGACATCGCGACAGTAGATCAGTTGCGCGCAGGGGATGACGCCGCGAACCAGGCGCGGGCGGAGCACAAACGGATAAGCGCGCCCGGACGTGGCGCACCACAGGCTGATGCAGCCATGCTCCGCATGCTGGCGCAACATCTGTTGATCGCCGGCGTCGAAGTCCACATCCGGTTGTTCTGCCGCATCGAAGACTTTGACGCGCGGTCCGCCGAATAGACCGTGCAGCATCGGCAGCGCGATAAAGATGCCGTCACAATAGCGCGAGAACCCCTGCGCTTCGATGATCGGCCGCGTATGGGGCGCCGAAGAGACGTTCAGGTAGGTCACATCTTTGTGCCGCAGCGCCTGCGATACCAACAGTGGCGCGTAGGTACGGAACGGCGGATCGACATACCAGCTGGAGAGATTGCAGCGGATCGTTTCGGTCTCGCCCGCCCGGATGGTCGAGCAGATCAACAGGATGGCGCCGACGGCGACGCCGGCGCTTTCCAACAGGTAACCATATTTCGGCAAACCGGCCGGCGTGTCGTGCCGGGCCAATTGCGCGAACGCGCCGAGCCAGAATTCCCGGTCATGGGCCGGAAATCCGCGCGCCAATAGCGACGCAACAGCCTTGATATCGGCTTCGTCGATTTGCCGGCAGCGCAATCCCGAAGCGGGGGCAACCATAGGCGTTGACCACGAGCAGTTCGTGAACTTGATCGTAAGTGTTGCGCGAATATACGGAAGCCGAGTGAAAAAACAGTAGGCGCGGCAATGTCGGTAAAATTAACCATAATCGATCAGATGGAACAGATTGCGCGCGAGCACGGCAAGATTCTCGCGCCACTTAAAGAGGATCTGGTCCTCGCCGATTGTGGCCTCGACTCGCTCGGCTTTGCCGTCCTGGTCGCGCGCCTCGAGGATAAGCTGGGTATCGACCCGTTCACCGCCGCCGAGGACGCTTTTTTCCCGGTGACGCTTGGCGAGTTCGTCAAAGTTTACGAGCATGCCCGTCACTGACGCGCCGGCGCTGCGCGACGCCATCGCCAACGCTTCGGCAGCCTGCTTCTTCTGGGATCGCGCGGGCTGCGCGCGCTTTACCGATCTCAACCGCGGAACGAGCCTTGGCGGGCGCTGCGCAGAACTCGCCGGCCGCTCCGTCCTTGTCGCCACCGCAAGCCAACTAACAACGGCGCTGGCCCTGATCGAGCTTGACGGCGCCGCGCGCCGGCTCCTGATCCTGCCGCCCGATGCCGAGAGCGATCACCTTGGCGCGGTCGTCGAAGCCGCCGGTATCGACGCGGTGATCGTCGATAGTGCAACGCCGGCCGATCGGGCATCTGATATTCCGCTGCGCGTGAACTGTTCGCCGCCGATCGTAGCGGCAACGGTCGACCCGCTCCCGCGGGTCAAGACGGAGTGGATATTGATGACGTCCGGCACCACTGGAGTGCCGAAGCTCGTGGCGCACGATCTTGAGGGCCTCACGGCGGCGATGCGAACGCCAAGTCCGGCCGACGGCGCCGAGGTGTGGGGCACGTTCTATGACATCCGCCGTTACGGCGGACTGCAAATTTATCTGCGCGCCGTGTGCGGCGGAGCCTCGCTCGTTCTGTCCAGCGCCGGCGAAGCGGTCGGCGATCATCTGGCGCGCCTTGCCGAGCATGGCGTCACCCATCTTTCGGGCACGCCCTCGCAATGGCGGCGCGCCTTGATGGTGCCGGCGATCCGCAATGTCGCGCCGCGTTACGTTCGCCTGTCCGGCGAGATCGCCGATCAGGCGATTCTCGATAGCCTGCGTGCCGCGTTCCCGGCTGCAGTCATCGGCCACGCTTACGCTTCGACCGAAGCCGGGGTTGTCTTTGACGTCAATGACGGCCTCGCCGGCTTCCCGGCGGATTATGTCGGCGGCGTTCGCGACGGTGTTGAATTGAAAATAGCCGATGGCTCGCTGCGAGTGCGCTCGCGCGGCGCAGCCTTCGGCTACGTTGGCAGCGGACAGTCACTCGCCGACGCGGATGGCTTCGTCGATACCGGTGACATCCTCGAACGACGCGGCGAGCGCTACCATTTTGCCGGCCGCACGGGCGGCATCATCAATATCGGCGGTTTGAAGGTGCATCCGGAAGAGATCGAGGCGGTGATCAACCGGCACCCGCAGGTGCGCATGTCGCTGGTGCGGCCCAAGCAGAACCCGGTGACCGGCGCAGTCGTGGTCGCCGACGTGGTGCTCAAGAGCGAAGGCGAGGGGGCGCGTAAGATCGAACTGAAAGACGATATTCTCAAGTTCTGCCGCGAAACGCTGCCGCGCCACAAAGTGCCGGTGGCGATAAGTTTCGTGCCGGCGCTCAGGGTCGCCGCCAGTGGTAAACTGTTGCGCCGCCAAGGATGAAACGAATGTCGGGGGCGGGGGGCAAGCGGATACGCAGCGTGCTGGTGACCGGTGGCAGTCGCGGCCTCGGCCTCGCCATTGCGCAAAAGCTTTGCGGCTGCGGCTATCGCACGATCGCGCTGGCGCGAAAGAAGAACAAAGAACTCACGGCTGCGCTGGCGCAAGCCGAGCGGGTAGGAGAGGGTGCTCTGCATTTCGTGCCCTTCGATCTCGGCAACGTCGATGCGATACCGGCCCTGGTGCGCGATCTGCGCAAGGAATTCGGTCCCCTGTTCGGTCTGGTCAACAACGCGGCCGTCGGTTTCGAAGGCGCGCTTGGCGTGATGCACAACAGGCGGATCGAGGAGATGGTGCGCGTCAACACGCTGTCGCCCATCGTGCTGACGAAGTATGTGGTGCGGTCGATGATGTCGGAGGGCGCGGGCCGCATCGTCAACATGGCCTCGATCATCGGCTTTACCGGCTATAGCGGGCTCGCGGCTTACGCCGCGACCAAAACGTCGATGGTCGGCTTCACCCGCTCGCTCGCCCGTGAAGTCGGGCGCTTCGGCATCAACGTCAACGCGGTCGCGCCCGGATTTATCGCCACCGACATGACGCAAATCTTCACTGAAGCGCAGCGGGAGCAAATCGCGCGGCGCAGCGCGCTGCGCCGTTTCGCCGAAGTCGAGGATGTCGCCAACGCGGTGGAGTATCTGCTGAGCGACAAGGCGCGCAACATCACCGGTACGGTGCTCACCGTCGACGCCGGCGCGACCGCCTAAAGCTAACGCCAAACGTCGCTTTTTCGACTAGAATGATCGCTGAACTTCAGCCGGAGCGAAGCGACCTCACCGTGAGTCCGACCATTTTCATCGTGCTGGCGGGCGTCATGGGCGCTTGCGGCGTCATCCTCGCGGCGGCCGGCGCGCATGCGGCGCCGCATGCCGGCCTCGATAGCGCAGCGTATCTGCTTCTCTTTCATGCCGTTGCGCTGCTCGGCGGCATAGCGCTGATGCAGCAGGGGCTATTGTGGCGGCCATTGGCGCTCCCGGCGCTGATCGGCTTCGTCCTCGGCGCGGCGTTGTTTTCCGGCGATGTTGCGCTTCGCGCCTTCGTCGGCCATCGCCTGTTCCCGTTGGCCGCGCCGTCAGGCGCCATCATTTTGATCGCCGCCTGGCTCGTTCTGGCCGCAGCCGCCGTCGGCGTTTTGCTGCACCGCCCTTAGGGCCGGCGGCGCCCGATTTGGGCGTGAAAATTGCATGGCCGCCCATGGCTTTGAGAGCCTTGCGGGGAGTGCCATGAGCGAGCCTGTCCATCCGGTCGATCAGATACTGCCGCTGCCGAAGCTCGGCGCGCTGGGACTGCAGCATGTGCTGGTGATGTACGCCAACGCGGTCGCGGTACCGTTGATCATCGGCGGAGCGTTGCATTTGCCGAAAGATCAGATGGCCATGCTGATCAACGCCGATTTGTTTGCTTGCGGGATTGCCACCCTGATCCAGACCGTCGGTTTTGGCCCCTTTGGCATCCGTCTGCCGATTATCATGGGCGTGACCGCCGTGTCGATTTCGCCGATGCTGGCGATGGCGGCGATGCCCGGCGTCGGACTGACCGGCATTTACGGGGCCGTGCTGGTCGGCGGCATTTTCGGGCTCTGCGTCGCGCCGTTCGTCAAGTACGTGCTGCGCTTCTTCCCCGCGGTCGTGACCGGCACCATTATCACCATGATCGGCGTGGTGCTGATGCGGGTCGGCGTGAACTGGGCCGGTGGCGGCGCCGGCAAGGCGGATTTCGGCGCCGCCGGCTACCTCGCGGTGGCGGGGATGGTGCTCCTTCTCATTCTCCTCGTGATCAAATTCGCCCGCGGCTTCGTGCAGAATGTCGCGGTGTTGATCGGCATCACGGTCGGCTATCTCACCACGATCGCACTTGGCTGGACCGACTTTACCGGCATCAGCGACGAGCCGATCCTGCGCGTGGTCATGCCGCTGCAGTTCGGGATACCGCAATTCTATCTGATCCCCTGTCTGACCATGTGCCTCGTCGTGACCATCGTCTTTATCGAGGCGACCGGCATGTTTCTCGCGCTCGGTGCTATGACCGGGCGCAAGGTTGACGCCGACGATGTGAAACGCGGATTACGCGCCGACTCGCTCGGCACCGTCATCGGCGCGATCTTCAATACCTTCCCTTACGTTTCCTATTCGCAGAATATCGGCTTGGTCGGCGTCACCGGCGTGTATAGCCGCTGGGTCTGCGTCGCCGGCGGCATCATCATGCTCGTCCTCGGCCTCATCCCGAAGCTTGCCTTCATCGTCGCCTCCGTGCCGCAATGCGTGCTCGGCGGCGCCGGCTTCATCATGTTCGGCATGGTGGCGGCGACCGGCATCAAGATTTTGTCGACCGTCGATTACGTCAAGCAGCGCCACAGCGTCCTGGTGGTCGCGATCTCGATCGGCTTTGGCCTCATTCCGATCGTCTCGCCGAATTTTTTCCACGTCTTTCCGGATGCGCTCAAGCCGATCTTCGGCGACGGCATCATTCTCACCTCGATCTCCGCCGTGGTGCTGAACGCCTTCTTCAACCGTACCACTGCCGAGCAGGCCGAGGCCGAGACGCTGATCGCCGCGCAAGCCGCCGAGCACATTTGACGCCTCGTTTGGTGTCGTTGTCGGGGTTATCCGGCCGACCTATCCTTTCCGGTGACGGGGAGTAAAAGGGCGGCCGGATGATCCGCTGGTTTTCGACGTTGCTCGCCACCTGGATGGCCGTTCACGGCGCGCCACCGCCGTTGCAGGCTGCGCAATCGGGCCTACGGCCGGATGCCGACACGGCGGCGTTGGTCGCCGAGGTGCGCAAAAGCTTCACCGTGCACGGCAAGCAGATCCCGCCTGGGATTTTCTTCGATTTCGGCGACAGCGACCTCGCCGATTCAGGCAATATCTGGGTTACGGTGAATGTGGCCGCCGCCACCGGCAGCAACCTCTACTTCGACGACATTACCGCGACGGGCGGCTGGTTTTCGCAAAAGCCGCTGAAGGGGCGACCGCATGCCGGGGAGGAGATTTCCTATACTTACGAGGGTGCGACCGATAACGGGCTGTTGGTGGTCGTGACGAGCTACGGCGGCGGCGGCTCCGGGCGCTTCTTAAGCCTGCATGTTCTTGATCTGGCGCCGGTGCACGCCATCGACATCGAAGGCAAGCCTTATTGGCAGATCAATCTGACTTTGCTGCGCACCATCCCGCTCGGCGACCGGTGGATCGGCGAAGTCAGCATCGCCAAGAATTCGATCAAGATCGTGACTACCCGCAGCGGTCCGGCTGACGATAGCGGGGAGCGGCGCACGATGACGGTCCTGGCGGAACGGCCGTGATCCAAGGCCTCGCTTACAGTCTCACCTTGCCGGCCCGAATACGGCAGTAAAGCTCGTCGTCGAGCCGAATGTAAGTTTTCGCAGTCGGGTGCGCAAAAAAGATCGGATCGTCTGTCGCGGCCGGATCGAAGCCGTCGTGCTGCAGATCGCTCTTGGCGTGCTTGAAGGTCGACGTCGCGGCGACGCCGCCGGTGATGCGAACAAACAACGGGCATGCGTAAGCCGGCAACTGCCGGGCCAGGTGTTCACGTAATCCGGCAAGGTCGACATCGGCGTCCGCGACGATAGCGGCCATTCCGGCCTTCCCCTCGGTTCCGGGCACCGTCACGCCGTAGACGACCGCTTCTTTAATGCCGGCAGACGCCCCGACGGCGCCGGCGACTTCGGCGGTCGAAACATTCTCGCCTTTCCAACGAAACGTATCGCCGATGCGGTCGACAAAATAATAAAAGCCGCTCGCGTCCATGCGCATGAGATCGCCGGTGCGGAACCAGGCGTCACCAGGTTCGAATGCATTGCGTAGAATCTTGCGCTCGGTTTCGGCGCGGTCGCTGTAGCCTTCGAAATCGCCGCCGGCCTGCGACGGGCGACCTGGAATGCGGCTGATGGCTTCACCGGTTTCGCCGGTGGCACAGCGGATGCAAAAGCCATTCGCGTTGCGCGCTGGCTCGCCTGCGCTGGCATCGAACTGCACCAGCGCCAGCGGGAAGCGAGAAGCGAGGAAGGGCGGAATGCGGCCGACGGCGCCGACCTTGCCTTCGACGTTATAGAGCGACACGTTGGCTTCGGTTGCGGCGTAGAACTCGAGGATACGCGGAATGGCGAACCGATCCTGGAATTTCTCCCAGACGTCGGCGCGCAGTCCGTTGCCGCAACAAAGCCGCAGCCGATGCGCGCGCTCCTGCATGGTGGGCGGCGCGTTGAGCAAGTAACGCGCAAGCTCGCCAATGTACTGGAACAGGGTGCAGTCGCTCTCGACGATATCGTCCCAGAAATGCTGCGCCGAGAATTTTTCGGCGATCAGCACCGAACCGCCACGCACCAACAGCGCGCCGGTCGCCACCACGCCGCCGATGCTGTGATGCATCGGCAGGCAGTTATACATGCGGTCGTCGGGGCCGGTATTCGTCAGCCCGGCGAACCACAGACTCCATTGCAGCAGTCGCCGATGACTGACATTGGCCGCCTTCGGCAGGCCCGTCGTGCCGGAGGTGTAGATCAGCAGCGCACGATCGGCGATGGTCACCGGGCGGCGCTCCGTCGCCGTCAACGGCTCGCCCGCAAAGCGCATGACCGCGTGGTCGATTCGCTCCGGCATGGCATTATCGCCGCCGTGCCACCAGACTTTGACGCCGGGCGTCAGTTGCGCCGCGATGCTTTGAATTGCGGCGGAATATTCGGCGGCGGCGATGATGTGACGGGGCGAGGCGATCCCGATGCAGTGAATGAGCGAGGGGCCGCGCAGCTGCGTGTTGAGGAGCGCCACGATGACGCCCACGCTGGTCAGGCCGAGCCAGATCGCCATGTAGTCCGGGCAGTTCGGCAACATCAGGCCGACGACGTCGCCCTTGACGAGCTTTTGCTCCAGTGCCCAGCGCGCGTAGCGGTTGGCGCGTTCGGTGAGCGCGCCATAGGACAAGCGGTCTTCCTTGGACAACAGCGCCGGCGCGTCGCCGTGACGCTGCGCCACGTCCGCGATGACGTGGCAGAGCAGCCGCTGCGGGTTTTGCGCAATCGGCGCGGTAGCTTCGAGCGCGCGCACCCAATCGCGCAACGCCGTCTCGGCGCCCGCGGTTTTGAGCCGCCTGCGTTCGGTTTCGATCACCGCCATGGCGGGCATGATCGCGCAATAAAGTGAATCTTTTGCTTTGTGATTGTCTAAAATTTTACGGTTCTCGGCAGCCCTGCGTGCGAAGCACGCGCCGCGAGGCGCTGCTTACTCATAACATTAAGGTTATTTGTTCGAATCCGCCGCAGTTGCGTTGCTAGTCAGTCGCGCCACGAATAAGAAACCGCACGGGGGTATAGTGGGCGAGGGACAAAAATCGCGACGCGGCGGGAAACATGAAAAGCGATACGGTCGCCGTCCACGGCGGGTACGAGACTGAGCCCACGACCAGGGCCGTCGCGGTGCCGATTTACCAGACCGTCGCCTACGAATTCGACAGCGCCGATCACGGCGCCGCGTTGTTCAACCTCGAAGCCGAGGGCCACCGTTACAGCCGCATCAGCAATCCGACGGTCGCGGTGCTCGAGCGTCGCGTCGCGGAACTCGAAGGCGGCGTCGCGGCATTGTGCGTGAGCTCCGGCCAGGCGGCGCTCAATTACGCGCTGCTCAATCTCACGGCTATCGGCAGCAATATTGTCTCCGTCCGGCAGCTTTACGGCACCACGCACACGTTGTTCGCTCACGTCCTGCCGAACCAGGGCATCCAGGTTCGCTTTGCAGACGGCGACCGTACCGGCGCGGTCGAAAAGCTGATCGACGACAACACCCGCGCGATCTTTTGCGAAAGCATCGGCAATCCGGCGGGCAACATTTGTGATATCGAGGCGCTGGCGGCGGTCGCCAAGCGGCACGGTGTTCCGCTTGTCGTCGACAATACGGTGGCGACGCCGATTCTTTTGCGCCCGATCGACTACGGCGCTGACGTCGTCGTCCACTCGCTGACCAAATTCATGGGCGGTCACGGCACCACCATCGGCGGCGCCATCGTCGATTCCGGGCGTTTCCCCTGGAAGCAACACGCCCGCCGCTTTCCGATGTTCAACGAGCCGGACGCCTCCTATCACGGCCTGATCTACACCGAGCATTACGGCGACGCCGCCTATATCGCCCGCTGCCGCAGCGTTTATCTGCGCACCACCGGCTCGGTTCTGGCGCCGCTGTCGGCCTTTTTGTTGCTGCAAGGCATCGAGACGGTGGCGCTGCGCGTCGAACGCCATGTGGAGAACGCGCGCCGCGTCGCCGAATTCCTGCGCAGTGACCCGCGCGTCGAATGGATCAATTATGCCGGCTTCGCCGACAATCCATATCATTCTCTGGCGCAGAAATATCTGGGTGGACGCGCCTGCTCGCTTCTAACGTTCGGTGTCAAAGGCGGCATCGACGGGGGCAAGGCATTCTATGACGCGCTCAAATTGTTCAAGCGCCTGGTCAACATGGGAGACGCCAAGTCGCTCGCCTGTCATCCGGCCTCGACGACGCATCGGCAGATGTCGGCGCAAGAGCAGGAACAGGCCGGCGTGCGCCCGGAAATGATCCGGCTGTCGATCGGCATCGAGCATATCGACGATATCCTCACTGATCTCGATCAGGCGTTGGCCGCGGCGCAGGCGTTTGGTCCTGCGCCGTTGATCGCGGCGGAATAGGAGCGCGCCAGCGATGCCGCTTCTTCTCGACACGGCTCGATCCGGCACAGCCGCCGACCTGCGCGGCAGCAATTGTCTCACCATCGGGCTCGTCAACAATATGCCCGACGCGGCGCGCGAAGCGACCGAACGGCAATTCATCGATCTCTTGCGCGCCGCCGCCCACGGCGCGGTGATTTGCGTCAAATTATTCTCGATCCCCGATGTGCCGCGGAGCCAAGAGGCGCGGCGAGAGCTCTCCGGTCGCTATCGCGACGTTGCGGAGCTTTGGGATGCCGCGCTTGATGGACTGATCGTCACCGGAACCGAGCCACAGGCCGCAAGCCTGCAAGACGAACCGTATTGGCAGGATTTGGTCAGGCTCATCGAGTGGGCACGAGCTAACACGTCGTCGACCATCTTCTCCTGCCTTGCCGCCCATGCCGCGGTGCAGCACATGCACGGCATCGAGCGCCGGTCGCGCAAGGACAAATTGTGCGGGGTGTTCGATTGTGTGCCGGCCGCCGACCATCCGCTGCTTGCGGGAATGGCCGCGCCGCTTCGCGTGCCGCATTCGCGCCACAACGATTTGTCCGAGCCGGTGTTGCGCGCCTGCGGCTATCGCATTCTCACCCGCTCGGTGGCGGCGGGTGTCGACGCCTTTGCCGACGACCGCGGCCCGTCTTCGCTGTTTGTCTTCTTCCAGGGCCACCCCGAATATGCGACCGATTCGCTGCTACGCGAGTATCGCCGCGATGTCGGCCGCTACCTGCGTGGCGAGCGGGATCAGTATCCGGCGGCGCCGCAGGGCTATCTGGGTGAAACGGCCGCAAGTGTCGCGGAGGCCTTTGGGGTGCGCGCAGCCGGTCTGCGCGATCCGGCACTGCTGGCCGATTTTCCGATGAACGCGCTTGTGGCGGATCTCGAGAACACCTGGCGGACGGCCGCGCTTGGCATCTATGAAAACTGGGTGAATCACCTTAAGGACCGAAAAGCGGAGCGGCGGCCGCAGGTGGCGTTTGGGCAGAAAGCCCGCCGCGAGCGCTCGCGGCAATTCGCCGGTTAAGCTTTTTCGCGGCGGATCGCCTAAGGAGGCACCATGGCGCAGCCTGTCGTCTTTGCTGTCCCGGCCGAAATTGATTTGCCCCCGGCTCCGATAAATCCCGATTGGATTATCGAGGGGAACCCGCAAGCCCATGCCGAGGATTTGGTGCGCAGCGCCGATGGCACCTGCACGATTGTGGCGTGGTCCTGCACTCCCGGGCGCTTCAACTGGCATTATGCCGTTGACGAGACCTTGCATGTGATCTCGGGCGAAGCTTTCGTCACTGACGAGAAAGGCGAAGTGCGTCGACTTGGTCCCGGCGACATGGTCTTTTTTCCCGCCGGCAGCCACAGCCGCTGGCACGTGACGCAGGAGGTGAGGAAGCTTGCGGTGTGCCGGCACGCGATGCCGGGGCTGTTGGGCTTGGCTTTGCGCGTCTGGAACCGGGCGATCTGCCGCCTAACGGGCTTCTATACGGTGGAGGTTCCGGTAACTGGCAAACAGGCCGAGCGAGCCACAGATATGCGCACGGCCTCGGCTTGAGACTTGGCAAGCCGCGACATTGACAAGCCCGCCGCGCATCCCTTAATCAACGCCAAAAGGCGGGAATTAGCTATGAAAGTCCGTAATTCGTTGAAATCCTTGCGCGGCCGTCACCGGGACAACCGCATCGTGCGCCGCAAGGGCCGGGTCTACGTAATCAATAAGACCCAGCGGCGCTTTAAAGCGCGCCAAGGCTAAAGCACGTCAAGGCTGACGGCTGACTGCCGCGTTTTTAACGCACTTATGAGCGAATTTCAGCCTTGCCGCGCCCGGCGTGGCGGTTAGGATTCGCATATGGCTTCTCGATTCCTTTCGGCCATCGGCGTTGGCGCAGGTTTGCTCGCGCTCGGTATTTTGCCGTCGGTTGCGCAAAACATTCCGGAACATTCGCCGGCGCCCGGCTGGGTGGCGCCGCCGAGCGATTTACCGCGCCCCGGACGTGGCGACCGTCCGGTCACGGTCGATACTCTGTTCGAAGCTCTCAAGATCGCGCCCGACGCCGAGACCGCCAAAGCCATCGAAGACCGCATTTGGGCGCTGTGGATGGTTTCCGGCAGCGACACCTGCAACCTGCTCATGGGGCGGGTGAAGGCGGCGGCCGACGAAAGGGACTATGACCTCGCCATCAAGCTGCTCGACGCGGTGATTGAGCTTAAGCCCGGCTACACCGAAGCGTGGAACCGGCGCGCCACCCTCTATTATCTGCAGAAGGACTACGGGCACGCGCTCACCGATATTCTTCAAGTCTTGGCGCGCGAGCCGCGGCATTTCGGCGCGCTGTCCGGTCTCGGTCTGATCCTGCAGGAAATCGGCGACGATAAACACGCGCTCGAGGCCTATCGCCGGGCGCTGATCATCGATCCTCATCTGGAACACCTGGGCGACGTCGTCAAGACGCTCAGCGAGAAGGTCGAGGGGCGCGACATTTGACGCGCCCCGGCGCCCGGGCTTGACCCGGCGATCCGTTTTATCGACTAAGCTTGCATCGGCTGGCAGCGCCGCGCACGACTTCGGCCGGCTGTTGCCTTCTCGTTGTCGCCACGGCCATAAACGAAAGGAATTGAGGGAATATCGATGAGCGATATTGCTGCCGACAAGGTCGCCATCCGCGAGTTGGTCGAAGGGTGGGCGCTGTGGCGTGACGCACGTCTGTGGGACCGGTTCCGCACCGTGTGGCATCCCGAGGGCCGCATGATCGCGACCTGGTTCCAGGGCGGTTTCGAGGAATTCATCAAGGTCAATGATCAAGGCTGGGCGCGCGGCGTCCGAATCCTGCATTTTCTCGGCGGGTCTACGGTCGACGTCAGCGGCGACCGCGGGATCGCCGTGACCAAAATGACCATTTCGCAGCGCGCGCCGGTCGATGGCGTCATTTGCGACGTGGTCTGCACCGGCCGCTTCTATGACTTTTTCGAAAAGCGCGCGGGCCGTTGGGGCTTGGTGCTGCGCCAGCCGATCTATGAGAAGGATCGTCTCGATCCGGTTGATCCGGCGGCGAAGCTCAACCTCGATCGGAATCTGCTCGACAGTTTTCCGGAAGGCTACCGGCACCTCGCCTATCTGCAGAACAAGATCGGCTATAAAGTGAAGCTCGATATGCCGCTGATCGAGGGACCGGCACTCGATGCCATCTATGCCCGCGGCGCGCGCTGGCTTGCTGGCGGAGACCTATGAGCGGGGACACGATGTCACGGTTTCGCGGCGACGCCGGCGGACGATCCGAACAATGACCACGCTGATCGTCGTCGTCGCGGTTTTTTGCGCTGGTTGGGTCGTCACCGTCGTTGGCAGGCGGCTGATCGACCGGGCGCATCGGCCGCGCGGGAGCTTTATCGAGATTGACGGTTTCCGCCAGCATGTCGTCGATATGGGAAGCGGCAGCACGCCGCAGGGCACGCTGCCGGTCGTGCTGCTGCACGGCGCCGGCTCCAATCTTGAGGACATGTTTCTCGCGCTTGGCGAAAAACTCGCTGCGCGCCACCGCGTCATCCTGGTCGATCGACCCGGTCTCGGCTTTAGCGAGCGCGCGGCGGGAACCGGCGGTTCGCCCGCTTATCAGGCGGCCGTTTTGGGCCGCGTGCTCGATCGGCTCGGCGTCGATCGCGCCATCATCGTCGGTCATTCCTGGGGCGGGACGATGGGGCTAGCTCTCGCACTCGATCACCCGCAGCGCGTCGCCGGGCTCGTGCTGATCGCGCCGGCGACGCATCCCGGGCTGTGGGGAATGAAGCGGCTGAATTCTTTTTTGGCCGGGCCGGCGGGACGGTTCTTCGCCTACACATTGGCGCTGCCGTTCGGCGCGCTGTTGATGCGGCCCGGTTCGCGTGCGGCGTTCCGCCCGCAGCCATTCCCGCAGCGCTATGTCAAGCGCAGCGCCGCGATGCTGGTGCTGCGGCCGGTAACGCTGATGGCCAACTGGGCCGATGTCGGTGAGCTCGACGAATTTCTGGTCGAGCAATCGGCGCGCTACGGCGATCTTACGGTTCCCACCATCGTGCTCCAGGGCGACAGCGATCCGCTGGTGCAGCCGGCGGCCCACTGCGTGCGGCTTGCCGCCGCCGCATCATGCGTGAAGGTCGACGTGCTGCCGGGCTATGGACACATGCTCCACCACGGCGCCGCCGACCGGGTTGCGGCGGCGGTCGAGGACATTGCCGCGCAGGCGAACAACAAATAAGCCGCGCAGCGCGGCGGTTCACCCTTCGCCGGCTTCCTGCCCGCCGACGAACGCGACGCGGATCATGTTGGTGGTGCCCGGCGTGCCGAGCGGCACACCGGCGACGATAATGACCCGCTGTCCGGCCTTGGCGAAGCTTTCCCGAAAGGCAATACGGCAGGCGCGTTCGACCATGTCATCCTGATCGCGCGCGTCTTCGGCGACTACGCAATGCACGCCCCATACCAGGGATAACTTGCGTCCGGTCGCGGTCAGCGGCGAGATCGCGATGATCGGCGGCTTGGGTCGTTCGCGCGACACGCGCATGCCGGTGAAGCCCGAAGACGTCCAACAGACGATCGCCGCAAGGTCGAGGGTCTCGGCCACCTGGCGCGCCGCGGCGGCGATGGCGTCGGCGCCGGTCGGCTCCGGCTCGGTGTGCAGCACGTGCAACGAGGGCCCGTACATGCCTTCGTTCTCCGCGGCTTCGGCGATCCGGTTCATGGTTGCGACCGCCTCGACCGGATATTGCCCGGCCGCCGATTCCGCCGACAGCATGATGGCGTCGGCGCCGTCAAAGATCGCCGTCGCCACGTCGGAGACCTCGGCGCGCGTCGGTACCGGGCTCGCGATCATCGATTCCAGCATTTGCGTCGCGACGATAACCGGCTTGCCGGCGCGCCGGCAGGCGCGCGTCATTTCTTTCTGCACGCCGGGAACGCGTTCCAGCGGCATTTCGACGCCGAGATCGCCACGCGCGACCATGAGCGCGTCGGCGAGATCGAGGATGTCGTTGAGCCGCGCGACCGCTTGCGGCTTCTCGATCTTGGCCATCACCGCGGCGCGCCCGCGGGTGATTTTTTTGGCCTCCGCGATGTCTTCCGGACGTTGAATGAACGACAGCGCCACCCAGTCGACGCCGGCGACGAGCGCCGCTTCAAGATCAGCGAGATCTTTCGCCGTCAGCGCCGCGACCGGGATGACGGTATCGGGCAGGCTCACGCCTTTGCGGCTGGCGATTTTGCCGCCGACGGTGACGCGGGTAACGATGCGTTGCGGTTCGGCTTCGGTCACGGTGAGGCGGAGCTTGCCGTCGTCGATCACGAGCGCGTCGCCGGCTTTAATGGCGGCAAAGATTTCCGGATGCGGCAGGTTGACGCGTCGGCCGTCGCCCGGTGCTGGATCGGTGTCGAGAATGAAATCTTGCCCGGCGTCGATCTGCGCGAAGTCATCGGCGAAAGCGCCGAGCCGCAATTTCGGTCCTTGCAAGTCGACCAGAATACCAATCGGTCGAGCCCACTCGGCCTCGACTGCGCGGATGCTGGCAATGAGCTCGCGCATCTTATCGTGGCCGGTGTGACTCATGTTGATGCGGAAGACGTCGGCGCCGGCCTGGAACAGGCGGTCGATGATCGCGCGGCTCGAAGAGGCCGGACCGAGCGTCGCCACCACCTTGGTGCGCCGCTGCCGCCTCATTGTTTGGGGTTTCCGGATGGAGCAGCGGGCGGGTTCGCCGCGCCGGGCGCTCCGCGCGCGCCGGCCGGCGGATTAGCTGCGGGAGGCGGACCCGGCGCCAGCGGGTTGCCGGCCGGCAACGGACGCTGCGGCGCCTGTTCGCTCGACTCGGTCAGTTGCACGGTCCAGGTGCGCTGCTCGCCGGTGTCGACTTCGAAAAAGCCGGTTCGGTCAAAGCCGCGCGCCAGGCAATCGCCGATGCCGCGGATGGTGAATTCCTTGTCGCGGGTGCACATGAAGGCTTGGCCCATCCATTCGCCGCCGCGATCATAATCGATGGCATAGACATAATAATAACGGGCGACGAGATTGCCCTTGAGCACCGTTTCACAGGTGCGTGCCGGCAAGTTCCACCAGCCTTCCGTGGCCCAGCCGTCGCCGTCCTTGTAGCCGACGGCGACGCCAACCCGGCTGGCCGTGTTGTTGCACAGCCGGAAATCCGCTGCTGCGGGCGCGGATGAGGCGGCCAGCATGGCGGGCGCGAACAGGCTTGCCGCAATCACGCCAGCGCGCGTTTTGAGAAGAATCCCCTCGGTCATCCCGGTTCAGAATCCGGTCAATTCCCACCTCCGTCAACGACGATGGCGCGAAAGTCGTTGACGTTGGTGAACGTCGGGCCGGGCCGCAGCAAATCGCCGATGCGGTTGAAAAACCCCGTGGAATCGTTGTCGGCGAGAAAGGCGGCGGGATCGAGGCCGACGGCGCGGGCGAGCGTTGAGGCGTCGACAAAGGCGCCAGCCGGGTCGTCGGCGCGGCCGCTGCCGCCGTCGGTTCCATCGGTATCGCCGGCAATCGCGGCAATTCCGGTGGCGCCATCAAGATGAAGCGCCAGCGCCAAAGCGTATTCCTGGTTAGGTCCGCCACGGCCGTTGCCGCGCAACGTCACCGTTAATTCGCCGCCGGACAGAATCGCCGCTCGGCGTCCTTCGGCCTTGAGCGACAGCGCCAATCGCGCATGCCCCGCGGCAACCTCGCGCGCCTCGCCCTGCAAGCGGTCGCCGAGCATGATGCATTCGTAGCCTGCGGAGCGCGCCCGTTCGGCGGCCGCCAGCAGCGCGTCGGCCGGCCGGGCCGCGATCCGATAGTGGCCGCGCGCGAAGACCCCGTCGTCCGGCTTCGGCGTCTCGTTCACCGGATCGTCGAGCGCGCGCGTCACCGCGTCGGGCAAGTTCAACCGGTAACGGGCGACGATATCGCGGGCGTCGGCCAGCGTCGTCGGGTCGGGTACGGTCGGGCCTGAGCCGATCACCGCTGGATCGTCGCCGGGCACGTCGGAGATGGCCAAGGTGACGACCTTCGCGGGAAAAGCGCGTTTGAGGAGCCTGCCGCCTTTGATGCGCGAGAGATGCTTGCGCACGGTGTTGATCTCGTCGATGGCGGCGCCGCTTTGCAACAGCGCGCGAGTTACCGCCTGTTTCTCTTCGAAACTGACGCCCGGAGCGGGCGCGATCCAGTTTGCCGAGGCGCCACCGGAGAGCAGCACGAGGACGAGATCGTCGCCGTCCACTGCGTCCGCCATCTTGAGTGTTCGCCGCGCAGCGGAAAGGCCGGCTTTGTCCGGTACCGGATGTCCCGCCTCGACCACCGGAACATGCCGGGTCGGGCGGCCATAGCCGTGACGCGTCACCGCAAGCCCGGCGAGCCGCTCGGGCGGCAGCAGCGGCAGATAGCGGCCTTCGGCGATCTCGGTCATCGAGCCTGCGGCCTTGCCGGCGGCAAGGATGACAAGCCGGCCGCGCGGCGGCGGGTCGGGCAGGTTCGCTGGCAGGCAAACCGCCGGGTGCGCAGCCGCAACGGCGCTTTGGAACAGCGATTCGAGAAATTCGCGCATCGGCGTCGCCGGGATGTCGGCCTTGCTGGTCATCATGTCGATGTTACGGCGCGTCTGGAAAGACGGCCGCCGCACCTCTATGTTTCTAATATAAGGAATGAAGCATGATCCAATTGCGCTTGCGGAGAAAATCATGACCGCTGACGACCGAACCCGCGTGGAACTCGAAGCCGCCGTATACCGGCGTCTGGTCGAGCATTTGCGCTCGCGCACCGATGTGCAGAATATCGATCTGATGAATCTGGCCGGTTTCTGCCGCAATTGCCTGTCGAACTGGATGAAAGACGCGGCGGACGCCAAAGGCGTCGCCATGACCAAGGACGAGAGCCGCGAAATCGTCTACGGCATGCCCTACGACGAGTGGCGCGCCAAGTATCAGGCCGAAGCATCCGCGGCGCAAAAGGCGGCGTTCGAAAAAGCAAGTCAAAAGCATTGATCGCGCGCCGCGGCCGCCAATTCGCTGTGCAGTACTGTGGATGAGCGCTCGCGCGCCTTGACCTTGACGCGCCCAGTTTCGAAAACTTCTGACAATCATTCGCGCGTGACTTCTCCGAACGACGCCGATCACTTCGGAACCGCGCCGCATTGCCAGGAGTGCACGATGGCCAACGCTGCCGCCGCCACGGACGAACAATCCGTGCACCGCTTCGCCAAGGATCATCTCAAAGCTTTTGTCGAACGCGTCGAGCGCCTGGAAGAGGAGAAGAAGGCGATCACCGACGACGTGCGCGACGTCTATGCAGAAGCGAAAGCCAGCGGCTACGATGTGAAGGCGTTGCGTACGGTGGTGAAGCTGCGAAAGCAGGACGTCAACGAGCGCAAGGAGCAGGAAGCGATCCTGGAAACCTATATGCACGCGCTCGGAATGCTGGGATAAGGCGAGCGAAGGCGGCGCGCTACTGCAGCTGCGCGGTGCGCAGCGGGTAGGTCACCGTCGAGAGAAACACCACCGCGCTGCCGCTGAAACGGCCGGCATCGAGCCCGGGATTCGGGTCGGCGGCAAACGGCATCATGATCGTGCTTGCCGGCTTCGCCATGAAATCCGCGAATGAGCGGAAATCGCGCGCGCCGAGCGTGGTGATGCACAGGAACCGGCTCACGCTCGGCGAAACCATAATGGCGCGCAGCCACGGATCGGCGAGACGCCCGGCATCGGCAAGGGTCGTGCTCAGCCGCTTGGTGGAAACGGTGAAGATCTTCGAAGCGGCTCGGCCGTCAAGCCGCTTCACGGCGACGGTGGTGGCGCCGTCGCCGCCGCGAATGGCCGCCGCCGCACGGCTCAACAGCGCGGCACGAAGCGCACCCTGCTCGGCGCTAGGAATGGTGTGAGCGGGGCCGTCGCGGTCGGTTTGTTCCGCATAAGCGAGCCCAATCGAGGCGGTCGAGTCGTTAGCGGCGCTCGCAATCTCGGTGCGGTCCGAGCGCGCCAGCGCGGCGATGGCGCTAGAGGCGGCCGGCGCCGGCGCGCCGGCGTTGCCGTCCGGGACGCCCTGCCAGAAGCCGCGGGCGAGAATGATCTGGTTCGGGGTGTTCGCGAGCGGCGCAGCTTCGGCGCGGGAAATTACATGCACCTTCGAGGCAGCCTGAGCGATTTTGGTCTTTTCCGCCGCGAGCTTCTCGCCCGCCTTGGCGGCAGCGGCCGTGATTTTTGCTTTCTCCGTCGCGAGCTTGTCCTCGGCGCGGTCGATGGCCGCGGCAACGGCAGCCTTGGCTCGCGTGCGCAGCGGTTCAGCGGGCGGGGAAGCAGGCGAAGGAGCCGCGGCAATAGAAGCGCCTTCGTCTTCTTCGTCGCTGCCGCCGCGGGCTAGATGCAGAAGCTTGGTGATCGGATTTAAGCCAGTGGATACGCCTGCATCGGCGACATTGACCGCGGTCGGAACGTCGCCGCCGCGCTTTTTGATATCGGCCAGCGCCAAGTCGTAACCCGCAAGCGGCCGGCCGTCGGTGGGAAGGTAGACGGTGCGCTGATCGGGGAATACGCGCACCAATTGCTCGCGGGTCATGCGCGGCCACATGCGAATGCCGCCGGTATCCATATGCACGAAGGGCGAGCCCGAGCTCGGATAGAAGCCGACGCCGCCGCGCTGCAGGCGTAGCCCAATGACGCGCAGTTGCTCGAGCGGCACGCCGGGAATGTAGAAGTCGAGCGCGTGGCCGAGCATGTGCTGGCTAAAGCGCGCGACGCCGTTACTGCGCCGCCGCAGCATGGCGTTGGTTTCCCGCGAACGATAGCCGCAGACGACCAAAATCGGTTGGTTCGATCCGGCCTCGCGCTGCACCTCCCAAACCAGATCGATGAGGTGCGGATCCATTTTGGTTTCCTGCTGCTTGCGCCAGTCGCGCAGGAACCAGTTGAGCCTCTCGAGTGCCGCCTCGTCGTAGCGGCCATCGCGCTTGAACGTGATGGTGATGTCTTCGTCGGTATGGATGTGATGCAGCGTTATGGTGCGGGTGTCGCCCTCGGCAACGGCGTTCTGCAGAACGCGCGAACCGCAGAGGAGGAGCAAAACAGCGGCGCCGCAGCAATAAGCGGCGCGCGCCGAGAATATACGACGAATATTCGGCCGCGCTTTACCGACCAGCACCGGCACCCCCGCGTTGACCCACTACCGTTGTCGAAACGCCGCAAATCCCCACCGCGGGCGAACGACACGATCGGACCGCAAAACTGGGAAGGGTTAACGCGAACTTGTGCTGACCCGTCCCCCGACGTGAACGAGCGTTAACGGCCCAGTGTGGCAAAAAATGGCCGGCCGGTGGCGAGGTCGATCCTTCGGCAGCGAGTAAGAATGCGAAGCCGCCAGGGTAAGGCCTCGGTATCTATGGTATTTCTACAGCAAAATTAGATAGTTATTGTGGCATCTCAATTACTGGCCGCGTTTCGTTCCGCGCCATACAATTTTGACCTAAACTGGCAAAAAGTTCGCCAGGGCATCCCGGGCGCCGTTCGCTGCCCAAGGAATGGAATAATGACGTTGGAAATCGAGGGCGCGGCTGCGCCAAGTGAGGCCGCCACCGGCGAGCCGATTTGGTTCGCGTCCTACCCGCCCGGCATCCCCAAGACCATCGACGCCGATACCTATTCGTCGCTGCCGGCCATGCTGCATGACGCCTGCCTTCGCCACGCGGCGCATCCGGCCTTCGACTGTCTGGGCGTGCAGATCACCTACACCGATTGGGAGCGTTTAAGCCGGTCTTTCGCCGCCTACCTGGTGGAGGAGCTTAAATTCCATCCCGGCGATCGCATTGCGATCATGCTGCCGAACCTCTTGGCCTATCCGGTGGCGTTTTTCGGCGCGTTGCGCGCCGGTCTAATCGTCATCAACGTCAATCCGCTTTACACGCCGCGCGAATTGAAAGCGCAGCTTGCGGATTCGGGCGCTACGGCAATCGTGATCATGGAGAATTTCGCCCACAAGCTCGAACCGGTGCTGCCGGAAACCGCGATCAGGCACGTGGTGGTGGCGCGGCTCGGCGACTTTATGCCGGCGCTCAAGCGCGCGGTTTTCAATTTCGCCAACACCTACCTCCGCCACGCGGTGCCGGCGTGGCGCTTTCCGAGCTTCACGCTGCTGCAAGCGGCATGCAATCACAGTCCGGATCCGCATTATCAGGATGCCGCACCGGGGCCGACGTCAGCGGCGTTGCTGCAATACACCGGCGGCACGACCGGCGTTTCCAAGGGGGCGATCCTCAGCCATCGTAATCTGGTCGCCAACACGCTGCAGTGTCGTGCGGTGATCGCGCCGTATTTGCCGGAAGAGCAGGGGAGCGTGCTCACCCCGCTGCCGCTCTATCACATCTTCTCGCTGACGGCGAACCTGTTGGCCTTTGCGCTGATGGGCGGGTTGAGCGTTCTGATACCCGATCCGCGCGATATCAAAGGCCTCATTCGCACCATGCGCCGAACGCGCGTCGTGACCATGACAGGCGTCAACACTTTGTTCAACGCGCTGATCAACACGCCGGAATTCGCCACGTTGGATTTCGGCAAATTCAAATTTGCCGTCGGCGGCGGCGCGGCGGTGCAAAGCGCCGTTGCGGTGCGCTGGCGGGAGATCACCGGCACCGATATCGTCGAAGGCTACGGGCTCACCGAAGCGTCACCGGTCGTGTGCATCAATCCGGTGCGCAACCCGAAGATCGGCACCGTCGGCCTGCCGGTGCCCTCGACCGAAGTCGTCATCCGCGACGACGACGGCAATGACCTCCCCATTGGCGAAGCCGGCGAGATTTGCGTGCGCGGACCGCAGGTGATGCAGGGCTATTGGCACCAGCACGACGAGACCGCCCACGTCCTGACCGAGGGTGGTTGGCTGTATACCGGCGACATCGGCGCCTTCGATGCCGAGGGCTTTCTGAAAATCCTCGATCGCAAGAAGGACATGATCAACGTCTCCGGCTTCAAGGTTTTCCCCAACGAAGTGGAAGATGTCATGGCCCAGCATCCCGGCGTTCTCGAAGCGGCGGTGATCGGCGTCGCCGACCCGCAAACCGGGCAGGCGGTGAAGCTATTTGTCGTCAAGCGCGATCCGGGGCTGACCGAAGCGGAATTGACGAAATTCGCGCGCGAACGGCTCGCCGGTTACAAGGTGCCGAAAGTGATTGTGTTCATCGACAGCCTGCCCAAGAGCAACATCGGAAAAATCATCCGCAAGGAATTGCGCTAAAGGGCGCTTGCGGGTGCGCTTAATGCGCCATCAGCACCGGGATATTGGCGTGGGCGAGGACGTGGCGGGTGGTGCCGCCGAAGATCAGCTGCCGCAAGCGGCTTTGCGTGTAAGCGCCTTTGACGATGAGGTCGCAGCCGAGTTCGGCGGCTTTTCTCAGAATGATTTCGCCCGCACTGATCTTGCCCGTCGCCATGGTGAGCGATTCGGCGGCGAGACCGTTCATCGCCAATGAGCGCGCGAGCACTTCCCCGCTTGGTCCGGCAACCGTGGCGCCCTCGACCGTGAGGATCGTGATGCGCTCGGCAAGCCGCAACAGCGGCATGGCGAATGCGGTGGCGCGCGCCTGTTCGGTCGAACGGTTCCACGCGATCATGATGTGAGTGCCGAGCGAACGCGGCGAAGTCGGCGGCGCGATCAAGAGCGGCCGTCCGCTTTCGAATAGCGCCGATTCCAGCGTGATCATCGAGGGGCTCTGCCATTCGCCGCCCGGCCGCGGCAATACGATCGCGTCGAACACACGGCCGTAGCTGCCGACAAAGTCATGGCCGCTTGGCGCGTCGGCGTGCCACGCCCAAGACAAGGATGCGGGCGCGGAGGAGGCTGCGTCGCGCTCTTCGAGGCCGTGGCGTGCGACAAAGGCGCGGAACGCCTCTTCCGCCTGCCGCGCCATGTCGGCGTCGTTCTCCTTGACCGCCACCATGGTCATTCCGGCGTCCGGATCCAGGGCTACCATGTCGGCAAGGGCGGGCCGCAGCGCAAAGCCCTCGATGCAGCTGTCGAATTTCTTCGCCAGCAAGAGCGCCGCGTCCAACGCCGCCGCCATTCCCGCGCTGTGCTCGGTGGGAACAAGGATGGATTTCATGCGCCCGCCCCGGTCGGCTGTTAGTCTAGTCGCGGCCAGCGCGCCGGGCAAACCGGCAATGGGGATATCAGCCACGGCCGAGCGCCGCCGAACTGACGCCGAAATCGGCTTGGGACAACGCCGCGTTCTGTTCGCTTCGCCGTGGCGCCATCTTGACGGCGATAGGAGTGGCAAGCTAGCCGCGAAGGGCGCCGGGCGCTGGAGACTTTTATGGCCGTCTACACCGATGTTGCCGCGGAAGACCTCGGTGCCTTTCTCGCCTGCTACGACATTGGCGAGCTGTTGGCCTATAAAGGCATCGCCGAAGGCGTCGAAAACTCGAATTTTCTGGTCCACACCAGCGGCGGCCATTTCATTCTCACCCTCTATGAGCGGCGCGTCGCCGCGCGCGATTTGCCGTTTTTTCTCGCCCTGATGGAGCACCTCGCCGCGCGCGGCATCACGTGTCCGCAGCCGGTCAGGAACCGGGCCGGCGAAACGCTGGGGCGGCTCGCCGGCCGTCCGGCCGCAATGGTCACCTTCCTTGACGGCATGTGGATCCGCCGCCCGACCGCGGCGCATTGCGCGGCTTTGGGTGAGGCGCTGGCGCGCTTTCATCTTGCCGGCGCCGACTTTCCGCAAAAGCGCGAGAATGCGCTTTCGGTCGCCGGCTGGCGCGCGCTCTATGCCGGTTCATGCGACCGCGCCGATGACGTGCAGCGCGATCTAAAGCCGCTCATCGCCACCGAACTGGAGACGCTCGAACAGCACTGGCCGCAAGGCTTGCCGCAAGGCGTGATCCATGCCGACCTGTTTCCCGACAATGTCTTCTTCCTGGGCGACAAATTGTCGGGCCTGATCGATTTCTACTTCGCCTGCACCGACACGCTGGTTTACGACGTCGCCATCTGTCTCAACGCCTGGTGCTTCGAGCCCGACCATTCCTACAACGTCACCAAGGGCCGCGCGCTGTTGACCAACTATGCCAAGATCCGCCCGGTCTCGGCCCCGGAATGGGAGAATTTGCCGCTGCTCGCGCGCGGCGCGGCGCTGCGCTTTTTGCTCACGCGGCTGGTCGATTGGCTCGACGTGCCACCGGGCGCTTTGGTGCGGCCCAAGGATCCGCTCGAATATTTGCGCAAGCTTCGCTTCCACCAGAAAGTGGCAAGCGTGCGCGATTACGGAGTAGTGGCGCCGTGACCGACGCCTTGCCCCACGTGACCGTTCATACCGACGGCGCATGCTCCGCCAATCCCGGGCCCGGCGGTTGGGGTGCGATTCTGACCTTCGGCGACCACGAGAAGGAGCTCAAAGGGGGCGAGGCCAACACCACCAACAACCGCATGGAATTGATGGCGGCGATTTCGGCGCTGGAAGCGCTCAAGAAGCCCTGCCGTGTCGACATTCACACCGACAGCCAGTATTTGCGCAACGGCATCACCTCGTGGATCGCCAAGTGGAAGCGCAACGGCTGGCGCACCGCCGACAAGAAGCCGGTCAAGAACGTGGATCTTTGGCGGCGGCTCGACGCCGCGCTCGGCGAACATCAGCTGCGCTGGCATTGGGTGCGCGGCCATTCCGGCCACGATCTTAACGAACGCGCCGATGTGCTCGCGCGCGAGGGCATCGCCGAAATTCGCAATGCCGGGAGCGCGGCCGGCTGACGGAGCCGCCGCCGCGCGAGGTAAACGCGTTTACGCATTCACCGTTAATTCCGCTTTCGATTTATTTACCAAAAAGTTTCTGATACGTCGCTGTGCATCAGTCGAAAAGAGGAGCCATCGACATGTTGAACAAGTTCCGTCGTTTCCTGAAAGACCAGTCCGGTGCGGCCGCCGTCGAGTACGGCCTGATCACGTCGGGCATTTCGGTTGCCATCATTCCGTCGGTCACCGGCGTCGGCAACAAGCTGGTCACCATCTTCACCACCATCCAGACCGCGCTGTAGTCGCGGCGGTCGCCGCGTCGGCCAATGAGTTAAAATCGGTTTCGTGCTTGGGCGCTCTCCTCAACGGTGGGCGCCCGCATTTTTTGTGGTTAGCATTCCGTCAGGTTTGTTTGTTAGCGATCCGCTTTCAGCTTCACGCATTCACTGTTAATTTCGCTTTCGATTTATTTACCAAAAAGTTTCTGATACGTCGGTTGGCATCAGTCGAACAGAGGAGCCATCGACATGCTGACCAATCTTCGCCGTTTCCTGAAAGACCAGTCGGGCGCAGCCGCCGTCGAGTACGGCCTGATCACGTCCGGCATCTCCGTTGCCATCATCCCGTCGGTCACCGGCGTCGGCAACAAGCTGGTCACGATCTTCACCACCATCCAGACCGCGCTCTAAAGCTCGTCCGCCGCTCGCCTGGAGAGTGGCGGAAAGCTTTGCGCAGCTCATGTCACGGGCGCCTCGTCCGCACAAGCAAAAGGCCGGCGGGCGCCCGCGCATGACCCAAACATTCACCCGCGCGTCGCAAGCCGGCGAGTGTGTGGAATAAGAGCCAAGGGCCGAACAGGCGCCGTATGATCGAGTCGCTGATGTTATGCGGTATCGGCCTTCTGGCCGGATGCCTCCTGATGCTGGTCTTCTTCCCGTTCGTTCACGAGCGGGCGGTGCGGCTGACCAGACAGGATCTGCTTGAAGCGACGCCGATGGCGGTCGGCGCGATGCAGGCCGACAAAGATCATTTGCGGGCGCAATTTGCCATGTCGCTGCGCCGGCTTGAGGTCAACCTCGATGAGATGCGGGCCAAGACCGCCGGCCGCTCCGTGGAAGTCAGCAAACGGACCATGGAGGTCCACCGTCTTTTGGTGGAGCTCGATAAAAAGACGGCGATGATCTTTGCGCTGCGCGCTCGCGACCAGGTGCGCAGAAGCTTCGTGCGAAGGACCGTGAAAATCGTTCTCTACTTGTTCACACGCGCAAGCCGCCGCAATGCGCGGCCACGAATTCTGCACGCCCAGCGGGAGAGGCTGGCCAATCGCCAGACCTAAAGGCTCCCCCCGCGGGCGTGCAGAACCTCTTTATATCTGCTTGAGCAAGTTCTCGGCGCCGGAATTTTCGGCCTTGCCGGCGGTCTCCTCGACGTTGAGCTTTTTGACGACGCCGTCTTCGACCAGCATGGCATAGCGCTTGGAGCGGGTGCCCAGTCCGAAGGCAGAGCCGTCCATCGTCAGATCGAGCGCTTTGGCGAAGTCGCCGTTGCCATCGGCCAAAAATTCAATCTTGCCGCCGGCGCCGGTCGCTTTCTTCCAGGCGTCGAACACGAACACGTCGTTGACGCCGGTGACGGCAATGGTGTCGATGCCCTTGGCCTTGAAGGCGTCGGCGTTTTTCAGAAAGCCCGGCAGGTGATTGTTGTTGCAGGTCGGGGTGAAGGCGCCTGGGACGGCGAAAAGCACGACCTTCTTTCCCTTAAAGACGTCGTCCGTGGTTTTCACCGCCGGGCCGTCCGGTCCCAGGACGCGGAACTTGGTATCGGGCGGCAAACGGTCGCCAACCTTGATCGGCATGATTGTATCCTCTCGTTATGCAGATTGAGTTTTCGTTGACGGCTTAAATTAGCCTACCGGGTGGATTAGTCGAGATGGGCCTCGACCTCGATAGCGTCGCTGGATGAAACTGCCGTGAAGGTGAGCAACGCTCCTTCGGCGCGGGCGCCGGGCGGCAGGCCATCAAGATCGAAGACGAAGCTGCGCGCACCGCCTCCGGCCGAGCCGATGGGCTGCGGCAACGGTAACGCCCAATCGGCTGTTGGCCCCTCGACGAACAGATCGACCGGAGCGGCATTCGCAACCGCAACGGCGACGACGACGCGCTCATGTGCGCCATTCTTCTCACGATGAACGGACGTAATCGCCAGTCCGCCGCTGGAGCCGAGCGCGACCTGCCGCGGAACGCGCGCTTCGGCTGCGGCGAGAACAGGCTCTTCGGCGCCGGCCTTGCCCGACAGCGTCAGTCCGAGGTCGGCTTCGGATGGAACGCAAATGTTGCTGCAAGTCGCGTAGCCGATTTTGACGTGCAGCGACGATGGCTTGCTCGCGTCGGCGGGCACGATGCGCAGCGGCAAGACGACGTCGCCGCGATAGCCGATCGAATAGCCGCCGGCACCATCGGCGAAGCGCTCCGGCGCCGGCCACAGCGGCGTCACCGCCTTGACGTTCTGCGAGCCGCCGAAATCGAATGTCGGCGGCACGCCCGAATCACCGGGATATCGCCAGTAGGTTTTCCAGCCCGGCTCGAGCCGAATCTCGATGCCGGCGCGCGGAACTTCGGCGCCGGCGGATTTCATCGCGGCGCCGGCGATCAGCCGCGCCGCCGCATGCGGCTCGCCATCCCAGGGCGATGCATCTTGCGCCACAGCGGCGACCGTGCCGCCGAGACCAAAAACAGCGACGGTTACGATCTTTAATGCGCTTTTGCTTTGGCGGGCGGCGTTCCGGTACATCATAGTCGCTCTTTAGGGCGAAGCCGCCCACACACGCTACTGACATGATTGTGACCGCGTCACTGTGACCGCGGCGCGGCCGCGACATCCGGCGCGGATGGCAGCCGCGCTCGCTTCCGCGTTTCGTTTGCAAAACGCAACCGATCGGCTAACCTTCGCGCATGAAATTGCCGCGCGGCGCATCCGCTAAGAGCCGGGCCAGGGGCTATCTGGACGGCCAGATGCTTATTGCCATGCCGGCGATGTTGGATGAACGTTTCGCTCGTTCTCTGATCTATGTCTGCGCGCATTCGTCGGAAGGCGCCATGGGCATCGTCGTCAATCATCCGGCGACCAACATCAATTTCTCCGATCTTCTGGTGAAGCTCGACGTCATTCCGTCGACGGATGCGATCATGCTGCCGTCGCGCGCCGGGGTGGTGAAGGTACTGCGCGGCGGGCCGGTCGAGACCGAACGGGGCTTCGTGCTGCACAGCGCCGATTTTTTTATCGAGAATTCGACATTGCCGATCGACGACGGCATCTGCCTTACCGCCACGCTCGACATTCTCAAAGCGATCGCCCGCGGCGACGGCCCGGCAAGCGCGATTTTGGCGCTCGGCTATGCCGGCTGGGCCCCGGGCCAGCTGGAAAGCGAGATTCAAGGAAACGGCTGGCTGCATTGCGCGCCGGATACCGAGCTTATCTTTGGTCCCGATATCCGCGGCAAATACGACAAAGCTCTGCGGAAACTCGGCATTGACGTCGGCATGCTGTCGAGCGAAGCCGGACACGCTTAAGTCGGGTGATCTCTCCGGCGTAAACGATTACCGCGCCAACTCCACTTTCGCGTGCGGCTGCAACAGCTGGCGTGCGCGTTCGGGCGTCATCGGCTCGCCAAACACGAAGCCCTGCGCATATTCGCAACCGAGCTGATAAAGCTCGACCGCGTCCGAATCCGTTTCCGCGCCTTCAGCGACCACGTCCATGCCGAGATCGTGCGCCAGCGCAATGATCGAGCGCAAGATCACCGGCCGCGTGCCCTTAGCGGTGGTGTGCACGAATGATTTGTCGATCTTGATGGTGTCGAACGGAAAACGCTGCAGATAGGCGAGCGACGAATAGCCGGTGCCGAAATCGTCCAGCGCCAGGCCGACGCCGAGTTCGCGGATCCGGTGCAGCATTTGCGCGGCGTGCTCCGGATTTTCCATGACCACGGATTCGGTGATTTCGAGCTTGAGCGAACCGCGGTTCAACGGCGCGCGCGCCAGCACCGTGCGCAGGTCCTGGATCAGGTCGTGGCGCAGCAATTGCCGCGACGAAACGTTGACGCTGACGAACAGCGGCTCGCGCGGGCGCAATGTGCGCTGCCAGGTGCTCAGTTGCCGGGCGGCGCGCTCAAGGACGAACAGCCCCAGCTCGACAATGAGTCCGGTTTCTTCGGCGATGGCGATGAACTCGTTCGGCGACATGCGTCCGAGCTTGGGATGGTTCCAGCGCGCCAGCGCCTCGAAGCCGGCGACGGCGCGGTCGTCGAGCCGCACGATCGGCTGGTAGAGGATGGTGATCTCTTCGCGCTCCAGCGCCCGCCGCAAATCGGACTCGATCGTCAGCCGGTCGGATTTGCGCGCGCGCATGGCGGGCTTGAACACTTCGATGCGATCGCCGCCGTTGCGTTTGGCGTGGTACATGGCCAGTTCGGCGTCTTTGAGCCGCTCGTCGGCGCGCTGCGTCTCGCCGTCGCCAAGCGCAAGGCCAATGGAGCCGGTGAGGAAGATTTCGCGATCGTTGAAAGTGATCGGCGCGCGCAGGGTACGGCGCAGGGTTTCGGCGAGCGCGGTGATGCGCGCGGACTCGCGCTCCGACACCAGGATGAGGCCGAACTGATCGCCGGAAATGCGGGCCAACGTGTCATGCGGCTTGATCAGCCGGCCCAGCCGGCGCGCCAGCGTCAGCAGGATCGAATCGGCGAGCGCCATGCCTACCGAGTCGTTGACTTGCTTGAAGCGGTCGACGTCGATGATCATCACCGTCGGGCGAATGGCGCTGTCGGCCTTGGCCAGACCGAGCACCGCGTCGAGCCGGTCGATGAACAGTTCGCGATTGGGCAGGCCGGTGAGATTGTCATGCACGGCGTCGTGCAAGAGACGCTCTTCCGCCGTCTTGAACTCGGTGACGTCAGTCAGCGTACCGACGAGCCGGATGACCTCGCCGTCAGTCCCGACCACCGGGCGGGCGCGTAGCGCGAACCACAGATAATGGCCGTCGGCGGTGTGCATGCGGAAATCCTGTGCAACACGGCCGCGGCGCTGCTCGACGATGCCGTCGAGCGTGGCGCGGAACCGGTCGCGGTCGAGCGGATGCAGGATTTCCAGCCAGCTTGCGGCGGGGCCGGCGAGCGAACCGCTTTTGAGTCCGAGCATCGTCTCGGTTTCCGGGCTCGTGAACACCCGGTCGGCGGCGACGTCCCAATCCCAGATCATGTCGCCGGCGCCGGTGAGCGCCAGCGCGCGCCGTTCGACGTCGGAGACGATGCCCTGCGCCATGCCGCCGGCAAAAGCGTGCTGCATCACCGTAAAGCCGATGAGCATGACGATGAGAACCAGGCCGCCGAGCAGAGCCGGTCCGACAATGTCATTGGTGACAAAGCCGAGCACCGTCAATGCCGCGCCGAAGGTCCAGGCCACCAGCAACAGCCAGGTCGGTATCAGCATCACCGCCCGGTCGAAACCGTGAGTCGACAGATACAGCACCAGCGCGAAGCCGAGCACGGCGATGAAGAACAGGGACATGCGGGCGATGCCCGACGCGACCGGCGGCGAGTAGAGCGCGACCGCAACCAGCGCGCCGAGGAAAGCAAGCCAGCCGACGGTGATGTGCGCGTAGCGCACATGCCAGCGGTTCAGATTGAGATAAGCGAACAGGAAAACCAGCAGGGTAGCGGCCAGGATCGCCTCGCCCGAGGCGCGCCAGATGCGCTCGGCCCCCGACGACATTTCGAATACTTTGCCCCAGAACCCGAAATCGATGCCGATGTAGATGAGCACCGCCCAGCCCAGCGCCGCGGCGGCGGGAAACATGACGCTGCCCTTGACCACGAACAGGATAGTCAGAAACAGCGCCAGCAATCCGGCAATGCCGATGACGATGCCCTGATAAAGGGTGAGCGAATTGACCTTGTCTTTAAATGCGTCTGGTTCCCACAGATAAAGCTGCGGCAGGTTCGGCGTGCGCAGCTCGGCGACGAAGGTAATCACCGTGCCGGGATCGAGCGTGACGCGAAACACATCTGCGGTTGGATTATCGAGGCGTTCCGGCGGGTCGCCCGACGACGGCGTGATGTTGACGATGCGCGACGTGCCGAGATCCGGCCAAATCAACCCGGAGCCGACCATCCGATAATGCGGCGCGACGATCAGGCGGTCGATCTGCTCGTCGCCGTTATTGGCAAGCGCAAACACCGCCCAGTTGGTGCCGGCTTCGCGCGCGCGCACTTCGATGCGGCGGACGATGCCGTCGGCGCCGGGTGCGGTCGAAACCTGCACGCGGTCGCCGTCGGTGTGCTGGAACTCAATCGCGTCTGTCAGATCGATGGCCGAGGCATCGAGCCGGATATTGACGGCCTCAACCGCGGCGGCGCCGGAAACGCCGAGCCAGGCTGCAAAGGCAAGGGCCGCAAGCGCCAAGACGGCGCGAAAGAATGCCAAGAGATTGCTCCGAGCGACCGGCGCACAGCGCGCCCCCGAAAACCGGTTTCCCAAACCAGGATTTCCACGTCACAATTCTAACCGGCTTTACGCCGAATTCGCGGCCCGTTCTTGGTGCGGGTGCCCGCCGCGGGGGAGCCGCCGCCGATCAGTAGCTTAAAGCGCCGCGGCGGGGCAAGAAATTTTCTTGTGTCTTTTCAAAGAGTCAGGACGATTTTGCCAATGTGGTAACCGGCCTCCATGTGGGCATGGGCGGCCGCCGCGTCGCGCAGGTCGAAGGTGGTGTCGATCACGGGGCGCACTTTGCTACTTCCGATGAGCGGCAGGACTTTCTCTTCGACGGCGTGCGCGATCGCGCCTTTATCAGCGATTGAGCGCGCCCGCAGCGTCGAGCCGGTATGGGTCAGCCGCTTGAACATCAGGCGGCGCAAATCTGCATTGCCGTGCGGCGATGCCTGCACGGCGATCTGCACAATACGGCCTTCGACCGCGGCGGCGTCATAATTGCGGTCGACATAGTCGCCGCCGACGATGTCGAGGATGAGATCGGCGCCGCGGCCGCCGGTCGCCTTTTCGGTCGCGGCGACAAAATCCTCGGCCTTGTAGTTGACGGCGATATCGGCGCCGAGACCGAGGCAGGCCTCGCATTTCTCATCCGATCCGGCCGTGGTAATCACATAGGCGCCGAACGCTTTGGCAAGCTGAACGGCGGTGGTGCCAATGCCCGAAGTACCGCCATGGATCAGCACGCTTTCGCCCGCCGCGAGCCGGCCGCGCTCGAACATGTTGTACCAGACCGTTAAAAAGGTCTCAGGGACAGCCGCAGCTTCGATCGCCGACAGGCTATCCGGGATCGGCAGCGCGTGGCTCTCGTGCGC
>Ga0181525_10000313_pt1 | contig 43209 bp, 40 predicted proteins | sample PEATcosm2014_Bin_48_FD_121100 | JGI IMG/M metagenome (GOLD analysis project Ga0181525, IMG submission 121100) | Peatland microbial communities from MTU Mesocosm Facility, Houghton, MI, USA - PEATcosm2014_Bin06_10_metaG | ecosystem: Environmental > Terrestrial > Soil > Wetlands > Peat | place... | reverse complement strand
TTCCAATTTCCTCTGGATGCGCGCCAATGACCTGCAGCTTGATGACAAGTATTTTGAAGCCGCGCAACTGGCGGACTGGATCACGGATCTGGAGCCGCATTTCGCGACAGTCTGGGTTTTCCAGGCGTGGAACATGGCCTACAACATCTCCGTCAAGTTCAAGGAGAACGCGCCGGGCGATTACTCCGACCGCTGGCGCTGGGTGGAGCGTGGCATCGAACTGCTGCGCGACCGCGCGTTGATCTACAATCCGGATGACGCGTCAATCTACCAGCAACTGGGCTGGTTTTTCCAGCACAAGATAGGCCAAAACCTCGATGACGGGAATCTGTATTACAAGCAGCAGTGGGTTGAGGCCATGACTCCTTTCTTCGGCCCGGGCGGGACGAATTTTGAAATTTTGATTCATCCGCAAACCGCCGAGGAACGGACGAATGCGCTCGTCCTCCGCGAAAAATACAAGATTGATCCGGTGTTCGCGCAAAAAGTGGACGCGCAGTATGGCCCGCTCGACTGGCGGCTGCCGGAAGCGCACTCGATTTACTGGTATGCAACGGGCTTGGAACGGGCCGCGGAAAATCCTGACAAGGTCAAAAAAGATGGTTTTGATTTGGCGCAACTGCGGCGCGGTATTTTTCAAAGCGAACAGGAGGCGTTTCGCCACGGGCGCATCATCGCCAACCCGTTCACGCGCGGCGTGGAACTGGCGCCGAATCTCGATTTGATCCCCAAGGCCAACGATTCCTACCTGCAAATGTATGCCGACGAGACGGACCAAGGGCAAAAAGACGAAATCCTGAAGGCGCACCGGAATTTTGTGCGCGACGCCGTCTATTTCCTTTACGAAAACAACCGCATGACCGAGGCGAACCAATGGTATAATTATCTCGTCAAAAAATACCCGGACAAGCCGATCATTGACAACGTGCCGGATTCGCTTCCGATAAACATGACGCTCGACCAATATGTCGTCGCCGTCGTGCAGATTGACATCGGCGAAACCTCGCAGGAGCGCGTGACCTCGGCGGTGCAGGGGTTGTTGACGCACGCGTATGTTGATCTGGCCATCGGCCAGGACGATCGCGCTGCCGGCTTCCAGTTGCTCGCTGGAAAGGTCTATGCAAATTATCAAAACAAGATGGGCCGGGATCAGCCCCGCGCATCGCTGCCGCCGATGGACGACCTCAAACGCACTGTGTTGAACCTGCTTCTCGACCCGCAACGGGGGCTGCCCTACGCCGCGCGCGCCGCGCTGCGCACCCAGTTTGGAATGCCGGCGGAAACCAACGCGCCGTCCCAAACGGTTTCGACCAACGCGGTTGCTCCGGCGGTTTCGCCGGTGCCGACCAATGCGACCGCAACCAATTCCGCAGGGAAATGATTTCCGACGCTGACAGCCGCTTCGCGTAGCTTGATTTTCCTGTGACCAAGAAAAACTCCAACGAACGCCCGCTGCGCGTCGGCCTCATTTCGCTCGGCTGCGCCAAAAACCTGGTGGACGCCGAAATCATGCTCGGCACGCTTCTTAAAAGCGGCGTTGAGATCACCAACGACGCAGCTCAGGCCGACGCCGTCATCGTCAACACCTGCTCCTTCATTGATTCCGCGCAGGAGGAGAGCGTGGACACGATTCTGGAATCCGTCGAGTTGCGCGAAGCTTCCAATCGTGGCCAGGCCGTGATTGTTTCCGGCTGCCTGCCGCAGAGGTTCCGCGATGAACTGCCCAAGCTCATGCCGGAAGTGGATGCCTTCATGGGCATTGACCAAGTCGCACAGGTCGGCGAAATTGTCGGCAAAGCTCTGGCCAGTCGCGCGGAGAAAACTCAAGGCGGAAAGCGGAAAGCGGAAAGCGGAAAAATCAAACAGCGCTTGAATGAACTGGAGAAAAATCGCGCCGCTTCCGACCACGAAAAAACTGAATCTCTTCGGGGCACGAATAAATTCGGCAAAGCCAAGACCGTCGTTGCTCCGCAATCCGCAATCCGCAATCCGCAATCGCCAATTCTGGACGTGACCGCGCGCCCGGTCTTCATCCCCGATTTCGCCACGCCGCGCTTCCGACTCACGCCGAAACATTTCGCTTATCTGAAGATAGCCGAGGGCTGCAACCATCCGTGCAGCTTCTGCATCATTCCCCGGATGCGCGGCTCGCACCGCAGCCGCACGCAAATGGACATCGTCAAGGAAGCCAAGGCGCTCATCGCTGACGGCGTGAAGGAAATTAATTTGATTTCGCAGGACTCGACTTATTACGGATTGGATTTGCGCCCGAATCACAGCCGTGCGATTTCGTCGCCGGAGAAATTTACCGCCGCCGCCAAGTCGCTCGCCGCGGATGCCACGACCATCTGCACGCTCCTGCGCGAATTAAATTCGCTCAAGGGCGATTTCTGGATCCGCCTGCTCTACACGCATCCGGCGCACTGGACGGACGAATTGATTCAAACCATTGCCGAGTGCGGGAAGGTTGCGCGCTATGTGGATATGCCGCTTCAGCACATCCATGAAAATATGCTTGAACGAATGCGCCGCGAAACCTCGCAGCAATACATTGTGGACCTCATCCGCAAAATCCGCGCCGGCGTTCCCGGCATCGCGCTGCGCACCACCTTCATCGTCGGTTTTCCCGGCGAGACCGAGGCGAGCTTCAACACGCTGCTTGATTTCATCCGTCAAACGAAGTTCGAGCGGCTCGGCGTGTTCGCCTTCTCAAAGGAAGACGGCACGCGCGCCGGCGCGATGGCCGGCCAGCTTTCCGGCAAGGTGAAGCAAAAGCGCCGCGAACTCGCGATGGCCGCGCAGCACAAGGTCGCCGTGCAAGTTTCCCAATCATTTGTCGGACGCGAAATCCAAGCCCTCGTCGAAGGCCATGCCAATGAAAAACAATTGCAGCAGGCGAATGTGTCATCGTGGGAACACGGTCTGATGCGGGAAACTGAAATTCGCAATTCGCAATTCGCAATTCGCAATTACCTGGTCGGTCGTGGCGAAGCCGACGCGCCGGACATTGACGGTCGTGTTTACATTCGTGGCAAATTACCGGTCGGTGAATTCGCCAAAGTCAAAGTCATCGGTCATACGGATTATGATTTGATTGCGGAACCGGTTTGAACCGCCAAGGCGCCAAGTTTTTAAGCTTGGCGTCCTTGGTGTCTTGGCGGTTAATGTTCGTGCATGGCCACACTTGTCTTCGACATCGAAACCTCCGCGCTGCCGCTGGAACTGTTCGACGAGGCGCAGCAGGAATACCTCTTCCGCGAGACGGAGAAGATTGACGACGCCATCGCCAAGAACGCCAAGCGCGGGGAAATCACCCGGTTCATGAGCCTATGGCCGTTCACCTCGCAGGTCGTCTGCATTGCCATGCTCAACGCCGAGACCCAGCGCGGCCAAACCCTGTTCGTCGCGGAAGATTTCGAGGAAGTCGAAGAGGAAAATGCGCCGGTGAAATTCATTCCCTGCGCGGATGAGACGGAACTGCTCACGCAATTCTGGGAGGCGGCGAAGAATTTCAATTCCGTCGTCACCTTCAACGGGCGCGGCTTTGACGTGCCGTTCATTTACCTGCGCTCGGCGCTGCTCAACGTGTCCATCTCGAAAAAGAACTGGCTCGGCTACCGTTACGCCACCGAACCGCATTGCGACCTCGCGGAGCAACTGACGTTTTACAGCGTGAGCGGGCGCGACGGCGCGGCGCGGCGGTTCAACCTGGATTTTTACTGCGAGGCCTTCGGCATCGAATCGCCCAAGAGCGCGGGCGTGACCGGCATGGACGTGAAGGATTTGATGGCGGCGGGCAAGTTCCGGGAGATTGCCGAATACTGCCTGCGCGACGTCCGCGCCACCGTGGAGCTTTACAAAATCTGGAAGGAAAGGCTGGCGGGGATAAAATGAAAATAATTGAATGAGCCAAATATGATGGGTGGCGTAACCAGTTCAAATCGTGTTCGCAATCTGACGAAAGAATACCCTTCTTCGTCGGATGTGTTTCGTCACTTGTTGAATAAACTTATTGTTGCTGGCGGTGAACGATGGATTCACTTTGATGGACCTAAAAAGGAAGCGTGGGTTGAAGTCGCAAATGATTTGAATGATTTTCTCGAACTGAATTTTAGTTTTCCATTCAAAGGAAATCCTCAAGAGCTTTTTGCCAAAAATCAAATCGTTGTGCCGAACGATTGGAAGCTGATTCAATATAAACCGAAACGGCTTGGCGGATTTTTTGCTGGTTACGCCTGTTATTCCATTCCGAAAAACAGTTCTGACTCATTGCTGCCGTTTATTGATGATTTGTTCTTAAAGTTATTTGCGTGCGCTAAAGATTATCCGGTGAGCGGATATTTAACATAATTTAGCCATGCTCATTTGCTTTGCCCTGAAAGAAGAAGCCGCGCCGTTTCGGAAAATCGCGGCGGGCAAAACCGGCATCACAATTGTGCTCGCCGGTATCGGCAGGACAAATGCCGAAAGAGCTGTCTGTGAATTTCTGGCCACCCATTCAACGGATTTGGTGCTCACCTGCGGCTTTGCCGGCGGGTTGAATCCAGATTTGAAACTGGGTGACGTGGTATTTGAATGCGGAAAGCAGAAAGCGGAAAGCGGAAACTTGGAGGAGCGGCTACTTGTTGCGGGGGCGAAGCCTGCAAAATTCTTCTGCGCCGACCGCGTCGCCACGACCGTCGCCGAAAAGAAAAAGCTGCGCGATGAGACCGGCGCGGACGCCGTTGAAATGGAATCAGCGGCGATCCACGCCGTCTGTGCGGAGAAGCACATCCCCTGCGCCACCGTCCGCGTGATTTCCGACACGGCCAACGAGGATTTACCGCTGGATTTCAACGCGCTGGCCAAGCCGGACAAGAACCTGGATTTCGGCAAGCTGGCATGGGCCATCGCCAGGTCGCCGGGGAAAATCGGCGCGTTGATGGAGTTGCAGAAGAAAACCAGGTTCGCGGCGGAACAGATCGCGGAAGTTCTCACCAAAATCACTTTTCCGTGACTTGCGATTGAGCGGGAGCGGGCGGCGGGGCGGGTTTGGTCTTGGCCTGTTCGCTCCACGCGACCAGCGCCGCGCCAATCACGATGATGGCCACTCCCGTCCAGCGCAGCGCGCTGACTTCCTCGTGCCGGACCATCCGCGCCGCGAAGGCGGTGATGACAAACCCCAGCGACGTCAGCGGCCAGATGAGGCTCACGTCCCTTTGGGAGAGCAGGTAAAGTAGCACGGCAAAGAACATCGTCTCGAACAGCACGCCAAGGAGGATGTTCCGGTTGCACGCGCCGCGCCCGATGATGCGGCCTATCTCGGCGGCGGAGATTTTTTTCACCTCGCCGATCTCATGCAGTCCCTGGCTCAAAAAAACGACGCCCACGGCCTCGAGCACGAGCCCGATCAAAAGTATGGCGATCAGCTTGGTCATGTCACAAATCCTGGTAACGAATCAGTTCGATGCCGAGCTTTTTCACCAAGTCCTTCACGCGCGGACTGACGAGGGCATCGAATTCATGCTTAAATTCACCGAGCGACGGATGCGAGTAAAGCTCGGAATCGCCGGGCGGAAGTTCCGGCAGCAGTTTCAAAACGTATTCCTCATCCACGCGGGCATTTTGCAGCAGGCCAAAGGTGATTTGCGAATGCTTGATGCCGCACTGGCGCAGTTTTTTGCGGGCGCGCTTGGACAGCAATTCGAAGATTGCCGCATGCGAGAGGCGGTAAAACCAGTAGCCGCTCGTCATGCGACGGCTGCGCGCGAGGCAGTCGCGCGTCAACCGCATCCGCTTGATGCCGAGTTTCTCCGCATCTTCAATCAGTATCCTGAAGACCGTCGGATGGAGGTGGAGGTGGAGATGGCCGTTGACGTGGTCGAGCGGCAGTCCGGTGGCGTGAAATTTCTCGAATTGCGCGTGGATTTCGGCGCGAAGCTGTTCGCACAAGCTGCGCTTGAAAAAATAATTCATGCCGACGCCGACCGGATTGTTTGAAAATTCGCCGTGCTGGTTGACGAGGCCGGGGATTCTTTCCGGTGGCAGCGCGGAACGACCCATCAGCAAAGTCAGGTGCAAACCGATGCCGAGTTTTGGATTTTCCCTCGCCAGTTTCACGGCTTCGTCAAAGCCGGCTTCGTTCACCATCAAGCTGGCGGTGGTCAAAATGCCGTTGCGATGCGCGTGAATGACAGCAGCATTAACGGAAGACGAGAGGCCGAAGTCGTCGGCGTTGACGATGAGCCGTCGGATTTCAGGACTGGCCATAGCCGGGCGAAGTTGAGCCGGAGGTGAAGCGCAGCCACGAACTGAAAATCAGCGCAAGCTTGTGCGGCCTGCTCAATTTCAACGGTCGCGGGCCGAAGACATCGAAGTTTCCGCGCTCCAGTTTTTGCAGCAGCCGCCAATAGACCGAGCCCATGAGTTCGGCGGCGACCATTGATTTGCGGTCTTCGGGTGGCAGGGTCTTTTGCGCGAGTTGATAAAATCGTTTTGCGCGGCCGGCGATGCTGGCGGCGAGGGTGAAATAGCAGTCGGAGTATTTGGAATCCAAAATCTCGGCCTCGCCGACGTGGAACTTTTTTAGTTCGGATTGCGGCAGGTAAATCCGCCCGCGCGCGGCGTCGGTTTTCACGTCGCGTAGAATGTTGGTAAGTTGAAGTGCCTTGCCGAGATAAACGGCGTAATCGCGCGTCGCCGGATTTTTGTAGCCGAATATCTCGATGCTCAAGAGGCCGACGACCGACGCGACGTGATAGCAATACTGTTCCAGCGCCTCGAAATCTTTGTAGCGATTTCTATCCAGATCCATCTCGCAGCCCTTGATGAGGTCATCGAACAATTCAAACGGCAAATGAATATGCTGGATGATGGGCTGGAGTTCGCGGTTGACGGGAAACCGCGGCGATTGATTTTCGCAGGCGCGCTTCACATCGGCGCGCCATTCGTCGAGCTGTGTGCGCCGCGTTTCCACCGGCACGGACTCGTTGTCGGCCACGTCGTCCACCTCGCGGCAGAAGGCATAGAGTGCGGACATGGCATCGCGTTTGGGGCGCGGCAGGAGAACGAAGGCGAGCGCGAGATTGGAGGCGCTTTTGCGGGTGATGGCGCGGCTGTGTTGCATTTACGGCAGTGGCGGTGGCGGCTGTTTGTCAGGTTCGTGGATGGGTGGCAAGCCGCCGGTTTCAGCGAGGGTGGGATTGGTGGGGCGATGTTCGCGATGACGCTCGCCGTGTCGTTGCCGGATGAATTGCTTGATGCCGCTGGCGCTTTTTTTGAATTGTTCTCGATAGCCTTCGCGCTGATGGTGGTGGCGATGGTGTTTTCGCCGGCGCCTTCCTTCTGCGCCAAATATAAGCGCGCAGAAAAAGGCTATCAGAGCCACCAGCACAACGACGCCGAGGACGATCAAAGCGTCCTCCCATGCCGGTGGCAACGGGCTGGCGACAGGTATTGTATCTGTGTCCATGTGATGCTGATCAGGCTTCGTTCGCCGCGTTGTCGCCGATCTGCATGTCCAGCCGCTGCATCCGGTAACGGAGCGAATGGCGGGTGAGTTTGAGCCGTTCGGCGGCGCGTGTCAGGTTGAATTCGCTTTGCTCCAGCGCGCCGGAAATCAGTTCCCGCTCGGTTCGCATCAGGGCATCGTCGAGCGATTCGTCCGGCGCCGGCGGTGTCGGCGAAGTCCTGGCCAGCCGCGTCTCGATTTGAAAATCCGGCAGGCTGGACGGCTGGATGTCATGCATGGTTTCCAAAATCAGCGCGCGTTCGATGGCGTTGCGCAGTTCGCGGACATTGCCGGGCCAGCGGTGCAGCAGCATTTTTTGCCGTGTGGCGGGCGCGAGGCCGTCCACATTCTTGGTCATCGCCATGCGGAACATTTTCAGGAAATGCTCCGCCAGCAGCAGCACATCGTCGCCACGGTCTCGCAGTGGCGGCAGTTGGATTTGCACGACGTTCAGCCGGTGAAACAAATCCTCGCGGAACTGGCCGCCGGCGATGGCCTGCGCGAGGTCGCGGTTGGTCGCGGCGATGAGCCGGACGTTGACGCGCAATTCCTGCGTGCCGCCGACGCGCGTGAACGTGCCGTCTTCGAGGAAGCGGAGCAGCTTGGCCTGGAGCGGCCTGCTCATGTCGGCGATTTCGTCCAGGAAAATTGTGCCGCCATCGGCCTCCTCGACCCGCCCGGATTTTTGCTTGATCGCGCCGGTGAACGCGCCTTTTTCGTGGCCAAACAATTCGCTTTCGAGCAGCGTTTCGGGAATCGCGGCGCAGTTGATGCGGGTGTAATTCGCGTCTTTTCTCCGGCTCAAATGGTGCAACGCGCCGGCGACGAGTTCCTTGCCGGTGCCGCTCTCGCCAAGAATCAGAACGCGCGCGTCAGTTTGCGCCACGGTTTGAATTAACTTTCGCAACTCACGCATCCCCGGCGATTCGCCGACGATCTGGTCAAGCGTGACCGTTTCACCTGCGAGCGAACGCAGCGAGGCGTTTTCCCGCAGGAGCCGGTGGCGTTCGGCGCATCGCGCCACGGCATGGAGCAATTCCTCGGGCGCGAACGGCTTGGCAACATAATCAATCGCGCCGGATTTGATGGCTTCCACGGCGAGCTTGGGTGTCGCGTAGGCGGTGATCATGAGCATGGGCAAATCCGGCCACTGGTTGCGGGTCCGGGCCAGAAAATCGTAGCCGCTCATCCCGCCAAGGCGCGCGTCGGTGATGACCATGAAGAATTCCTCGCGCGCGAGCAGTTCCAGCGCTTCCTCGGCGGACTCGACGGCACGCGCGGCATAGCCCTCGTCTTTCAGCACCGTCTGCAACGACAGGCGCATGTTCTTCTCGTCATCCACGACGAGCACGGGTGGCAGCGGCACGCTCATGGTTTGGATAATTTCACCAGCGCTTTGGCGGGAAAGTGTAGAACGAATTTCGCGCCGTGACCAGACTTGGATTCGACACGCACCCTGCCACCATAAAGCTCGGCGTTGTGTTTGACGATGGCGAGGCCGAGGCCGGTGCCCTTCTCCTTGGTCGTGTAATAAGCCTCAAAAACGCGCTCGATTTTGTCCGGCGGAATGCCCGGCCCGTCATCGCGCACGGAGATTTCGATGGAATAATCGCGGGCGCAATCGGCGGCAACGAACACATTGCCTTTCTGGTTGAGCGCCTCATGGGCATTTTGCAGGAGGTTCACGAGGATTTCCGACAAATGGCCGCGTTGCATCAGCAATGGCGGAAAATGCGCCGCGAATTCGCGGTGGATTTTAATCTGCGTCGGCACCGCCGGCGGAAACACCTGCGCGATGGCGCGGTCAAGCTCCTCGATGACATTCAGCTTTTCGACGCGGCCTTCGCTTAATTGCGCGTAACCCGTGATTTGTGTGATGACGCGGTCGGCGCGCGCGACCTCCTCCTGGATGATTTCGATTTGCTGCGTCGCGTCGGCCTTGCCATCGCGCAGCGAGCGTTGCAGCGAGAACGCGGCATTGTTGATGATGGCCAGCGGGTTTTTGATCTGGTGGGCGAACTCGGCGGCGAGCCGCCCCGCCGAGCGCAACTGGTTTTCACGCGCGGCGAATTCGTCCGCCTCCTCGGCGGCGATCTGCTGGCGTTCCAGCAGCAGTTGTGTGCCGTAACAGCCGCCCGTCATCAGCAGCAGGACCGCCATCCGCAGCACAAACGGCTCGCCCCAATCGTCGCGCTGCGCCACGTCCAGCCCGCTCATCGCCCTTTCATCAATATTGCCCGCCACAAAAATGTCCAGCGCGCCAATCACCGCATAGCACAGGCTGATGGCGGCGTTCAGGAACAGTTGGGAAAAACCAGGCGGCACGCTGGCCGAATTGCGGACAATGAGCGTGACAAACAGCCAGAATAAAATGCTGTCCAGTCCGCCCGACAACGACGCCAGCCCCGCGATGAACAGCCCATCCACCAGGCTGCTCGTGACCACCGTCCATTGCACCACCGCCAGCGGCAACTGTTCCGCGCGAATCAACGCCGCCGCAAAAATGACATTCGCCAGAATGTAAAACCAAAAGACCAACTGCACGGTTTCCACCATCAAGTCCGACATGCTCAATGCCAGGCCGGTCCACTCCGTGGAGTGGAAGGAATACAGGATCATCCCGATGAACACCGCCTTGACCGGCAGCATGATGTCCCGCTCCATGATTTCGATGCGGCGGAGCAGGCGCTGCGGATCGGGCGCCGGGATTTCAAACAGGACCGGCAACTGCTTGAGCCATTGCTGATGGCTGGGCTTCATAAATCAAAACTTGAAACTGAAATCCTATTTCAATTTCAATGCGCGTTCCGCTATTTTTTCCACCGGCCACAGCCGGCCGATGCCTTCATAGCCGCAGGACAACATTCCCTCGTCCGGCCCGATGAATTCCGCGCCGCGCGATTTCAGAATTTTCACGTTCTCCTGTGTTGCCGGGTGCAGCCACATCTTCCCGTTCATCGCCGGTGCGATTAAAATCTTCGCCTTCGGATTCAATGCCAGCGCGATGCACGTCAACGCGTCATCAGCGATGCCGTGCGCCAGCTTTGCGATCACGTTGGCCGTCGCCGGCGCGATGACGAGCAAATCCGCCTCGTCAGCCAGTTCGATGTGCGTCGGCTTCCAGCCTTCATCCTCGTCGTAAAGATTCGTGACGACCGGATTGCGCGTGAGCGTCTTGAACGGCAGCGGCGTGATGAACCGCAGCGCATCCGCCGTCATTACCACGCGCACGTCGCATTTGGCCTTCGTCAGCAACGACGCCAAATCCGCCGCCTTGTGCGCGGCGATTGAGCCGGTGACTCCAAGAACGATTTTCTTTGAAACGCTCATGCCTGAATTTAACCCGAAATGCGGCGGTTACACAAACCGCTAATCTGCGCGAATTGACGCTAATCTTATCAGTGAAGATGAGCCCGGATTAGCGGTTAAAAATCCGGGGCCTCCGTCCGAGACATCCGCATTTTCTCTGCCTCGACAATCGCCAGCGCCCGTCGCAAATCCTCCAGAACAGAGGTGCTGATCAGAAGATAATCAAAATTCTTCCACTGCGCGATTTCCTGCCGTGCCACGGCCAGCCGCTTTTGGATTTCCGCCACCGAATCCGCCGCGCGGTTTTTCAGCCGCGCCTCCAGCACCGCGATGGACGGCGGCGTTAGAAACACCGACACCAGTGCGCGCTTTAATTCCGGTTCCTTTTTCACGCGCCCGCGAATCGTCGCCGCGCCCTGCACGTCCACGTTCAGCAAAACGTCCCGGCCAGAACGCAGTTTGTCGAGCAATTCGGACTTCAAAATGCCGTAGCTCCGGCCGAAAACCGTCGCGTGCTCGATGAATTCACCCGCCTTCACGCGCCGCTCAAATTCCGCCGCGCTGAAAAAATAATAATCCACGCCGTCCTTTTCGCCCGGACGCGGCTCGCGCGTGGTGCAGGTCACCGCCCGCACCATGTCCGGCCGCGACGCCAGCAATTGATTGCACAACGTCGTCTTGCCGCCGCCCGACGGCGCGGAAATCAAAATCAGTAGCGGATTGGATTTGGCGTTGTTCATTCCACGTTCTGCGCCTGTTCGCGGAACCGTTCCAGCTCCGCCTTCAGCGTCACCACCTCGCGCGAAATCACCGCGTCGTTCGCCTTCGAGCCGATGGTGTTGACTTCCCGGTTCATTTCCTGCGCGAGAAAATCCAGCGTCCGGCCCACCGGCTCCCTCGATTTCCGGCAATCCTCGAACTGCTGGAAATGGCTTTGCAGCCGCGTCAATTCCTCCGTGATATCCGAGCGGTCGGCGAACACGACCACTTCCTTCAACAGCCGCTCGTCGTCCGGCGCGATGGATTCAATGCCCGCGCTCCGGATTCGTTCGAGCAGATGCCGGCGGTAATTCTCCGCCGTTTCCGGCGACTGCTTCTGGATTTTGCCCGCGCTCTGGCGCATCACACCGATGCGCGACGCCAGGTCCTCCGCCAGATGCGCGCCTTCGCGCTCGCGCATTTTCACGAGCGCCGCGAGCGCCTGCTTGAGCGCCTTTTCCACGACCGGCCAGATTTTTTCCGCGTCCACCAATTCCTCGTCCGTCTGGAAAACGCCCGGCGCGCGCAAAATCTGGTCCAGCGAGATTTCGCCGGAAATTTTCAGCGACTTTGCCAGCCGCGCCAGTTCCGTCGCGTAAGCCTTCGCCAGCGGCAGGTTGAGGTGCGCCCGCGCCGATGATTTGCCATCCGCCGCGTGGATGCCGATGCGCGCCGTGACGCGACCGCGCGCGACCTGCGCGTTGATGGCGTCGCGCACCGGCGATTCGAGCATCTCCAGTTCGCGCGGCAAGTTCACGGAGATTTCCGGCTGCCGGCGGTTGACCGCGCTCAACTCCACGGTGATTTTGAAGCCGTCCCGCGCGCACTCGCCGCGCCCGTAGCCCGTCATGGATTTCATCCGGCGTAATATGCGAAAATCCCCCGCCGCAGGCGAATAAATTTTCAAGACCGCAAATCCCTCGTCGTCGTCGTCCTCGATTCGGGAAATCAAATTCGAGGACGAGGACGAGCAGGAGAACGAGGAGGATGGTGCATCGCGAAATAAAAAATCAAACTCGACGCGGTGAAAATGAAGGTTTAGGGTTCAAAGATGAAATCAGAAAGGCTCTACGTTGGCCGGTTACCTCTGTGTGTGGTAACATGGGGTAATGATTTTGCAAGTCGTTGATAGAGAAGATGGAGCGAGCGAAGGGATTCGAACCCTTTGCACAACAACGCGGAACCTGCTACTAATCAATTAGTTGAAAATCTTCCTCCGGCGGGGTGTGCACAAGGGCGCGCACAAATTCCTGACGCTGCCTGTCCTGATTTGGCAAAAGTAGTCGCAGCTTGGTCGAAAATTCCTCCGCCGCTCAAAGCCGCCATCGTTTGCATTGTCGGCACGGTGGATTCCTCCCCGGAGGTGTTGCCATGGTCCGTCCGGTGATATCTGCTTTCACCCTTTAGAAAATATTATTTCGACAATTTCAGGCACAGACCAAGAGATCGGTCTTCTAAACATTAACATTCAAAAGTTCTTAAAGGGAAATGTTTCGAGCGACTCCGTTCATTATCGAAATGTTAAAGTCGTTTTAATTGGTGATAGTGGCGTCGGGCGGCAGTTCACAAGCGGATGAAAGAGGGGCGGCTGACGGCGTTTTGCTTCCATGTGGTGCATCACGAAAAAACATTTTTTGGTAATGTGCGAAAGGCCAAGGCCTCACCCTACGTGTATGTTCCAGTTTCGGAGTGCAAAGCCTGGGCAAAGGAACTTGAGGAGAAAAGAGGACAAGTTGAACACGTTGATCCAAGTGATGACAACCCGGAATTTTACGAAAAGGATCCCGAAGATCGCAAAAACCGCAAGGTGCGCTACACGGAAAAATATGCAGAAAAGGATGAAGACGAAGCCATTCGTCAGCAATTGGAGGAAGACGCGAAGTGGGATGCGGAACAGAAAGGACAACAGGACATAGAGCGATGAAACCTGAGGTCTCAAATCTTGACGAGCATCTTTTGAAAAAGCGTGAGGTCGCAGGAAGACTTTCCTGTTCGTTGCGCACGGTGGAAAGACTGGTCGCCGCGGGCAAGTTGACGCGGGTTAAAATCTTGGGCGGAATTCGGTTTCGCTGGAGTCAGGTGTTATCGTTAATGAATGGAGGCAATCATGACATTCAATATTGAAAAGCGCCGATATAGGCAGAGTGGAAAATTGCAAACGACTCGTTGCTATTACTTGCGTTATCGGTTTGGGGAGATGCCGGTCGCACGCTGGAAATCGCTTGGCGTGACTGATTATGAGGTTGCGCTTAAACGGGCAATTGAATTCCGCCAAATGAAAGAACGCGAGGCTGCCGGGATCATTGAACCAAAGATTATACGGGATGCGGCACAAAGGCCGCTAAGCGAACATCTGAATGACTACGAGGCCGATCTAATTACACGGGGCCGAGCGGGACGCGGGGGGCGTGGGGCACGTTTGCTCAAGGCGCGTATTGTTCGCCTGATGAGCGAAACCGGCTGGAAAATCCTAGCCAATGTTACGGCAGATTCTTTTGTGGCTTGGCGCAACAATCACAAGGCGGCGGCGCGGACGCAGAATCATTACCTGCAAGGGATGGTTTCGTTCCTCAATTGGATGGAGCGGGTGGGGCGGATCAAATTCAACCCGTTGAAATTCGTTGGCAGGGTGGATGAGCGCGGCCAGAAGAAACGGGTGCGGCGAGCTTTCACGGATGAGGAATTGGCAAAGCTGATAACGGGTTCCGGCCCGCGTGGAATTATTTACTTTGTGGCAGCGCGCACAGGACTGCGTCAGGAGGAATTGCGCCAGCTTCAATGGGGAGACGTTCGGCTAGAATCACAAATTCCTGAAATTATGGTTCGTGCGGAAACGGCGAAAAATAAAACACAGGAACCGGTGCGTCTTGTGCCTGAAATTGTCGAAGCATTGAAAGTGCATCGCCCGGTGCACTTGTCGCCATCGGATTTGGTGTTTCCGAACGGGATTCCGCGTGCCTCGCGCCTCAAGGTAGATGCGGAGCGTGTTGGTGTTGCTTATCGTGATGAGCAGGGTCGTTACGCCGACTTTCATGCGCTGCGCTACACCTGGGCGACCTTCATGCGGAAGCATGGCATTGCCGATAATGTTGCGAGGAAGCAAATGCGCCATCAAACGGTCCGGCAGACCGATGGATATACGGATGAAACGCAGTTGCCGATTTATGACGCGATCAAGCACCTGCCTCGTTTGACCGACTTGACACATATACGCGCACAAATTTCTGGCGTGGGCTGGCAAAACGCGTCGCACGCTGTCGCAACGGGTGAAGGGGCAAATACCCATCGAACTGTTGTTAATGGCGGGGATTGTCACGATCTGGCGGTTTCTGTCGCGGTAGAAAATTGGAGCGAGCGAAGGGATTCGAACCCTCGACACTCACGTTGGCAACGTGATGCTCTACCAGGCTGAGCTACGCTCGCTTCCGAAGGCAGATTACTAGAAAGTCCCGGACTTGCAAACCCTGTTTTTCCAATCAGGCGGGAACCGGCGGCTGATCCGCGCCCAAAGTCGCGCGGATGACCTTGATCATTTCGTCGAAATTAACCGGCTTCGGGAAAAATGCCACAGCACCGCTGGCGGTGGCGCGCTGCTTGTTCTTTTCCTCCACCACGCCGCTGATGATGATGATGGGGATTTTCTTCGTTTCATCCACGCGGTGCAGCCAGTCCATGATGCGAAAACCGTCCCACGAAACTCCGCCCACGTCCGCGGGAAACGTGATGTCCAGCAGCACCAAATCCGGCTTCTCCCGGCGCACCGCAGCCACGCCTTCCGAGCCGTCCAACGCGGTAAAAACCTGATAGCCGGCACTTTGCAACTTCATCGAAGTTGTCTTCAGGATGATCTCATTATCATCAATGACCAGAATCTTCTTCTGGCTGGTTGAAGCTGGTTCGGTGCTCATAGGTTAATTCCGTTTGACCGCAGTTCACAATTAGACTGCAACTGGAGTGTTAGTGTAACAAAAACATCCGCCGGCGCAAACCAAATTTATGCGCTTTGATTCGGGGCCGTCCGCGTGCCAGACTGGACGCGTGAGCAACGTCTTTTACGCCCCCGGCGAACCGCGCGCCGCGAAGGTCAATGACCTCTTCGCCGCCATCGCGCGGCGCTATGATCTGCTCAACGACCTCCAGAGCTTCGGCCTGCACCGCCGCTGGAAACGCCGCGTGGCCGCTCTCGCCGCCCCCGCGCCCGGCGCCCGCGCCCTCGATTTGTGCTGCGGCACTGGCGACATTGCCTTCGCACTCGCCCAACGCGGCGCGGAGACCACCGGCCTGGATTTCAGCGAGAAAATGCTGGAAGTGGCGGAATCGCGCCGGAGCAAGGCAAATCGTAAATCGCAAATCGTAAATCTGAAATTCCTTGAGGGCGACGCGCAGCAACTTCCCTTTCCCGACAAATCCTTCGACATCGTGACCGTCGGCTACGGGCTGCGGAACCTGGCGAGCTGGGAGTGCGGGCTGGATGAAATGTTCCGCGTGGCGCGGCCCGGCGCGCGGCTCATCGTGCTGGATTTCGGCAAGCCGCCGAACGCGCTCTGGCGGAGGATTTATTTCACGCACCTGAAAATTTCCGTGCCATTCATCGGCTGGCTGTTTTGCGGCAACGCACAGGCCTACGCCTACATTTTGGAATCGCTGAAACATTATCCGGCGCAGCAGGCCGTGGCGGAAAAAATGCGCGCGTTGAAACTCGCAAACGTCCGCGTCATCAACCTGCTCGGCGGCGCGATGGCCATCAACTACGGCGAAAAGCCGGCTGGGAAGTTTTTGACAGAATGAACTGATTTTCAGAATGGCGCCGTCGGCTTTTTAGTCTATCCTGATATTAGGCGACATCATCATTGGCCATAATAAAAGTAAATTCCAGGTTTCCAAGGTCTGACAAAGTAACTATTTTGATTTGTTAATACCAACGTCGGATAGCCGACGAGGAGACCGCAATCGCCCCTAATGTAATCTATCGTAACAACTGAATCAGCGTTGCCGACACCGTTCTTCAGGTTAACAATGCTCACCTGACCTATCTCACCCTTACCTCTGGAATCCTTGTAAATCGCTCCAATCGCTCCAACCCATTTGGGGTAATCAGAATAGCTGACTATCGCATCTGTTCTGTGGTCAACGCTTCTCGCCGTGACAATCAGATTCGTCGCCCACGCTTGCAACTCATCGGGGTTTACCACAGCTTTGACTGTCGTTTCAAATTTCTTTGTCCGATTGACGCAACCAGAGCCACAACCAACAACGAAGGCTGCAATCACTATTGAAAGTATCCATCGTTTACTCATATGTGTGAGTGTCGCCTGGTATTCAGTCTATCCTGTTTCACGATTTTTAGTCTGTTTCGCATTTAAGTCTCTGTCCAGCACAGTTTTGAAACCGGATTTTTTCACCGGCCACGCGCCAGCAAAGGCTGCAAAGTCAGCGCCCGGATTTTTCGGGCAGTTCAATCGTCATTCCCTCGCGCGCGGCGTCCACTATCATTTTTGATTTCGCCTTCGTCACGAGCTGGCGGGCGTGGTCCGCAAAGGCATCCAGCTTTTTGTCGTCATGGTCGGGGTCGTGATGGAACAGGCAGAGATGCCGGACGCCGGCTTTCAGCGCGAGCGCAACCGTGTCATCCAGCCGGCCGTGCCCCCAGCCGACGTGGGTCTTGTATTCGGCGGCGTCGTATTGCGCGTCCAGAATCAGCACGTCGGCGTCGCGAATGAATTCAATCATCTCCTTGTCCCCGTCGCCGGGGCGCGGCTCGGAGTCGGGAAAAAATACGATCAGGCTGTCGGGCGAGAACAGCCGGTAGCCGAAGCACAGGCCGGGATGATTGGAGCGTTGCGCGCGCACCTGCACCGGACCGATGTTGAAATTGAAGTCCGTGACCTCCTCGATCTCGATGTTGCTCGGCACCTTGGCGAACGGCACGGGGAAATAGGTGCTTTCCATCTGCCCGGTCAGCGCGTTGATGAGGCTGTCCCGCGCACCGGGCGCGCCCAGAATCCGCAACCGGCAGCGCGGGTTGTAAATCGGCGCAAAAAACGGCAGCCCCTGGATGTGGTCCCAATGCGTGTGTGTCACCAGCAAGGTGATGTTCAGCGGCTGGTCCTTGAATTCCGCCAGCAGCGAGCTGCCCAGCGCGCGCAGGCCAGTGCCGGCGTCGAGGATGATGATGTCGTCGCCGCTGCGCACTTCCACGCAGGACGTGTTGCCGCCGTAGCGCACCGTGCCCGGTCCGGGTGTCGGGATCGAGCCGCGCACTCCCCAAAATTTCAGCCGCGTCACGCCCGGATGAAAACAGTTTGGCGCCGAAAAGACAAACCCAAACCGGCGGCATCTTGAAAAACCTTGCGCGGGCGCGGGCAGCCGTTTAGCCTGCGATACTGTTTCGCTTTGCCGTTCGGGCATTTTCGAACGATTTCCGTGGGTTGGTAGCTCAGTTGGTAGAGCAGTGCCCTTTTAATTCAAAATCGGCGGTTTTATCTATTTTTAGCAGTTTTTATTTTCCCTTTGTTGTCCTTGTGGAAGCCTTGATTTTATTAGCTGTTATCGTTCCTTCTATGGCATCTCTTGTCATCTCACAAAATCCAAAAAAATTCTTTCGGGTTACAAGCCGGGTGCAAGTTTTTTGAGTGCCTTTAAGGCACTTTTTACACCCAAATTTGAAGGCGACTTGCACCCGGAGATCAGTTCGGCCCCGGTAATTGCTGATTAAAAAGCGGGTGCAAGTTTTTTCAAATTCTAACGCCGCGACTTTGATTTTGGGTCTGCGTCGGTCTTTGGGAAATGGCGCGATCCAGTTTGATTGCAAAAGACTCGGCCACGACGCTCATGTCTTGGCGGGGATATTTTTCCGCAAGATGGTCACGCACTCGTTCGGTCACGTCGTCTTTCCAAAACTTGAAAGTCTGTCGCTGGTCGCGCGTAAACGCTTGCAAAACTTCCCGCACGTCGTGGCCGCTGTTCACGACATCTTTCTTTGCGCCTGAATTCAATGGCAGTGTTTCCACAATGGCAAATTCCAAGCCTGTGACCGTGCGCCGATGGCAGAGGGAAGCGTTTTCCATCAACTTGACGCCGTGCTGCCAGTCCTCACCGTCGTCGGTCTGAATTTGATGGCCTGACGATTGCAGGGCGGCTTTGAAAGCGTCATTGGCCGTCGTTGTCAGATTGCGTTCGAGATTGTGAAGGTTCTCACAGTCGGACTTGAATTGTTTCATGTGTTCCGCAAAAACGGTCATTGCTTCGGCGTTGGCCGTTTCTTGAAGTGGTGTGGGTCTCTCGTAGTAGTTCATAATTTAACTCAAATCGGTTTGCAGAAGTTTTAACAATTCGGTTCGGGGCACGAGCAATTTGCCCCGGAGCGCACGGCAGGTTTTGAGTTTGCCGCGCTGAATCAGCCGGTAGATGCTGAAATAATGCACGCCCAGCATATCGGCGGCTTCCTGCACGGAATAGGCCAGCCGCTCGGCGGGTGGTGCGATGGTTGTTTGTTGTTCTTCATTTGTGGGTGTGGTTTCCATGTGTCCTCCATTAAAAATATTTTTTTGCCAACAGGCTGGGGTCGAATGAATCCGGTTTCAGCACGAGGCCGAGTTTTTCGTTGTGGATATGTTTGAGAATCATTTCCTCCACTGATTTGCTGGCATCGAATTTCGGATACAAAGCGTCTTTTGGAACGTCCAGCACGCTGGCCAGCCAGCACACCTGATAGTCATAAACGTGAACCAACCGGCTTTCGATTTTGGAAACGCCGCTGCGCGAAATCATCCAGCCCCTCCGCTGCAACGCATCGGCCAGATCGCCTTGCGTCCAGTTCTGCTCATCGCGGAACTTGCCGACCTGTCTGCCGACCAGATTGTTCGACACATTCATTTTCAACTGGCTCAATTTCTCATTTGCGCGCCGAAATTTTGGCCTGAATTCAGGACAAAATGACGTTCCGGCTCATTTTTCCATGCGCCGCCATTTTCATTGTTATCGTTCAGAACAAAATTTTGCCGACGGTTTTACCACAATTCGTTTCACTAGGTTGTGATGAAATCATCATGACTTTTCATTTCGGATTTTTGGCATCCGCCAAAGTTTTTTCGGCAATTTTGCCTCAATCCGCATGTGCTGGTTGTAATGAAATCATTACAACTTTTATGATTGGAAAGTGTGAACGGAAAGTTTGAGATTGTGATGGATTCAGAAAGGCGGCGGGAATTCGGCGGCCTCCGTAATCTTTTGTTGGAATTGGAATTCCTTGAACACGATTTCAACAAGCCGCGTTATTGGATTTCTCCACAACATCTCGCAACTTTTATTGCCGCAAAAGATGTTTTGCCCACAAGTCCGCTCGAATTTCAAAACATTCTCCGCGCTCGCGAAGAGCTGGGACGTAAAGCTGAACTTGAAGTTTTGAAATTCGAGGCTGCGAGGTTACGAAACTGTCCCGGCTTTGCGAAGCGAATCAAACATATCGCGTCTGAAAACGTCGGCGCTGGCTACGATATTTTGAGTTTCACCAAAATGGTAAACCGTGGCGGCTTTTCTGACAGACTAATTGAAGTGAAGTCGGTGTCTCTGATTGACTTCAAATTTTACTGGTCGAGAAATGAAATTGAAACTGCGCGGATCCACGGCCAAAACTATTTTCTGTATCTTGTTCCTGTTTCCAAAAACGGTTTCGATATGCAGAAGCTCAAAATTATTCAGAATCCATTCAAGCGAGTTTATCAGGATAATGACTCATGGCTTCGTCAAGAGGAACTTATTTCGTTTTGGCAGGGGTCAGTTTGACTGAAATCTTTCATTGCAATACCATCAAACAGGATTTCGTTCACAACCAAAAACAGCAATGGAGCAACGCGTCAGCATAATTACTCTGGGGGTGTCAGACCTCGACCGCAGCCGGAAGTTCTACGAACGTCTCGGATGGCGACCATCCATACCGGACACGAAAGACATTGTATTTTTCCAAGCGGGCGGCATAGCCCTCGCCCTGTTCCCGCGAGCGAACCTTGTGAAGGATGCCCGTATTTCTGCCGATGGCGAAGGCTTCGGCGGAGTGTCACTCGCATATAACGCCCGGAGCCGCGAGGAAGTTGATTCCGTTCTCGCTGAAGCTAAAGCGGCGGGCGCGAATTTACCAAAGCCTGCTCAAAACGCATTTTGGGGCGGCTATTCGGGATATTTTTCCGATCCCGATGGTTTTCTGTGGGAGATTGCGTGGAACCCATCTTTTCCCATTGCCGAGGACGGCAGCATCCGCGTTTCTGGCTAACCGCAAAAAAGAAGTTTTGCCGAATTGTGGCATAGAGATATGGATGTAGAACAATTCCGCGCACTCCAATTCAATTATTGTCACAAAAAGTATGCAGTATTTGTGACAAAAACAAATTTCGTTTCATCCTAACATTTCATGCAACTGTGTTAGCCATCGGCATGCTTCGGTCAGCGGTTCGGCGAGCGGAAAAGTGAAGTGCAGGCGGAGAGACGGCTGGAACGGAGCCGGAGCGCAACGACCGCCGCCGTGCCGTTGACGGAAGCAACCGCTCATGCGGCAAATAAAAATGCCGCTCACGACGAACGCGCGCGGAGTGCGTGACCACGCGGACGAAGGAGCACGGTCAAACGAAGCGCGCGTTGGTCGTGGCGGATACCATCGGTTTTTTTAATCGGACGATTTTCTGGATTCGTCGGACGATTATCGGTCGTTTAGTCATCGGTAGATTCCGGCAGCGCATCGGAAGATTATCGGAAGATTCATCCCGTTCGACGCAGCACATAGACACGTTTGATTCTATTGTTTGTCGGCGTTCTCGACTTCAGAGCGGCCGAGCCAATAACACGCCAGCGGCGCGGGAATCTTCACCACGGCTGCGCCGCCGCCCGCCTCACCCAATGGCAGCACGCCGAAGTCCGTGACCTCTTTTGTAATCACATAACCGCGCGCCACTTTCCGCTCCGCACAAAACTGTTGCATTCCTTTCAATTCGCCCAGCCCCGTGGCCTGCGAGCGATACTTCACCTCGAATGGCACAAGCCGCCCTTCGATTGTGGCAATAATATCCACCTCATGATCTTTCTTTCCGCGCCAGTAGTTGAAGGCCACGCTCCGATTGTAGTAGCGCGTGACGATATGCTTGAAGAACGCCGTCTCCACGGCCACGCCCAGCGCCGCGCTGTCTTCGAGCAACGACTTGCCTTTGAGCATCACGCTCGGCGCAATGGCTGCATCCGCCAGATACACCTTGTAACGCGCCCGCAAAATTTCCTTTCCGTAGCCGAACGGTGCCAGCCGGTGAATCAAATGTGTGTTTTCCAGCAGCGCGATGAAATTGTTCGCCGTCGGCTTTTTCACTTCCAGATTTTTGCACAGCGTTGTCATGTCGAGCAGCCCGCCGTCATGCAGGCACAAATAGAGAAACGTCTGCTCCAGTTCCAATACCCGCCGCACGCCGAACAACGCCGTCATGTCCCGCTTGAGCACTTTGTCCACGATGTCCTCGCGCAGAAGTTTTTGCGCCTGCGTGATGCTTTCCATCAGCGCGCTCTGCGGGAAACCGCCGCGCAACAGATACTCGTGAAAATGCGCCACCAATGCCCGCCCCTCCTCGCCCACCCGCGCAAACTGCACCGGCTGCCATTCAAACAACTGGTTCAGTGACCCCACCGCCGGTAATTGCGGTGCGGCGATTTTTTTGATTTGCAGGTATTCGTAAAATGACAATGTCGCCAGCGGCAACGTGTGCCATCGGCCCACGCCCGATTCCTGTCCTTCCGTCACCAGCGGCGTCGCCGAGCCAGTCACTGCGATGCGGCGGTGCTTCTGGAAATCCACCTGATGCTTGAGCCACGTCTGCCAGTCCTTCGTGTATTGAATCTCATCCAAAAACAAATACTCGATTCCGTCCCGCGCTGGCTCGATTTCTCGCCACAGGTTGAGCAGGCCATCCAGCCCAGCCAGTTTTACCAGCGGATGATCAAACGTCGCGTAAAGAATCTTGGCGGGCGGCACACCACTCTCAATCAACGCCTCCACCGCCTGCAACAACAACGTCGTCTTTCCAACCTGCCGCGCGCCGGACAGTAGCAACGCCCGGTGCGTCGGTGGATTCGTCATCCAGGCCATCACCTGCGCGAACGCTGCCCGCCGCCATTTCGGCAAATCGCCCACGCGCCCGTCCCGCCACCACGGATTATATTGGCCGAGCACCGCCAGCAGTTCTGTTTTTGAGGCAACCATGCCGATATATTCTCTAAAATGCCATTTAAGGCAAGTATATTTTACTTAAAATGTGACTTTAAGCTGTTTTTTAGTTTATTGGGGCGGATTTCAAATGATCCCGGTCGGCGTGTTGGTTGGTCAGGAATTCAGTCATGTCACCAGATATTTTTGCCATTTCAGGTGTGAGGCAATTGAGGTATTTATGAGTCGTTTTGCCATCGTGCTATGAAGGGTTTGACGGGTTTATGATGGGTTGGAACGATCCAGTTCATTTCCCATTTGGACTCTTTGTGCCCCGTTTTTGAACTGGCGCATTTGGCGCATTTTTGGCGCGTTTCGTTTTCCCCAAGACATCAAGTTCGCACAACGCGGTGCAGTGGGAATTGAAACACGATTAATAAAGCGTTCGGTGTGGTAGGACGGAGCGACGGCCGGGACGAACGCATAGTCGTCTCCGCCAGGCGCGACGGCCACACCCTTGGCAAGTCTTCGAACCTCGGACCGGCCTGCTTCGCTGTTGAACCACTCAACCAGACCTGCATTGTCAACCTCAGCTAATGGGGTCAGCACATGAATCCAATCGTCTGCTTGAGCTGTCAAACCTGATGGCACCAGCGCCGTCCGGCCATAACAACCCGCACCAACTCTCACAAACAAAATCTCACCTGGACGAACCGCCGACTGTTCGCAAAACATTTCACCTTCACTTGAAATATAGGCACAATTGCGATCCAGTCGCAGTCCGCCTTCGGGGGCGAGATTTTTTGCACGAATTAACAACACCCGCTGATCGTTGGGTTCTTCAAAGAATTCCCGTTTATTTCCATACAGGGCATAACCGGTCCTCAACCTGAAAAGGTCAGCCAACCGAACCGTCTTGACGTCCACCGTCCGCCGTTCACCGCTTTGTGCTTCAGGACGCCAGTCTTCTTCCTCGGCCAGCACAACTTTTTTCCAGCTAGGCTCCACTTTCTCCCATTCGCCAAGTCGCACCGGCTTCAAATCGCTCAACTCCTTACACTCCAGCAAGAGGGTGGCATCACGATATGGCTGGCCCGAAACCGGACGTTTTTGTGCGATGAGGATGTTTGTTTTCGCCGTCGTCCCATTAAAAATCCCTCGGGGCAGACTGATGATGGCTTCCACATGCGCCCGGAACAGCAACCAGTCTCGAACATATTTGAAAGGTTTATTACTTAGGGGTCCATCGGGCAGAATGATTGCTATCCTGCCATTTGTTTTGGCGAGTTTCAGAAACAACTCCAAAAATAAGACTTCAAGGCACTGTGATGTCCTGCCCGCCCCTAAATCAAAACCCTGCAATACTTCTGAGCGCTTTTCGAGGCTTGCCTGCGCGCTGAAGGGCGGATTCCCAATTGCCAAGTCGAATGTTCCCCAGAGCTCTACCAGACTGGTCAGTGCATCGCCTTCAAGAAATCTTTTGCCTGTGACCAGGTGTTTAGCGACTGATGCATAGTGTGGATCAATTTCGCACCCATGCAGCTCCAGTGTTTTTGGAGCGATTCTCAAAAAAGAACCATCGCCGCAGCTAGGGTCAATCACTCGCTGGCCACTGTGAACACCAGCGACTCGAAACATACAACCCGCTACAATTTCTGGCGTGAAGAATTGACCGATCATATTTAGATTGTACCTGTTTCTGTACCTTGGTCAAGAAAAAATTGTTTTTGAACTTGAATACTTTTCAATAAAATTTTTATAGTCGCTTGGATTTACCAGCACCAAAGGCCGGCTTTTAACTCGTGCCAGTTGTTTCCTCTAACCATCGCGCATATGCGCGAATGTCGATCATTGGGACGGTGGCAGTATTTTGAAGACGAGCAATCAATTCAAAAAGGAAGCTAGTTGCGGGCTTGCCCTCGGGTGTGATTGTATAGCGCCCGTCGGCCCCGCATCCAAAGATACCATGTGCAGCAACACAGCCGAGGTCAAGGCGGCTCTCCCCTTTGGTTGCTTCAAGCGCATCCACAAGTGGTTGTCCGAGGCCCGGACTCCAATCACTCTCGAAGGTCAATAGGCCGCCAAGGATGTGAGCTGGAGTTTTTGGCGGATAAGTCCCTCCAGCGTGCGGGATTGGGAGACTGGTCCGGTGTAGCCGCCGGACGCTCGCGATCTTTTGCTGCGCGTAAACGACTTGGTTCGCGTTAATCGCCTGTTTCGCTTCGAATATGGCATAGACACTTTCAGCCGGAATTATAGTCTGGCCTTGGAAAAGAAATATGAAAGGAGAATACTGTCTGTCGAACACGACAACATCTATCTGGTCACTAAATGCCCCGTTGCTGTCCACGACATGCGCAGACGCCGCCCGGTAGCGCATGGGAAGATATTTTCCTAGAAGCTCCAGCCACACGGCTTCGCTTGCATCTCCCTTCGTGCCTGGATGCTCGAAGGAACCTCGCGCGGTCTTCAACTTATGCTCAATGTCATCATGGAGGCCGGCAAGGAGCTTCGCAAGTGACCAAGCACTCATATGGCGTCCTCCAGAAAACTTTTGGCTACAAACGTATGTTTAGCTTCCGTCGTCACTTTGTTTTTCCTTTCGTCGTTCAATTTCATGATAGAGGAAACTTTGGCCCGAACAGGTTTCTATAAGTTCGGAGCGCCTCACCTTGGTTGCCGTCTCGCTCGATATTGATGGCTTGGCGTATGGCATAACCAGCCTCTTTGAGTGCTTTTTGTGCGGCAGTTTTTTCGCTGGAGTTCATTGAATCGCTTACCGGCGGGCCAAGTTTGGCAGGTTCCGGCCATTCTTCAAATATGCGGTCCGCAGCAGACGCAAATAGTTGCATGAATTCGTATGGGTAATTCCCATTAAACGGAGGTCGCAGCAAGTCCAGACACATCACCTCTAGCAGGAAGGATGGTTTCACCGGTTTCTCCTTTTCGTTGTTCCAGGCTTTTATCATCCGCACCATTCCTTTCCATTCTCCATTAAATTCCTCGTTTGCGTCAGTCGCTTTTTCGGCGTGAATCTTTGGATTCGTCTCCGTCCAGCCTTTGGTTGTTGCGGTATCAGGAATCTCGTAGTGGTCCCCTATTGTGAAAGCCGGCACAACATCAAAGCTCATTACACGCTCGTCATCGCCTTGAACGGGAAATTCGATACTTACCGAACGCCGTTGCTTGTGGACGCTTTTCGCTCCATATTCCGCCGCGAGCACCCCCTCTGTGGCACTTAAAATTACGGAAGGTAGCTTGTTCTTGCGATACTTGTCCCTCTCGTCGTCATGGAAGACGCAAAAAATATCGACATCCTTAAGCGGTTTTGTTTTGGTGAACCGCCGGTAGGAACCGGACAAGAAATCATCTTCCAGCTTGAATTCGCTATCCATAAATTCCCGAATGTCCTTCTGGCGGCGCGAAGCGTCGTCCTGCTCCTTCTGCGTGAGTTCAAGGTTGGTTCTAAACTTTCTGAATGCGTCGAATGTAGTGATCATATTTTTGCCCAATAAGAAACTTCTGTTCCAATCCCGTTTCCGCCAACTGTCGCCCCGATGCTGTAGCGCCGGAGTCCTTCTGTGGAGCGTGCGGTGCATCGGCTCCACCCGTCCACATCAGGCCGCCCTTCCGAATTAAAAACAGTGAACTTGTAGCGACAATTTGCTGGAAGCAGGCCAGCTTTGCCGATGCTGTAACGAATGCTTTCTGTATCGGCCCAAAAAGTTCCATCCCCGCCATAGCCGTATTTTGTTTTGGCTTTGGCAACGGCGCGGCGGTCGTCGGTTGAAACGGAAGATTTTCCAGCTTCCGCCTCCGCTGCTTTTGGCAGCGGAACGATGTTGGTAGGCTTATCGAAGTTCACACGCTTAATCATCGCAAAACTGTGCTCCTGCCGGAGATGGCCGTAGCGTTTCATCGCCAGCGCGCCGCCGTCTTTGTGTCCGAGCCAGCGGCTCACCGTCGGGATGTCCACGCCCGATTCAATGCAGGTCGTCGCAAAGAAATGGCGAAAATCGTGATGGGTGAATTGTGGCAATTCCAATTTCTTGCAAGCCGTTTGCAAACATTTACGCGCGCTTTTAATCAAAATGATTTGTTCGTTCGGCTGCGGATTTTTCTGCGTCTTCAACCGCGCCAAAAACTTGCTCAATCTTGCTGACATTGGGATGGTGCGAGGAGCGGCCTCGGTCTTTGTGCCGGGCAGGAAAATAGTCCCGCGCTCAAAGTCAACGTCGGACCAGAACAAGGGTCTTTTTTCGTTGGCGTCGCCGCCGCCGACAACTTCGCCGATGCGCGCTCCTGAATACGCCAAGAATTCAACCAAGTCTGCACCGTCTTTGCTTTTTTTCTGATTGTCCTTTTTGCCGTCTGAAAGTCGTATGGTGCTGACAAGCTGCTTAAATTGATCGAGGCTCGGAACGACAATCTGTTTGGAAACGACTTTCCGGCGTTTGATATGCTTGGCAGGATTGGAAAGAATTAAACCACGCTCAAGGCCAAATTCAAAAACCGTTTTCAGAACGTCCAACTCGTGAACGAAAGTTTCGGAAGCGAGCGCCGCACCGCGTCCCTGAACCCAACGGTCGCAATCCTGCTCGGTAATGTTGCGGATTGGCAGATTCCGAAAATACGGCGCGAGTCCCTTGATATACATTTTCCGGCGTTTGACGGTGTTGGAACTCAATGCGTGTTTGTTCGTTTCAAGCCACAGATTGGCGGCCTGCTCGAAATTCAATTTCGCGTCGGGAGAAATTTTCAGACAGCCAATCTTTGCCCGCAAGTCATTCAATCGGCGGTCGGCCAATTTTCTGTCTTTGGTTTTAAGAGAGCGGCGAAACTGCTTGCCTCCGCGCTTCAATAAGGCATAGTATCCGTCCGATGATTCGAGCCGATAGAGGTTCTCTGCAACTTTGTGAAAGACTGGTTGCTCGGTTGTCTGCGGTGTGTTTTTGCTCGTCATTTTCATGCAAAAATATAGCACAAAAGACGGCGGGTGACAAGTGCGGGTTACAATTAGCGCTTGCAATCATTGGTGAATCTTCGCAATCGGTTCTGCGACAATAGGATGGGTTGGTAGCTCAGTCGGTAGAGCAGTGCCCTTTTAAGGCATTGGTCCAGGGTTCGAGTCCCTGCCAACCCACCAGTCTTCGCTTGGCGACGCTTCAGCAAACGACACGCAACCGCCCGCGCTCCACCGAAAATTTTGCCGGCAATTTCCCGATCCATTCGCCATCCATCTCGAACCCCGATTCTCCGGACAATTCAAATTCCGCCGCTCGAAACCGCCGGACAATCTTCTCCGGCAATTTCCGCCGCGCGACAAAATCCGGCGCGCAGCGCAGCAACGTCGGAAAATCCACGCGCGGCAAAACGCAAACGTCCAGCAGGCCGTCGCGCAAATCGGCCTGCGGGAAAATTTCAAACGGCCCGCCGTAAAATTTTCCGTTCCCGACCAAAACCAGTTCGCCGGCGAAATTCTGGTTGGTGGGGCCAGCGTCCTCGCGAGCCGTGATTTGTGGCTTCGCCTCGCGCAGCGCCTTCAGCCCGGCGACGACGTAGGCCAGCGGCCCGACTTTTTTCTTGTGCTGCCAGTCCACCAGTTCAATCGCCCGCGCGTCGAGGCCCGCGCCGGCAAGCTGGACGAAATAGCGCCGCTCGGTCTTGCCGTTGGCGGAAAATTCCACGCGAGGCAGGTCAATTTTGGTTTCATTTCCGAGCCGCAAAACCTCCCAGGCGCGTTCAAGACGGAGCGGGATTTTGAGTTCGCGCGCAAAGACGTTCATCGTCCCCAGCGGCAGCACGCCAAGCCGGGCGCGCGCAAAACCGTCCGGCGCGTGACCAATCCCGTTCAACACCTCGTTCACCGTCCCGTCGCCGCCGGCGGCCACGATCAAATCGTATCCCTCGCCGACCGCCTCCGCCGCGAGCCGTCGCGCGTCGCCGGGTGCCGCGGTGGCCTTCAACGCGCATTGCGAGCCGATGGCGTCAAGCTGGCGGCGGAAATGCCGGGCCTTGTTGCCGCAGGCCGCCGGATTAAAGATGACGCAGATTGGCACCGGCGCATGATTTTGGCACGGGCGGTTTTAGTCGAGCAGAAAGCGAATTGCATTCGGCGCAATTTTTCCCGAAACTGGCACCGTGAACGACTCAAAACACTGGACGGTTCCAAAATGGCCGTTTCTCCTCGGCGACGCGCTGCTGCTGGCGGCGGCGGTTCTGATCTTTCAGCGCGTGCAGCACCCGCTTGGCCACTGGGAAATTGTCACTATCTCCGCGTGCGTCGCGGTTGGTGCGATTCTTGGCGCGCTGCCGTTCATCCTCGATTACCGCGCGATTGTAAAAGTCATCGAAGCCGGCGCGCTCGGCTCCATCGGCGAAAAAATCCAAAACCTGGAAAAGCTCGCCGCGCAAATCAACGCCGCCACGAACGAATGGTTGAACGTCCAGACACAGGCTGAAAAAATCTCCAATGGGGCCAATGAAATTGCCGAAAAAATGGCCGGCGAAGTCCGGCAGTTTTCCGAGTTCATGCAGAAAATGAACGATAGCGAAAAAGCCGCGCTCCGGCTCGAAGTCGAGAAGCTCCGGCGCGGCGAGGGCGAATGGCTGCAGGTGCTGGTGCGCATCCTCGACCACGTTTTCGTGCTGCACACTGCCGCCATGCGTTCCGGACAGCCAAAGCTGGCGGAACAAATCGGCAATTTTCAAAACGCCTGCCGCGACGCGACTCGGCGAATCGGCCTGGTGCCGTTCAATGCCGAGCCGGATGAACCGTTCAATGCCGAGCGCCACCAAGCCGTCGGCACGGAGGAAAAACCGCCCGGTGACGCCATGGTTGCCGAAACCGTTGGTGCGGGCTTTACATTTCAGGGCCGGCTTTTGCGCCCGGCGCTCGTCCGCTTGCGCCAAACGCCGCCCGAGGAAATTCCTGCCATGGAAGCGGAGGCGCCTGAATCCACGGCGGCCAATCCGCCGGAAGATGAAAGTTCGGAGGAGCAACTCCCGCTTGGCTCACCGGATTGATTTTGACCGTTAGCGCCGCGACGCGCTTGCCGTCTTGGGACTGCGGCAGTCTTCTGCCGCTGTCAAAAGCGCCAGAGGGCTGGCGCAGTCCAAAACCTGGCGGCGGCGCGCACGGTTTGCAGAAAGTGACGCGCGTTCAAATTTCCATCGTCCGACGCGCGGACAAAAAATGCAGCCAGCAATTGGAGACCGGTCGCGAATAAATTTTCGACAGCGCGTGCGCGTAAAGTTTCAACTGCGGTTCGTAGAGCTTGGTCTTCTCCGGCAATTCGTCCGCGTGAACGTCATCCGTCTTGAAATCCGCCAGCCAGATTTCTTCCGGCAGCAGCACAACCAAATCCGCCACGCCCTGCACGACGACGAATTCATTTTCCAGCCCGGCTTCCGCCTTTGCGCCGGTGATTTCCGCCAGTTCCGCCGGGCTGAATTTTGCCGTGAACGGCAATTCCCGCTTCACCGAATCCGGCGGCCGCGCGCGGATTTTCCGGCCCGGCGGCGAATTCCAAAAATCCGCCAGCGCGTCCAAATCTAAAACCGCGCGCTCATCCGACGACAGAATTTTCTCCTGCTCCAGCCGCCGGGCCTCCGTTTCGAGCGACGCGATGTTGCTCGCGTTTTCCAGCGAGAAGTGCTGGAGAAATGTGTGATGTGCCGCACCGGCTTCCGCCGCCGACAATTTCCGCTTTCCGCCTTCCGCCTTCCGCTTTTCCACCACGAACTTTGGCCGCATGAAAACCGGCTCCGCTTCCTCGTCCAATTCTTCCGCCGCGCGTCGCAATTCCGTGACCGATGATTTGGCCTTGCGCTTTGTCGCTGCCACAAACGGATAATTCCATTCCAGCCTGGCGCGAAGTTTGTTTGCCATCGCGTCGTCGAGCGCTGGCAGTTCAACTTCCGCTTTCCGCTTTCCGCTTTCCGCTTTGTCCGCAAGTTCCGCGTCATCCACAATCCGCCAGCGTAAATCCGGCAATTCACCTTCTATCACGCTTTGGATTTTGGATTTTGGACTTTGGATTTGATTCGCAAACCACAGACCAAGCCAGTCCGCGAAACTTTTCGCTCCGGCAATTTTCTGCAGCGTGATGGACGCCGGTTCGTTCCAGGTTTCGAGCCACTGTTTTTCCGTGATGCCGCCGGTCAAAATCAGCGTGTCGCGGGCGCGGGTCATGGCGACATAAAGCAATCGCAACTCCTCGCCGCGCAACTCCCGCGTCTGGCGACGCTGCGCGAGCCAATGCGGCAGACTCGGATAACGCCCGCCGCTCGGCGCCTGCACCTTCGGACAAACGCCGAATTCCTCGTCGAAAATGATTTCGCCGTGCAAATCCTGCTCGTTGAATCGTTTCGCCAGATCGGCGACGACCACAACGGGAAATTCCAGGCCTTTGCTCTGGTGAATGCTCATCAGCCGCACGGCGTTTTCGTCCGCAACCGGCGCGACCTCCGGCTCAGCCCCGGTTTCGCGCTGCGCCTCGATGAATTTCAAAAAGCGAAACAAGCCCTGCCGCTGGAACTGGTCGAACCGCTGCGCCAGATTTAGAAATTGCTCCACGTTCGCCCGCCGCTGCGCGCCGCGCGGACGCGATTGCAGCCAGTCGGCGTAATGCGTTTCCGTGAGGATTTCCTCGAGACATTCTGACAGCGACGCCCGCCGCGCGAGCTTTCGCCGGCGCGAAAACCGTTCGAGAAACAGGTTTGTTTTCCCAAACAAATCCGCATTCCCGCTTTCCGCTTTCCGCTTTCCGCTTTGCCCCGCGCGCCAGCGATTCAGCGCCGTCCAAAAATGCACGTCCCTTGCCGCCAGCCGGATTTCCGCCAGTTCGTCGAGCGAGCAGCCGACGAGCGGCGAGCGCAGCACCGCGATGGCCGGAACGTCCTGCAACGGATTGTCGAGCAGTTGCAGCAGGCTCAACAAATCGAGAATCTCGCTGCTGTCGTAAAATCCGCCGCGCGCGACGACCAGCGGCACGCCGGCGCGCTCGAATTCCTTCGCGAAGATTTCCGCCTTGCCCGATGGAGAACGCAGCAGCACCGCCATGTCGCGCCATTCGACCGCTCGAAAAATTTTCTTCTTGTCGTCCCAAATCTTTTGCGGCTCGGGTTCGGCAATAAGTTTCTTCAATCGCCAGGCAATCAGCCGCGCTTCCTTGGCCGATTCTTCCAAGTCCGCCAAATCGCCGTTTTCTTCGCCGGAAATCTCGCCGGGCTTCGTTTTCAGGCGCAACAGTAGTTCAGCGCGCGGTTCGGTGTTGGTGGGGCGAGCGTCCCCGCGAGCCGTTGCCGGCAAAAGGCTGTCATTCTGGCTCGGCTCGCCGGGAGTCTCGCCCCACCGTTTGCCGAACTTTAATTTTGCTTCGTCGTCGTAATCCACGCCGCCGATTTCCTTGCGCATCAGCGGCTCGAAAAGTGAATTGACGAAATTCAAAAGGGATTCGCGGCTGCGGAAATTTTCCGCGAGCGGAATCGTCTGGCCGTCCTTGTCCCGCCAGCTTTTGGCGTAGTCGCGGAAGATTTTCGGATCAGCAAGGCGGAACCGGTAAATGCTCTGCTTCACGTCGCCGACAAGGAAACGATTGGAATCACTGCCTTCGCGGCTCAAGGCTTGGATGATTTTGTCCTGCGCGGCGTTGATGTCCTGATACTCGTCCACGAACACGAAGCGAAGTTTCTCGCGCCAGCGCTTTGCCGTCGGCGTTGGTTTGTCCGCAGCGAAATCCCAGAGCAGCTTCAAGGCAAACTGTTCCAAATCGTGGAAATCCAGGACGCTGTCGTCGCGTTTGCGCGCGGCGAATCGCGCGGCAAAGTTTTGTGCCAGCCGCAGCAACGCCGTCATCTGGCCGCGAACCCAGTTCCAATCCTCTGCCAGCGGGTCGCTGCCATCTTTGACGTTCGCGAGTGTGGCGAGAAACGCGGCCTCGTCGAAAACATCACCGAGCGCCGGGCGCAGTTTTCCAGCTTTGCCTTTGGGATAGCTGGCGGTCAAATCGGCGGCGGCAATTCGCCCCAAAACTTCCGCAGCGGAAGCGCGGGTGTTTCCCAGACGCGACAAAGTCCCGGCCAATTCAGCGGCCTTCTCGTTTTCAGGTTTCAGATCTTCCAGAACCGGCAGCCATTCGTCATGCCAATCTTGAATCGCGGTCAACAACCACTTCTGCCAGTCGGCGGGTTCGGGATTGGAAAACAGTTCAATTTGTCCGGCGAGCCAGCCGTCGGCATCGGGCCGCGTCTGGGCGTAATGGTGCAGGCGCAAGACCAGCGACCGGATTTTTTCGTCGCGCGCGCCGCCGTAAGTTTGAATCAGGCTTTGAACCGACGCGGCGAATTCGTCCCGGCCTTCGTATTGCTCCTGCAATGCCTCATCGAGCGTTTCATCGGCCAGTAATCGCGCCTCGCCCTGGTCGAGCACGGCGGGTTGCGGGTCGAGGCCCAGCTCATAAAAATGTTCGCGCACGAGCTTGAAGCAAAACCCGTGGAGCGTTCCGATGTGCGCGGCGTCAAAGAGCGCGAGTTGCTCGGCAAAAAAGGAGTCGTTTGGATTTTCCCGCGATTTTGCCTCCAGCACGCGGCGAAGGCGCTGCTTCATTTCGGCGGCGGCGGCTTCGGTAAAGGTGACGACGAGGATTTCGTCGAGCGTCGCCCGTTCGTTGCCGATGCAATCGAGGCAGCGTTCGACAAGCGTGTGCGTCTTGCCGGTGCCCGCGCCCGCCATGACCAGCACGTTGCCACGCGCAGCGACCGCCTTTTGCTGTGACGGCGTCAAGCGCGACTCTTTCTTTCCCGCGGGTGAATCCATTGCTCGCGCCAGTCTAAAGTCCGGGGCCCAAAGTCCAAAGTCCAAAGTCCGGCGCGAATGATGACTTTGAACTTTGGAAGCTGGATGGAATTTGCTAATATGCCCACATGTCAGAAAGTTTCCGGCTTAAAGACCAGCCTATCAGCCAACGTCCTCGCGAACGGCTCGCGGCACTGGGCGCGGATGCCCTGAACCATGCGGAGTTGATCGCAATCCTGCTGCGCACAGGGTTGAAAGGCGCGAATGCCGTGCAGGTCGGGCAGCAATTGCTGAATCAATTCGGCTCGCTCCAGTCGCTCGCGAGGGCGTCGGTCGCGGATTTGCAGAAGGTCCGGGGCATCGGGCGCGACAAGGCGGTGACGTTGATGGCGGCATTCGCGCTTGCCCATAAAATGGCGAGGGAATTGCAGGATGAATCGCCCGTGCTGGACAACCCGGAAAACGTCGTCGCCCTGTTGCGCGCGAAAAATCTTGTGAAAAGCGTGGAGACGTTGCAGGTGCTGTCCTTGAACACCCGACGCCGGCTCATCCGCGTGGATGAGGTCGTTGACGGCACAATTGACACGCTGCTGGTGCATCCGCGCGAGGTGTTTAAATCCGCCATTGCCGCCAACGCCGCCGCCGTGGTGCTGGCGCACAACCATCCGAGCGGCGACCCGACACCAAGCGAGGCGGATATCAAGGTGACGCGGGATTTGATCCGCGCCGGCCAGCTTTTGAAGATTGACGTGCTCGACCACGTCATCATCGGCCGTGCAACGCCCGAACGGCAGAAGGATTTCGTCTCGTTGCGGGAGCTGGGGTATTTTTACGCGTGAACCAGATTACTTGCTCATCTGTCCGCGTGTGACACCGAGCTGGTTGAACAATTTCAACTCGCGCCAGAGTTGTGTGCCGGATATTTCCCCGCGCAAAAGCTGGCGATATTGAGCAATCGTCTGCGCAACCTGCTCCGGCGGTTCGTTGAGAAATTCCACGCGAAAATGCTTCACACCAAGTTCGATCATCCGTGCCGCATATTCCGCGCCGGTCTGCGCCTGCGAATTGAACACGGTGTTGCGGCAGCCGGCGTCCGCCTTGAGTGGGTGCTCCGCGCCGACGCGGTCGCGCAAGCGCACGTCGTGTTTGTCGCATGGCCGTCCGCAATCGCGGAAGTCCTTGCCGCTGGACAGAAACGCGCAAAAAACACAATGCTCCATGTGAAACATCGGCATGTGCTGGTGAATCGTCACCTCGAACCATTCCGGCGGCGCGGCGCGCAGCAAAGCCTCGAGCTGTGAAAAATTCAGATCGTAGCTCGCCGTTACGCGTTCCAGGCCGAAATGTTTTTTGAAATAATCCGCCGAAATCCAGTTGGCAATGTTCAACGAATAGTCGCCCACCCGCCGGTCGCCAGCAAAAAATTTCAGGTGATCGTAATTGCGGACCAGATAGCCGTCGGCGTTGCAGGAGCGGACCTGTTCGAGCGTCCAATCCTCCCCCATTTTAAAAATGCGCGGAGGAGCGACGAAGATGCCCGGTTGAGAGTTGAGGGTTGAGGGTTGAGGGACAGAACAGCCGCGCGCGGTGTGGAACAGTGTCACGGCTTCGCGGTATTTCTTCGGGTCTTCAAATTCGCAATAAACCGTCTCCGTGCCGCATTTCAGCGCGGCTTCCAGCTGCGACAGATTGCGGACGAGGACAATCAATTCAGCTTCGGAGGGACGAGTTATACGAGTCCCCAATTCCGAAATTTGCGGGACTCGCGGAGCTCGTCCCTCCGAAAATCTCCATCGTTTCGGTTGCGCGCGGAGTTTTTCCAGTTCAATGACGATTTCGCGGCGCAGACGGTTCAATTCGCTCACCGGCAGCAAAACCTCGCCAGTCAGGAAATTTTTCAGTTCGCCGAGACGGAACGGCGTCCCGCCGAGACGGCCAAGTTGTTCGCGCAATTTTTCCTCCGTCAGCGGCAGCTTTTTGGCTCCCGCCAGCGGCATTGCGGATTCCACCTTAGCAACATTTCCAAATTCATCGCGCACAATGAGCGTGAGCGGTTTGCCGACGCAACCGTGGACTTCAATCTCAATCGGCCGCTGAAACTTCGGCGTATCCCCCGCGAAACTCTGGCGCAGGCGCTTGTCGAGCTCGGGATCGTCCGTCTTCCAGATTTTGTCTCCGACATGAACGCGCAAAAAATCCACGTCGCCGTAGCCGAAGCGCAGTTCCGTCAGTTGCTGGCCGGGAATCTTGAAACGCGGCTCCTGCACCTCGTAAATGCGTCCACCCTCCTCTTTTTCGTCCGGCCTGCCGGCGTCGAAAACAACGCCGTCGCCGGGTTTGACGGGTGCGGCCAGATTGACGATGACGCCGTCGCGGACAATTTTTTTGACCTCGCCGAGATACACGCCGCGCTTCTTGCCGAACCGCGCGTGGACGAGTTTCTGATTGTCCGTGCCGCCGAACCAGCCGGTGAACAGCCCGCGCGAAAACGACATTTCCATTTCGTATTTACGTTTTACGATTTCGGATTTACGAGCGGACGTGTCGGCGGCGCGTAAATCGTCATTCGCAAATCGCAAATCATCCAAGGCTTGCCGGTAGATTTTCGTGATGCTGGCGACGTATTCCGGCGCTTTGAGCCGGCCTTCGATTTTCAGCGACGCGACGCCGGAGCGGATCAACTCCGGTAAAACTTCCAAGCCCGCGAGGTCTTGCGGACTCAACAAATATCGTTTGTCGCCAAGCGGAACCTGCTTGCCGCCTGAAATCAAATCGTAAGGCATCCGGCATGCCTGCGCGCATTCGCCGCGGTTTGCCGAACGGCCGCCAAGCGATTCGCTCGTGAGACACTGGCCGGAGTAGGCGACGCACAAAGCGCCGTGGACGAAAACCTCCAGAGGAAGCGCGGTAGGGCGCGTCACTCCGTGCGCGCCGCCGTTGTTTGGCAATTCGGCGGCGGGCAGAGGACTGCCCGCCCTACCTTGAGCGGAGTTAATTTTCTCAATTTCCGCGATGGAACATTCGCGGGCGAGCACGACGAGGTTGCAGCCGAGTTCGCGGGCAAATTCAATTCCCGCCGCGCTGGTGATGGTCATCTGGGTTGAGGCGTGAATCGGAAAATCCGGCGACAAATCGCGGATCATTCGGCAAATTCCCACGTCTTGCACAATCACCGCGTCCACGCCGGCGGCAATCATCGTGCGCAGATACTTTTCGGCATCGGCCAGTTCGTTCTCAAAAACGAGCGTGTTCAGCGTGATGTAGCCACGCACGCCGCGTCGGTGCAGAAATTCCATCAGCTTCGGCAAATCCGCCTCGGTGAAATTCTGCGCACGCATCCGGGCGTTGAACTTGTCGAGGCCGAAATAAATCGCGTCCGCGCCGTTTTCGACGGCGGCTTTGACACAGTCCCAATCGCCGGCGGGTGCGAGCAGCTCCGGCAATCGCGGATGGCGGATGGCGGATGGCGGCATTGCTTCCATTGTTGGCGCTCGACTCATTTCCAGTTCAATTTAACCACGAAGGCGCGAAGGCATAAAGAATCTTCGCACCGGGAAAATACAGTTTTCATCCGTGCCAAACTGTGTGAATCTGTGCCGAAATGATTCATCCGACAGCCATCATCCATCCCAAGGTGAAATTGGACGCGACCATTCAAGTCGGTCCGTTCGCCGTGATTGATGCTGGCGTTGAGTTGGGCGCGGACAGCGTCGTCGGTCCGCACGTTTATATCACCGGGTTGACGAAGATTGGCGTCGGCAACCGGTTCCACGCCGGCTGTGTCATCGGGGATGCGCCGCAGGATTTGAAATACAAGAACGAACCGACGCGGCTTCGCATCGGCGACAACAATGTTTTTCGCGAGCACGTCACGGTTCATCGCTCGAACAAAACCACCGAGGACACGGTCGTCGGCTCGGACAATTTTTTCATGGCAAACTCGCACGTCGCGCACAATTGCGCCATCGGCGACCATGTGATCCTGGCCAACGGCGCACTGCTGGGCGGGCACGCGGTGGTGCAGGACCGCGCGTTTATTTCCGGCAACTGTCTCGTGCACCAGTTCACGCGCGTCGGCATGCTGGCGCTGATGCAGGGCGGCGCGGCCAACAGCAAGGATTTGCCGCCGTTCTGCGTGGCGCTGCGTCAAAATGAAATCTGCGGCTTGAACGTCGTCGGCCTGCGTCGCGCCGGGTTCACGGCGGAACAGCGGCTTGAACTGAAACGGCTTTATCACCTGCTGTTCCGCGGCGGAAAAAATCTGCGCGCGGCGCTGGCGGAGGCGCGGGAAGATTTCAACAGTGCGCCGGCGAAAATTCTGCTGGATTTCATTGCCGAGGCGAAACGCGGCGTGTGTGCGGATGTCGGACGCGCGTCGGTTGCCAGTAACGAGGAATGAGCGCGATTTACAAAATCATCGGGACGAATGGACGGCAATACGGACCGATCACCGCTGACCAGATCCGGCAGTGGATAGCCGAGGGCCGAATCGAAAGCCGCACGCCGACTTTCGTGGATGGCGCGAAGGATTGGAATTTTGTCGGCCTGCTGCCGGAATTCGCCGGACTTTTTCCCGGCAGCACACCGTCAACGATTGTGCCGCCGGGCCACGCGCGGAAAACCAGCGGCTTCGCGACCACAGGGATGGTTTTCGGCGTGCTGTCGCTGATATTTTGCTGCTGTTACGGGCTTCCGTGCAACATTCTGGGTCTGGTCTTTTCCTCCCTCGCGCTTGTTCAAATCAGCCGCCATCCTGAAATTTACGAAGGTCGCGGACTTGCCATAACCGGACTGGCGCTGTCCATCGCGAGCATTCTCATTTACGGGCTGTTGCTGGCGATCGCGCTGGCGACGGGCAACGTTCATTTCAATTGGAACGTGAACCAGTTTTGAAGGCGATGCCCGCTCAATCACATTCCATCCCGCCGAAGATCAGGAGCGAAACGTCCCCGCTGGGTGTTTATGCCGGCGTCATTCTTGGCATCGCCGTTTTGGGCGCGGGAGCGGTGGTGTTTTTCTTCAATCCGAGCACGCACGGATTTTATCCCATCTGCCAGTTTCACAGGCTGACCGGCTGGAATTGTCCGGGCTGCGGCGGGACGCGCTCGGTTTACGCATTGTTGCACGGAAATGTTCCGCTGGCGCTGAAGGACAACGCGCTTTTCATCCTCCTGCTTCCAATCATCGCACTGCGCGGCGCGTGGCAGGCGGGCCAAAAATCGCTCGGAAGACCAGTCGGGCAGTTTTTCCCGGCTAAATCCTTGTGGGTGCTGCTCGCCACTGCCCTGGTTTTCACCGTTTTGCGGAATCTGCCGGCATTGGCCTTTCTCTCACCGTAAAATCGGCGGAACTTTTCGCTTTTGCCGGCACATCGGGTGGTGTTCAATTCCAGCATGAGTCAGACACATCCATTGACAACGACGACGTTCGATCTGCCCGGTTATCGCGTGACCAAGTCCTTCGGCGTGGTGCGCGGCATCATGGTGCGGTCGCGCTCGGTGATCGGCAACGTGGGCGCGAGCATCCAGGCGATCTTCGGCGGGAACATCTCGCTCTACACCAACCTTTGCGAGCGCGCCCGCGAGGACACGTTCAACCTCATGCTCACGCACGCCGGCCAGCTCGGCGCGAACGCCGTCATCGGCGTCCGCTACGACGCCACGGAAATCGCGCCGGGCATCACCGAGGTGCTGTGTTACGGCACGGCGGTTTTTGTGGAGGCCGAAAGCCGTTGAAGAAAGTTTTTTCCATCGCGGAATTTGCCGAGCAAGCGGTCAAAGCGTGAATCTTCCCATCCAGCCTGAATCATGAAGGCATTGAGCGCCGACTCCCTGCTCGCGCGGCTGCTGGCCAGACTGGCGGCGGCGCTCTGCCGTCATCCGCGTTGGTTCATTTACCCGCAACTGGCGCTGGTGCTGGCAAGCGTTGCGGTCTCCGTCGCGTTCTTGCAATTCGACATGAACCAGGATGACCTCGTCGGGCCGAACCTGAAATATCACCGGAATTTTCTCGCGCTGCAAAAGGAGTTTCCCCAGCAGGGCAACGACCTCGCCGTGGTCGTGGAAAGCGAGGACATGGAAAAAAACCGGCAGTTCGTCGAGCGCCTTGCCGTGAAGATGGCGCCGGAAACCAATCTGTTTCAAGACATCTTTTACCAGCACGATCTGGCAATGATGGGAACGAAGGCGTTATTTTTTGTCCCAACGAATGATCTGGCTACGATTCAAACAACGCTCCAGGACGATTTGCCGTTCATCAAACAGTTCACGCGGACGACGAATCTCGTCACGTTTTTCGAGCAGATCAACACGGCATTTCGCACCACGCCGCGCGACACGAATGCGCAGACCGAATCGCTGGTGCAGGCGCTGCCGGTGTTGACGCGCCTCCTGACACAGGCCAACGCCGCCCTGCAAATGCCCGGATCGCCGCCGTCGCCGGGTGTCGCGTCGCTGTTCGTCGGTGGAGACGCGTCCGACATCTATATCACCTTGAATCAGGGCCGGATTTTTCTGCTCACAACGCACGCGCCAACTGGAACTTCAACTGAAACAGACCCGACGTTGTGGACAATTTTGAAAAATGCAATTTCAGAAAAGGTGTTTCATCGGCATCTTTCAAGCGGCGACTTAAACAGCGATGCCATAGATCGTTTGCGCCAATTGATCGCTGACACAAAAAATGAAGTGCCCGGTGTCAACGTCGGGTTGACCGGCCAGCCGGTGCTGGATTACGACCAGATGACGCAGTCGGAAAAGGATGTCGCGCTGGCCAGCATCGTCTCGCTGTTTTTGTGCGCGTTGATTTTCATTTATGGCTACAACGAAACCGGCCGACCGGTGAAGGCGACGATTTGTCTGCTCGTCGGCATGGCTTACACGCTGGGATTCGCAACGCTAGCCGTCGGGCATTTGAACGTGCTGACGGTCATGTTCGTGCCGATGCTCATCGGGCTGGCCATTGATTATGGCGTGCATCTGATCACGCGCTACGAGGAGGAGTTACGCCATGGCAGGACGCGGGAGGACGCGCTGACCAAGGCGATGGTTTTCACCGGCCAGGGGATTTTCACCGGCTCGCTGACGACGGCGGGGGCGTTCATCGCCATGGCTTTCACCAATTTCAAGGGCATCCAGGAAATGGGCATCATTTGCGGTGGCGGACTGCTGCTCTGCCTCATCCCGATGATGACGCTGCTGCCGGTGCTGCTGCTGCGCGGCCGGCAGAACGTGATTGACCGCAGTCAGACGGAAGACGAAACCCGCGCCCGCATCGAGAATTTCTGGCTGCAGCGCCCGGCGCTCGTCATTGGAATCACCGTCGCGCTCGGGGCGCTGGCCGGCACCCAGATTTATCAGGGCAAGGTGAAATTTGATTACAACCTCATTAAAATGCAAAGCCCCAGCCTGCCGTCGGTGGTGTTTGAACAAAAATTAACCCATGCGGACAAATCAACGCTGGCCGGCGCCATCGTGGCCACGAACCTAAATCAGGCCATCGGGCTGGAAGAAAAGCTGAAAGCCCTGCCGACGGTGGCCGACGTGGAACCGCCGGCGGACATGCTCGGGGATTTCATCGAGCAGAACCAAATCCAAAAATTGGGGTTGATCCGGGGAATAAAGGACGAGGTCGCGCCGCTGGAATTCAATGCCCCGGACTTGAGGCCGGTAAATATTGAGGAATTGAGCCAAACCCTCTGGTTCACCAAAACCTACGCAGGCAACGCGCTTGAAGATTCCGGAGTCAAAGCCGATCCGGAGATGACGAAACAGTTTGTCTCCCTCCAAGAAGTCATCGAGAACCTGCGCAAGACCATGCTTGCTGGTGACACCAACGAAGTGGCGGCGCACGCCGCCAAGCTCGCGGAATTTCAACAGGCACTGTTCAACGACGTGCGGGAAACATTTCAGTCCCTCCAGAAACAAGACGTGAGCGCGCCGTTGCGGGTGGACGACCTGCCTTCCGCCTTGCGCAACCAGTTTGCAGGCGCAACCGGGCAATTTCTTCTCCAGGTTTTCCCAAAAGAAGACGTGTGGCAGCGCACCAATCAGGAAAACTTTGTCGCCGACCTGCGGACGGTGGATCCAAACGCCACCGGCACGCCCGTGCAATTTTATGAATACGAAACATTGATGAAGGACAGCTATATCCAGGCGGCCTGGTATTCGCTCATCGCAATCGCCTTCCTGGTCCTCGTCCACTTCCGCAGTCCTGTCGCAATGATTTTATCCTTGCTACCGGTCGGCATTGGCACACTCTGGCTGGCGGGCCTGATGGGGTGGTTTGGCATCCCGTTCAATCTGGCGAACATCATGACACTGCCGCTGGTGATCGGCATCGGCGTCACCAACGGCGTCCAGATTCTCAACCGCTATGCCGAGGAGCGCACGCCGAACATTCTGGCGCGCAGCACCGGCAAGGCCGTGCTGGTATCCGGGTTGACGGCCATCGCCGGTTTCGGCAGTCTGATTCTTGCCAAACATCAGGGCATTCACAGCTTGGGCTGTGTGATGGCCGTGGGTATCATGACGTGCATGATCGCGGGTTTAACTTTCCTGCCGGCTTTGTTGAATCTTCTGGGCCGGTGGCGTCCATTAATAAAACAACCCAGTGCCGACAAAACGTCGCCGACACCGGGTCAGGAGGAACCGAGGTGAAAACCTCAATTATGGGAAAAAGATAATGAAATCCCGGCGAAAGTCAACACGAATGTTAATATCAATGTTAAACTAAATTCAATTCGGCCAGATTTTGACACAGAATGCATTTCAATAACGATAACGTAAAACCGTGATTTTTATTCACAAAAATCCGGTTGTTCACACCAAGCGAAAAAAATTGCGCCGACTTCTGCAATTTTTGCGAGTGTGTTGGCTTGGTCTGGCTTTGTGTTTCTGCTCTCCGGCTTCTGCGGACAGTATCTTTCACGCCGGACTGTTTTTCGACGAATTCCCCCTGACGCTGGATGCGGGGCAACGAACGGAGGCCGTCGGACCGTTTTATTACGACCAGCAAAAAGATACGGAAGCGACTTGGGCAATTCCGCCGCTGTTCTCACACGATGTGGATCCCGCCGTCGAATCACAGGAAGATGATTTGGTTTATCCGCTCCTGACTTATGAACGATACGGAACGCAGTATCGCTGGCAGTTCATCCAATTGTTCAGTTTCGCCGGCGGTCAGGAGCCGGATAATTCCGAAAAAAGGCGCTTCACCTTGTTCCCGATTTATTTCCAGCAACGTTCGCCGGAAACAAATGACAATTACACCGCGCTTGTCCCGTTTTATGGTCACCTCCAGAACCGGCTGATGCGGGATAGAATTTTCTTTGTGATGTTTCCGATTTACAGCGAGACGCAGAAACGCGATGTCGTCACCGACAATTATCTCTTTCCGTTTTTTGATGTGCAGCATGGCGACGGGTTGCACGGCTGGCAATTATGGCCGCTGTTCGGTGCCAGGCACAAAGCCGTGACCACAGTCACCAATGGTTTCGACGACACCGAAGTCGTCGGCGGTTACGACCGTTATTTTGCGCTCTGGCCGATCCACTTTTGGCAGAACAATGGTATCGGCACTGACGCCCCGGAAAAATTCCGGGCCAACCTGCCGCTTTACAGCTATTCGCGTTCGCCTCAATGCGATTCAACCACCGTGCTTTGGCCGTTTTTCAGCTGG